>ERZ777305.3536-NODE-3536-length-10558-cov-2.567171_pt1 | contig 10558 bp, 8 predicted proteins | sample MGYA00374965_ERZ777305 | MGnify/ENA primary metagenome ERZ777305 (study PRJEB29328, sample SAMD00013331) | mouse gut metagenome | study: EMG produced TPA metagenomics assembly of the Metagenome analysis of fecal microbiota from mouse which was promoted...
ATTTGAATCATGAACATGGTCATCCATGGTCTTCTGATTCCACTCCTCCGGCATCTCCAGAAGATAGTATTTCGTGAGGAAGGAACGGACGATACGAGGGTTGCCTGCGGCAACCTTTTGGAAGTCGTGAATCAGACGAAGCTGCTCTTCTTCATTGCCGCGAGAGCGGACAATGTCCTTCATGATCTGAATCAGCACGCGGGCGGTATTGAACTTAAAGGGCGTCTGAGCGCTGTAAAGCACTTCTTCATGAAGTGTTTTAAGCGCGGACAGTCGCTCATTCATTCCTTCGATGCTGTTCAGTCTCTGCAGAAGGTTAATGACGGCCATTGCCATGCGAACTTCATGGGTGGTGACCATATTCTGGATACCGTGCGGATGCAGACTGGTATTAAAGGCCTCCTGCTCTTCGGATGTCGCGGGGCCGTGGTCAATCACCTCGTTGATGCGTCTGAGCAGTTCTCTGTCTTTTTTATCGAAGTTAAAAGTTTCTCTCACGTCTGATTCTTTCCGGGAACTTTTGAAAACCTTTAATAATACGGGAGGTTATTTATTCGCGTTAGGTGGAAATTACCTACTCGGTAACACTTTTTCCAAGAACGTGGGGTATAGCTGTAGTGACGACGATTTGAAACGAATTTCTCGTTCATTTCTATTAACCAGCTCTCCTTATTCATATCCACATCACAGGCACTTCATCAAACGGCTGTTTAATCCCAAAACAAATAAAGGAGACCATAAGGTCTCCTCATGCCCGTCACAATCAGACTACTTTACCTTCAGTTCAATTTTGTGACATTGAGAACACATGTTAACTGACGGTTGATGGCCCTTATGACACTCTTCGCAAGGCTGATCGCCCATATGCGTATAGTGAGGATTAGGCTTGAGATCCTTAGTCTTTTCTTTCATAGCCTCAAATCCGCCATGGCAGCTTTGACATTTTTCAGTCGGAACCGCCTTTGCAGGGGGATTCTCCGAATGACAAGCCGCACAGTTCTGTCCCTTCTGAACATGTCTGTCCGCTAAAGGAGCGGCGTTCTGAGCAAACACCGAAACCGAAAATAAGGCTAAGAAACCCGCAAAAATAGAGGCTAACAACTTATGTTTCATTTCATTCTCCTTATTTGCCTGTGATTGCATGTCTTGCGGCGATTCTTCCCATCGCCACGCCGCTCGTAATTTGGCAGCCCGGAATGTCTTCCGCATACCAGAGGCCGCCTGCAGCATTACCGGCTGCGTAAAGTCCTTTAATCGGAACATCATCCAAATCAACAACCTGCGCATGCTCATTGATCTTCGGTCCCCCAAAAGTAGCCGCAATACCGCCGCTCATCGGAATGGCATAAAACGGCGCGGTAGAAACAGGGTGCGGTTTCTTTCTGTTGTGAGGGGGTTCCAGTTCAGAACCTTTATTTTTAGCGATTGCCTCGTTGAACTCTTTTACGCTGGCAACAAGATTTTTCTCATTAATGCCGGCTTTCTTAGCTAATTCAGCGATAGTGTTGGCCTCGTAAACAGGGCTGTTCAATCTCTTGAAGCGGTCTAAGAGTTTGGTAAGGATATTGTCTTCATCGTTTGTCTTGATGTCGCAAATGATGAACGTCCGATTATCAGGAGTTACCTGCGGCAGAAGCTTAGAGCGTATGGCCTGCCCCAAGCTTTCATCTACACAGCGCTTGCCGTCTTTGCCAACAATCATTCCGTATGCGGAGTTGCTGACACGAGCCGGATTTGCATGCGTTTCAGGAACAATCGGACCAGCGTAAAACTCTGTCATGTTTACAAGTTTTGCGCCAAGCGGTCTGGTCATAAGAATATTTTCGCCGGTGTTCCTCATGGAGCCTCTCAAGTTCAGTCTTGCAGCCCACGGACCCATGTACATCACGCGCATTTCTTCATTAGCCGAGAATCCTCCGGTCGCGATAATCACGCCCTTGGCAGCCATAAACGACTTGACTCCTTCAGGTGTTTTCGCCTTGACGCCAATGACATCCCCATCCGGATTTGTGATAAGTTCAAAGGCTTTCGTGTTCACAAAAAGTTTGACTCCGTCGTCCTTTGCTTTCTTAAGAAGCCTTCTCATCAGAATAGATCCGCCGGTAGTTCCGTCTGTGGTCATAAAGAAAGCTCTGGACAAATTTGGCGCCGGCAACCCCTTTTTCAGCGTCAGAGGAACGCCCATGTCGATAAGCCAGTCAATACTTGGGCCGGATTCCTTGGCAAAAGCCTCGATCACTTTTTTATCTCCAACCCCTTGTGTTTCGTGCCAAGCATCATTGACAAATTTCTCGAGAGTGTCCCCGGTCTCTTTTTGATAGCGGCTTCCTACGCCGCACAGACGTCCGGAAGCATAAAACGTGTTGCCGTCAGGACGAAGCGCCTTTTCAAGAACTGCGACAGAAGCTCCTAATGATCTTGCTTCTATGGCTGCCGCCATACCGGCCGCGCCGGCGCCTATCACGATAAAGTCAAACTTGTTCGTCTTGGATTCAGACGGTTCCTGTGCGTGAACCAGCTCTGCGGTACTCATGATTCCTAAAGAACCGAGCCCAAGCTTAAATAAATTGCGTCGCTGCATAAGTTCTCCTTGCAATTTTTATTTCAAATGAAACTGAATGAAATTTTAATTACGCAATAAATTTTTCAAAATTAGTAGTTTTACTAGCTAATAATTCCAATTTTTCACAATACAGAGAATGAATTGTTGATTAAAATGAAATCTAAATTTCAGAAGAAACGAATGATGCAGCAAACTGAATTAGCCAATGTTCCAAATTTTTTAAAGCTTTTAGAAGTAAAAGCTCAGCAGCTATCTCGTCAGCACAGAAGAATCGCAAATTTTCTTCTGCATAACCATCTGGAAGCGGCTTTCCTTAACGCTTCAGAACTTGCAGAAAGAGCCGGAGTCAGTTCGGCAACAGTTGTGAGATTCGCAACTGCGATGGGGTTCAGCGGGTTCCCTGCCCTGCAGAAAGAGCTTCAGCAAATCGCTCAGGGTTCAATTGGAAAACATGAATTTCTAGCGGTTGAAGCTTCTGACAAAGACGATACTCTGTCAGCAACCATCAGACAGTCGATGAAAGCTTTAAAAACTTTCTCCGAAGAATTGGACAATGAAAATTTTTTAAAGGCCGCCAATACGCTGTACAGGGCCCGCAAAATTGTCACCGTTGGCCATAAGGCGAGCTTCGGCGTTGCGGTTCATGCTTCATATGTCCTCGGTAAGGTTCATAAAGATGTTCGCTACATTCAGGGAACTGATGAATTTGATGCCTTTTCCGCAATCAACGATCTTTCTGAGGAAGACGCCGCTTTAATTTTTACAGTGATTCACTATCCGCGGTCAACGCTGAAGCTGATAAGACTCTTGGCAAGAAAAGGCGTCAAGATCATTGTCGTCTCCGACTACAGAACTTTTGACGAAATCAGTCTTGCTGAAGTGTCCCTGCTGACACCTCTTCTTTTTCAGGGGTTCTTGGACATCATGTCTCCCATGCTCGCACTGACTGACGCCCTCGCCTATGAAATCTACAAGCTCGATGAGCCTGTCGCGAGAAAACGATTAAAAGAATTCAATGAATTTAACGAGCAGGACGGAGCTTTCCTTCAAATCTGCCGGTTCGCCGAATAAATTCAAGCGATAAAGAACCAAGGAGAGACTATGACGATAGGAAGGTTTTTCTTAGCTGCGTCATTAGCACTGCTAGTCTTTTTTGGTAATAGTCGAACAGTTCATGACACATTCAACCGCTTAGGCACCTTCGATTACTTTTTTGCTCCTCTTCTAATCCTCTATTTGGTATCTGTCTTGGAGCGAATTCTTGATCGACTAAGCGTGATCTCGTCGATCGAAAACTATCTGGCGGATCGGAATTTAACTCGTCTGTCCTATGCGTTCATCCCCGGGCTAATCGGTTTGATTCCGTCTATAGGCGGCGCGCATTTTGCCTGCTCCATGTTTCCGTCTTCAGCTGGGAAAAAACTCTCAGGCTGTCAGCTCGCCGCGATTAACTATTTTTTCAGGCACTTCCACGTATACAGCAACCCGCTGATCACGGGAACCGTCTTGGCCTGCGCCATTACAAACACTTCTTTGTGGTTTGTCAGTCTAACTTTGCTTCCGCTCACTTTGCTTACTTTCCTATTGGGCTGGAAGTTTCTGATTCCGAGTTCTAAGAAATATTCAAAAGAAACCGGCCACTCAATCAAAAGCTCGATGAGCTTGAAAATAATCCTCGTATTCGTTTCAATCTTCATTGAAACTCTGATCTTTTTTCTCTTGGATATAAAAATCTTCTTCTGGCTGGCAACCGTAATTTTTACGCTGGCATTGGTTTCACCTCAGACCGTTTGGGAAGCTTTCAAGCCAAGCAAAGATAACCTTTTTCTACTCTCTGAGGTCGCGTTCATCCTAATATTTGCTGCTGTTATCAACTCGCTTGGGATCAATCAGCTACTGACAAACTTCATATATTCGAGCGGTGTTCCTACAGTCCTCACATTTTCTCTTGTTACTGTCTTTTTGGCTTATATAACAGGGATAAGCCAAGCGTATGTTGCGATTGTCATGCCTCTGATCGTCGGCTTAACCGGAAACCAGTTCAACTTAGTGTGCTGGCTGTTAGCGCTGGGATTCTTTATCCAATACTTAACTCCCGCTCATTTGTGCCTCATTGTTTGCGCTAAGTACTTCAAATGCTCGGCATTCCGTCTAATTCAGCAGATCTTTCCGCCGGTTGCTCTGGCTTTTCTCTTATGGTCTCTAGGATTTTTGGCGTTTTGCCTTTTCTAAGCCATACAGCTCGATCTTTTCTGCTAAACACTTTCCAATTTGAGTTCGGACGCTTCTACATTAAGTAGAAACCATTATGATTATCGGCAAAGCTTAAAGTTACTCCCGATTATTTGGAAAAATGCAAAATGCCTAGCTCAATCATTCAGAGGCTTGCCTCACGACACTCCGTGGGCGCAAAGTTTCTAACAGAACCCGTACCCACAGCAAAGGATTATGAAGAGGCCGCTCTGTGGGCCTCTGCCGCACCGGATCACTGCAGACTGCATCCGGTGCGTTTCGTCATCATAGAAAACCGCGCCAAGCTCGCGGACTTCTTCGAAAGCGGTGCGCTTTCCATGGGTGCAGATGCCGAAGAAGCCGCAAAAGCACGCAGCAAAGCGACTAAAGCGCCCGCTGTCGTCGCGGCTATCGCAAAAATCAGCACCGACAACGCCCGTGTCCCGGAATACGAACAGTGGATGACCGTTGGCGCTGCGGTTTCTAATTTTCTTTCCGCGCTGGAAATCAAAGGATTCGGCGGCAAGATCGTGAGCGGATCCAGCACCAAATACCCGGATGCGGTTAGAGCCTTCTGCAGAAAAGACGAAGTCATCGCCTGCTGGATCATGCTCGGTACACCTAAAAAAGACGCTCCGACTCCCCAGCCTAGGGAACCGATCGAGCAGCTGCTGACCTATTTTTCTTAAACTTTTAATCAGACCTTTAGACACGAGGTGCCTTCTATGAAACGATTTTTCATGTTAGTCGCAGGCATGTTTATGACTGCCACCATGCTGACGGGCTGCGGATACAACGAAATCCAAACGCTCGACGAATCCACTAAAGCAGCATGGAGCGAAGTGCTGAATCAGTATCAGCGCCGCAATGACCTGATTCCTAACGTCGTGAACTCCGTCAAGGGCGAAGCGGATTTCGAGAAATCCACCCTGACAGACGTCATCAACGCCAGAGCTAAGGCCACGTCCATTCAGGCGACTCCGGAATTGATGGAAAATCCCGAAGCGTTCAAGAAATTTACACAGGCTCAGGGCGAATTAAGCAACGCTCTCTCACGTTTGCTCGTCACGGTAGAACGCTACCCTGAACTCAAGAGCAACGCCGCCTTCCAAGAGCTGAGAGTTCAGCTTGAGGGATGCGAGAACCGCATCGCGATTGCACGCAACCGCTACATTAAGACGGTTCAGGAATACAACACTTATATCCGTCAGTTCCCGCAGATGGTCTGGGTCTGGATCCTCGGCTACAAACCTAAGGCTCAGTACACGGTAGCTGATGAAGCCGCTATCACAACTCCTCCAAAGGTGGACTTCGGTGGAACAACTGCTCCTGCTCCGGCCAAGTAAATGGCTTAGTTTTCTAGCCGCTTTGATCGTCAGCATCGCAGCGCTTTTCTGCGAAGCAAACGCGGCCGATCTGCTTCCGGTACCGGATGTTGCCTATGTCACTGACACGGCAAATATCCTGACACCGGAGCAGAAACGCTCGCTCGAGGCAAAGCTCGCTTCCTTTGAATCCAAAGTCGGCTCTCAGATCGCGGTCATCATTGTCCCCTCCACAAACGGAGAGCCGATTGAGGATTACGCGCACAGAGTCGGGGATCAATGGAAACTCGGACGTAAAAATGTCGGTGACGGACTGCTCTTTGTCGTCGCTGTTAATGATCACAGAGTTCGCATTGACGTGATGCGCGCCTTGGAAGGCATCATCCCGGACGTCACCGCGTCCCGCATCCTTAACGAAGCGGTCCTTCCGGCCTTCAAAACCAATAATTACTATCAGGGCATCAATCAGGGCCTCAATAGAATCTTTGCGCGCATTGAGGCGGGCAATCTGCCGGCGCCCGACGCAAAATCTTCTGATGAAGGCAACTGGAACATCTACGATCCGGATGAAGCCCTTTGGGATCAGCCTTGGGTCGCAGTGATTTTCATCGGCTTTGTGATCACCATGATGTTAAGAGAGCTAATGGGCCGCAAATCCGCGCCCATCGCCGGTCTGGCAGTCGGCGGACTCTCAGCCTTCATCATGCAGTCGCTCACAGCGGGCATTATCATTGCGCTCGCGGTGGTCGTCATTGCCATGTGCATCCCGAGTGCTGTTCTTGAGGCCGGCGCTCGGCGCACTGCACGCATGTATTCTCAGGATCGACGTTATCGCAGTCGAAATAATGGAGGCGGTTTCGGCGGCTTTGGAGGATTCGGCGGTGGCGGCGGATTCGGCGGAGGCTTCGGTGACGGTGGCGGAATCGGAGGCATGGGCGGCGGTGCCGGCTCCGGAGGCGGAGGAGATTCCGCCGGCGGCGGCGCAAGCGGGAGTTGGTAAAAATGTCAGTCGGAAGAATACTTAAACATTGGGTAATGTCACCAATCCCGGTGACCATGGCCTTTCCTCAGTCTTCTCTGAACGCGGTGTCCCGCTGCATTGAAGAATGCGAAACCCGGACCAGCGCGGAATTCCGCCTGATCATCGAACGCAGCATTCCTTCTAAGGATCTGAGAAGAAACATCACAGACGCCGATCGGGCAAAAGAGCTTTTCGGCCAGTACGGCGTTTGGGACACGGAAGAGAACAACGGCATTCTGATTTATCTCAATCTCAGCGATCGCGCGATTGAGATTTATCTGGACCGAGCGGCCGCACGCGTCGTCAAGCAAAACGAACTAAACGAGATCGTCAAGGAAATCGAGGAAAGTTTCTCCAAGGGCCGGTTCGAAAGCGGCGTCTGCGACGCGTTCAGAGAACTCACCAAACTGCTTGCGCCGGCGTTTCCAAATAAGCCCGTTGAGAACCCGGTACCAAACGAGCCGGTTGTCCTTTAATCATCCAAGCCCGCGCCACCGCGGGCTTTTTACTTTCCCCTGAAACTGATTCATCAGCGAACAAAGCGCAGGGCTGTCTTGTCCACAATAAAAAAAGGACGCAAAGTCCTCCTTTAAGTCGTTTAGATTAGAGACGCTCAGTTTCTTGTATGCGGAATTTCTGTGATTCTCGACCGTCGTCCTTTCGCTAAGTTCGAGCGCCTCCCCGACTTGCTTATTCGAAAGCCCTCTGCTGAACCTTTTTAATGACTTCATATCCCTGCGGCGACAGCCTCTTCAAATGCTCCTTTCTCTGCCACAGCGATGGTCCGTGTGTAAGCGAGTCCTCAAGAAGCGCCTTTTTCTCTGTCTCAAAGAAAAGACTCTGCTTTGCAATTTTTGAGCAAATCAATCGCGCCTCTTAATGGCAGGCACCGCGGCTCTATTTCTCTATGAGCCCCAAAAAATGACCGGATGTTTACAATATCTTCCCTTCAAAATACTCTTCCCTTCTTCGCCGCTCGCGTAGGTTGAACGTCCGCCTCTTCTCGGTTAGTTAGCGACATGATATGAACTCAGCGAAGATTTTTAAAGACTACGGGTATTGGTACACTGATCTCCTTGTATGCCATAGCCGGAACAGCCCCAAAATTTACCAAATTTTCCCTCACGAAGCCTCATTGGTCTTCCGCACTTTTCACAGATCATAAAGGAATGGCCGCAATCGGGATTTGTACATTTGCTGACCGTTACATTATCAATCGCCGGGTATCCGCATTTCTCACAAACTCTGGCTTTACCGACGGGACAGCCTCTACCCATGCTGCAAAGATAAAAATCGCCATTTTTCCCGGAACATTTTTTAAAGTATCCTTCTGAACAATGAGGGCACTTAAAACGACTTCGATACGTTTTTTTGAAAAGCGGAGAAACAATATTGATGTCATAGTGTTGGGACAGAAGTTCTGTGACAAAGGGGGACACGGCATATGGATCAGCGATTATGTGCAGCTGGTTTTTAGGACGCGTCATCCCCACATACATAAGGCGTCTCTCTTCTGAGTACGGAAAATCATCCGCTAAAGGCAGCAAAGCCGCAACTATGGCCTCATCTCTATTTTCGCTTGGAAAACCAAATTTTCCTTGCGTCAATCCCACAAGTATGACGTAATCGGCCTCGAGTCCTTTGGCTTTATGGAACGTCCAGAAACGCACTCCCTCTATTTTTTGTGCAGCCGCTTTTATATCGTCCAGGAAATGGTTGTATCTGGCGATAACCGCGATTGATCCGTCACGATCATTCTTTCTCAGCTTCCTGATTATCTGAATGGTCTTTTCCACCCATTCTGCACCCCCATCCGACCCTAGATGATCATGCAGAAAAATTTGAGACTTGGAAACATGAATCTGGGCGTCAACATCCTTTTTGATTTGATTCGGGTTATCTGTAATAAATTTTTCTGATACGGCCGCAATATTATCGTGGTAACGAAAGGTGCGCCTCAAAAATGTTAATGTTGCATTTCCAAAGTACTCTTCAAAACGAGTGGTGTACTCTAATTTACCCCCAGCAAAACGATAGATGGCCTGCCAATCGTCTCCCACTACTGTTAGAGAGGGACGCGGGCCGTATTTTACGAGACTGAGCACGAAGTCTTTTCTTGACGTAGAAATATCCTGAAATTCGTCCACAAGGATATATTTCCATTTTGGTCTAAATGTTCCGGAATTAATAAGGGCGGACGATTTAAGAATCATGTCGTCAAAATCAATTGATGAAGTTTTGGCAAGTTCCGCTCTATAGTCCCTCAAAAGCCTGGTTACCAGTTGCGTCTTGAGTTTTAGTTCTTGTACTCCGGCATCCTTAAAGCGCTTAAAAATCTGACTTTCATCCAAATTCTCCACACGCACGGCGACAAGAACCTTCTTCAGAACTTCTCCCCATAAACTGATCTTTTCTGTGTTTTGTTGTATGACCTTCCTTAGTGTTTCTTCATTCAGGACATGAAGGCGGATACCGTGTTCCTTAAGCTTCTTTTCGAGACCGGACAATAGAGTTCCTTCTGTCCACTCGTAATGATAGGTCTCAATAAGAACCGTCCCCTGCTCGCGATGCAGGTCCCTTTTCTTCTGCATGTCCGCTCTATATTTAGCAGAATCAATGTCTTTGCGGGTCCTCCCCTGTCTATCCACACCAAAATGTTCTATATAGATATCTGTTCCCGCTATATGGAAATCCGGACGGTAGTCAAGGTTAGATTCAATGCGTCTTTTGGCAACATACCGTTCTTCATAGTTGTAATCCACCCCATGTGTAAGCAGAAAATTGGCTATTAACATTTCCTGATAGCCGCGTGTTTTCTCTCCTTTTAACGTACGGAATTCATTGTCGCGAAGGCTCCTTTCATAATCCAACTTGCCATCGCATTCGAATGGATCAAAAGGCTCAGGGATGAAGTGCAGGAAAGAGAGAAAATGTTTAACATCCTCGCTAATCACTTGATCGAGCCACTTAGTGATCCATGCGTTCATACGGACAGAGTCTTCGGCCAGAATACTAATAGTCGGTGTAACTCCGGAGTCGACAAGAATTTCACGCCCCAGTGCATGAAAAGTAGAAATTTTCGGCCGGCATCTGAGATTTAGCTTTCTTTTTCCAACCCCTGTTCGAAAACGTTCCTGTACTTCTAAAGCCGCATCCTTATTAAATGCCAAAACCAAGATTTCGTCAGGTTCGCACAAACCGCACTCAATAAGATCAAAGATTTTTGAAACAATAACTGATGTTTTTCCCGTACCGGCAGCCGCCAATACAATATTCCTGTCATTGTTTCTTATAACCCCCAGCCTTTGTTCATCTGTAAGCGGATGGTTCTCGATCTCATCAAAAAATCCCTTGCGCTCCGCTAGCTTTAATTTTTCGTGTTCCGCTCTAAGTTTTTTTATGTTTATCGGAAGATTT
>ERZ777305.3538-NODE-3538-length-10552-cov-2.333238_pt1 | contig 10552 bp, 11 predicted proteins | sample MGYA00374965_ERZ777305 | MGnify/ENA primary metagenome ERZ777305 (study PRJEB29328, sample SAMD00013331) | mouse gut metagenome | study: EMG produced TPA metagenomics assembly of the Metagenome analysis of fecal microbiota from mouse which was promoted...
TAGGAGGAGCTCTAAAAAATATTATAGCTTTTTGTGCAGGAATTGCAACACAATTAGGTTTAGGAGATAATTCTTTTGCAGCACTGATAACTAGAGGACTAACAGAAATAAATCGTCTAGGAACAAAGATGAATGGAAATAAAGATACATTTTATGGATTAACTGGTCTTGGAGATTTAATAGTAACATGTTCAAGTAAACATAGTAGAAATCGAAAAGCAGGAACTCTAATAGGAAAAGGCTTATCTATTGAAGAAGTTAGAAAAGAAGTAGGAATGACAATTGAAAGTATAGAAAATATTGATGTTGCTCATGAATTAAGTGTTAAATATAATGTAGAAATGCCAATTGTAAATACTGTATATGATGTATTATACAATGGATTATCACCAAAAGATGCTATTAATATTCTTATGACAAGAGAAAAAAGAGAAGAAAACGAAGAATTACTGTAATTATGTGTAGAGTCTGCCTTCGGCAGTCCACACTTCGAAGAATTAAACCAAAAATAAAGGAGACAATTATGAAAATAGTAGTACAAAGAGTAACAAATGCATGTGTTAAAGTAGATAATAATATAGTTGGACAAATAGAACAAGGATTGCTAGTACTTTTAGGAGTTCAACAATCAGATACAAAAGAACAAGCTGATTATTTAGTAAAAAAACTATGTGGACTTAGAATATTTACAGATGAAGCAGGAAAGATGAATTTATCTGTAAAAGATATAGGCGGAAAAATGCTTATTGTATCACAATTTACACTTTTAGCAGACACTTCTAGTGGATATAGACCAAGTTTTACAAATGCTGCAAAACCAGATGCTGCAAATGAATTATATGAATATTTTATGGAAGAATGTAGAAAAAATGACATTGTAGTTGAACATGGAATATTTGGTGCCTACATGCAAATAGAACTAACTAATGATGGACCTGTTACAATAGTAATAGAAAAATAAGAATTATTAGAAGGAATAAACTTTAAGTTTATTCCTTCTAATATGGAAAACGTTCATATAAATATTTTATTATTTCATTAGCGTTATTAGATGTAACATTGATGAATGTATCTGAATCTAAACTAACCCACATATTTATTTTGTAATCTTCAATATTATCTATATAAGCACCAATAATATCAGCAATTTCAATAGAATTTTCGTATTTTTGTTCCCATTTTAAATCATTTGTTAGCTTAATATCCTTATTATAAAATTTTTTTAGAAAACCAGTAATTTCTCCCTTTTTGTCACTATATAAATTAACAATTGTATACATTTTAACCACCATTTTTTCTTAAATAGAAAAATATATTCCACATTATTATTTCTATTTTAAAAATTAATATACAATAGAATAAAAAATTTTTATTGGTAAATAATAAGAAAAATGAAAAAGGTGAGAAAATGAAAAAAACAATATTTATATTAATTATAATTTTGTCTTTATTATCGTGGTCATTATTGGCTTTTTCTAAAGATAATAAGTCAGATGAGGAAATATTAAAAGAAAAAGTGTTAAGTGAAATTATATTTTTAGATTCAGAACTAACTAATATGATAAATAGACTAAATGGCTTAACATTTGAAAATTATAAAATAATTACTACAGATGTTAATAAAGGTGATAAAGATAATTCTTCTAATACAGAACAATCAAGTGGAAATGCTAGCGAAAAAACAAGTGATTCTAGCAGTGAGGGAAGTGATGAGCAATCTAATCAAGAATCTAATTCAGGTTCAAACTCAAGCTCAAGCCAAGAATCAAATTCTAGTTCTGGTTCAACAAGTAAAAACGCAAAGAAATATACTATGACATTCAATTCTATATTAACAGATGAATTAAATCCAGAATGGGATTTTGTAAAACAAAAAATTGAAGTATTTTTTACATCATGGAACACAATGGTAATTGATTTATATAAAATAAATGTAAATAAACAAGATATATTAAACTTTAATGCTGAACTTGACAAAGCAATTCAAAATATCAAAAATGAAGATAAAGCACAAAGTTTAATATCAATTGCAAATTTATATAGTTATATACCAAAATTTTATGAAGCATTTAGCCCAGATAATACAATAGAATTAAATGTATACAAAACGAAATCTGAAATACTAAATGCATATGCTATCGTAGAAAATAAAAGTAATGAGGAAATAATATCTCATATAAAACAAGCTTTAGAACATTTTGTAATTGTAATAAATAATATAGATAATAAAAAGAATGAAACAAGTATAAATAAAACATATATACTAATAAATGAATTACAGTCTTCTGTACCAACAAGAGATATACAGTTATTTTATATGAAATACAAAAATTTAATGGAAGAAATTAACAATATAATAAGTAATCCTTGAAAAAAACTAAATAATATAGTAAAATAGATAAGAGTAAATTGAATGGTCGCGTATAGTAAATCCTGCAAAGGTACGTACGAGGAAAGTCCGGGCTCCATAAGAGCAATGATGCTGGATAACGTCCAGTGAAGGTGACTTTAAGGAAAGTGCAACAGAAAATAACCGCCTAAATTAATAGGTAAGGATGAAAAGGTGAGGTAAGAGCTCACCGCAGATATGGTGACATATTTGGACAGTGTAAACCCCATCTGGAGCAACACCTAAAAGAGAAGATTAAGATGCTCTTTCGACTTCTCGAATTGGTGGCTTGAGACATATAGTAATATATGTACTAGATAAATGACCATTTTAAACAGAACCCGGCTTATAGATTTACTCCCAAAATAGTTAGAAGCGTTTGCTTCTAACTATTTTTTTAATATATCCACTTTTGTTCTTGTTTATATTAAAATATGTTATCAACTAAACTCATCATATCATTAGGCAAATTTGCTTCAATAGATAAGGGCACATTTGTTATTGGATGAATAAAACTAATTTTCCATGAATGTAAAGCCTGACGAGAAATTAATGAAGAAGCAGTTCCATATAAAGTATCTCCTAAAATAGGATTACCAATATAAGCCATATGAACACGAATTTGGTGTGTTCGTCCAGTTTCTAAGTTTATTTTTAATAAAGAATAGTTATCAAAATTTTTTATAACACTATAATGGGTTATAGCTTGTACACCATCATTTGATACACATCTTTCAATTATACTATTTTCTTTTCTTGCAATAGGTACATTAATTACACCTGAAGAGTTTTTAAGATGCCCTTCAACAAGGGTTAAATATTCTTTTTTAAAAATATTGGCTTTCATTTGCTTTATTAAACATTCTTGAACATATTGGTTTTTAGCTATAATTATAATTCCAGAAGTATCTCTATCTAGTCTATTAATAGGTCTAAGTTTTACTTGTAACCCAATACTATCATAATAATATTTAATACCATTTAATAAACTATTATCGAAATGTAATATGGATGGATGAGTTGCAAGAGAAGAAGGCTTATTTAATATTAAAAAACTATCATCTTCAAAAATAATATTTAAATCCATTAGTTGGAATTATATTAGAATTATCTTCTTCAAAATCTAAATTTATTTTAATAACATCATTTACATTAATTTTAGCATTTATAGGAACAATTTGATTATTAATATATAGTTTTTTATATGTTTTTAATTTTAATAGTAATCTATCAGACATTTGTAATTCTACTTTTAAGTACTCTTTTAAGTTATTATATGAATTGTTAGTTAATTTTTTTATAATTTCCATATGAAAATAATTCCTCCATATAAAAAGTATATCATTAAAATGTTGGCAAACGTAAACATGGTTATACTTAGGAATAATAAAATATTAATCAAAGCATAAATATTTACAAAAAACGACTTGTACTTTTTATATATTATAGGTATAATAGCAAAAGAATAAATTTTAATATTGGAGGAAGAAAATGTCTTTTATAGAAGATATAAAAATAAAAGCAAAAAAGAACATAAAAACAATAGTACTACCAGAAGCAACAGATATAAGGGTATTACAAGCAACTCGGGATAATTTTAAAAGAGAGTTTTGCAAATATTGTATTATTAGGTAATAAAGAAGCAATCAATTCTATTGCTAAGCAAAATAATTTAGATATTTCAAAAGCAGAAATAATAGAACCTTGTAAATCATCTTCTTATAATAATTATGTACAATCATTTTATGAAATGAGAAAAGAAAAAGGAATAACATTGGAAGAAGCAAAGAAACTGATACTAGATCCTGTCTATTTTGGAATGATGATGTTAAAAAATAACGAATGTGATGGATTGGTATCTGGCGCTATTCATTCAACTGCAGATACATTAAGACCAGCTTTGCAAATTTTAAAAGCCAAATCAGAATCAAAATTAGTTTCAGCTTTTTTTATAATGGTATTACCAGATTCTAAATATGGAGAAGATGGTGTATTTATATTTTCAGATTGCGGATTAAATCCAAATCCAGATAAAGAACAATTAGCACAAATTGCACTATCTTCAGCAAATAGTTTTTCTAATTTGGTTGGAAAAACTCCTAAGGTTGCAATGCTATCATATTCAACTCATGGAAGTGCTAAATCTGATTCATGCCAAAAAGTTATAGATGCCCTAAATATTGTAAAAGAGCAGAATCCTAAATTAATAATTGATGGAGAAGTACAATTAGATGTGGCTCTTGTACCAGAGGTTGCGAAAATAAAAGCACCAGATAGTGTATTGCAAGGAAAAGCAAATGTATTAGTATTTCCAAATCTTGATGCAGGTAATATTGGATACAAATTAGTACAAAGATTAGCAAACGCAGAGGCGTATGGTCCATTGTGTCAAGGTATTTCAAAACCAGTAAACGATTTATCACGTGGATGTAGCGCAGAAGATATAGTTGGTGTAGTAGCAATTACAGCAATACAAGCCAATATGTAAATATTATTATTTTACATAAAATACTAGAAAATATTATAATTTTGTTATATAATATTAAAATAAATTAAATTTGGAGGTAAAAATGAAAGTTTTAGTTTTAAACTGTGGTAGTTCATCACTTAAATATCAATTAATTGATATGGAAACAGAAGATGTATTAGCTCAAGGAAAATATGAAAGAATAGGAGAAGATGAAGCTTTTATTACACACAAAGTAAATGGACAAAAATTTGAAATTGCACATACTGCAAAAAATCATGCAGAAGCAATAGACTTTACATTAAAACAATTAACAAATCCAGAATATAAAGTTATAGATTCATTAGATGAAATAACAGCAATAGGACATAGATTAGCTCATGGTGGAGAAAAAATAGCAGAATCTGTTGTAATAGATGAAAACGTAATTAACATATTAAAAGATTGTATAGAACTTGCACCATTACATAATCCAGCAGGAATAACAGGTATAGAAGCATGTATGGAAGTTATGCCAGGAAAACCAATGGTAGGTGTATTTGACACCTCTTTCCATCAAACTATTTCTAAGGAAAAATATATTTATCCAATACCTTATGAATATTATGAAAAATATGGAGTAAGAAAATATGGATTCCATGGAACATCACATATGTATGTTTCAAGAAGACTTGCTGAAATCGAAAATAAACCTATTGAAAATTTAAAAATAGTTACATGTCATTTAGGACAAGGCTCAAGCATATGTGCTGTTGAAGGAGGAAAATCAATTGATACTAGTATGGGACTAACACCACTTGCGGGAATCCCAATGGTAACAAGATGTGGAGATATAGACCCTTCAATAGTTACATTTTTAATGAAAAAAGAAAACTTAACAGCTGATGAAGTTGAAAATATATTAAATAAAAAATCAGGAGTACAAGGAATATCTGGATTAGCACCAGACTTTAGAGTAATTGAAGAAGAATCTGTAAATGGAAATGAAAAAGCACAAATTGCTATGAATAACTTTAAATATTCTATTGCAGGTTATATTGCAAAATATGCAGTTGCAATGAATGGAGTAGATGCAATAGTATTTACAGGAGGAGTAGGAGAAAACCAAATAAATATACGTAAGGGAATTTGCGAACAATTAACATTTATGGGTGTTGAAATAGATGAACAAAGAAATAATGTTAGAAGTGAAGAAAAACTTGTTTCAAAAGACTCTTCAAAAGTAAAAATATATGTTATACCAACAAATGAAGAATTAATGATAGCAAGAGAAACAAAAAGACTTGCAAAATAAATAAAATTTAAGGAGGAATAAAAATGGCAAAAATATTAGAAGATATTTCTAGAACATTTGATGAATTCTTATTATTACCAAATTTAACTACAGAAGAAAATATACCAAGTAATGTATCGTTAAAAACACCTCTAGTAAAATATAAAAAAGGAGAGGAGCCTAAATACTATGCTAATGTGCCAATGGTTTCTGCTATAATGCAAGCAGTATCTGGAGAAGAAATGGCTATTGCTCTTGCAAGAGAAGGTGGAGTTTCTTTCATATATGGTGCTCAATCAATAGAATCTCAAGCTAAAATGGTTAAACATGTAAAAAAATATAAAGCTGGATTTGTTGTTAGTGATTCAAATGTAAGAAGCGGAACTACTTTAAGAGATGTTTTAAAATTAGTAGAACAAACTGGACATTCAACAGTTATTGTTACAGATGATGGAACATCTTCTGGAAAGTTTTTAGGAATAGTTACAGATAAAGATTACAGAATAACAAGAGACAACCAAGATGATATTATAGATAATTTTATGACTAAAGCAGAAAACTGTATTACAGCTGAAAATGGAATTACTTTATCGGAAGCAAATGATATTATATGGAATAATAAAATAAACTGTTTACCAATATTAAAAGAAGGAAACTTAAAATATTTAGTTTTTAGAAGAGATTACGAAGAAAGAAAAAATAATCCAAATTCACTTTTAGATGAAAATAAAAGATATGTTGTTGGAGCAGGAATAAATACAAGAGATTATGAACAAAGGATTCCAGCACTAGTAGAAGCTGGTGTAGATATGGTGTGTATGGATTCTTCAGATGGATATTCTGTATGGCAAAAAAAGACAATAGATTTTGTACGTGAAAAATATGGAGATAGTGTAAAAATTGGTGCAGGAAATATAGTAGATAAAGAAGGATTTAGATACTTAGCTGAAGCTGGAGCAGACTTTATTAAAGTTGGTGTTGGTGGAGGTTCAATATGCATAACCAGAGAAACAAAAGGAATTGGACGTGGGCAAGGAAGTGCTTTAATAGATGTTGTTGCAGCAAGAGATGAATATTATGAGGAAACAGGTGTATATATTCCAATATGTGCTGATGGGGGAATAGTACATGACCACCATATTACAATAGCTTTAGCACTTGGAGCAGATTTCGTTATGATGGGAAGATATTTTGCAAGATTTGATGAAAGCCCAACAAGAATATTAAAAGTTGGAAATAATTATGTAAAAGAATATTGGGGAGAAGGTTCAAATAGAGCAAGAAATTGGCAAAGATATGACCTTGGTGGAGATAAAAATAAATTATCTTTTGAAGAAGGAGTTGACTCATATATACCTTATGCAGGACCATTAAAAGATAATTTAGAAGTAACAGTTACAAAAATAAAATCAACAATGTGTAATTGTGGAGCTATATCTATTCCAGAATTACATAAAAAAGCAAGATTAACATTAGTTTCAAACATAAGCCTAGCAGAAGGAAGTGCACACGATGTTATGCTTAAAGAGGTAGAAAAAAATTATAAATAAAAATGAAAATGCCATAAAATTCTTATTTTGTGGTGTTTTTTAAATTGACATTTTATGTAAAACCACTTATAATTAAATATTAGAAACAAAGCAACACTTTTTTATTTTAATTAAAAGAAAGGTAGTGATTAAGATGGTTGATGTTATCATCAATGACATGTTTGGACGGGATTCAAAAAGGTTTAGTAAGTATTTAGTAAATATGGTAAACTATGATATAACCATAAAAACAAATATGACTAAAAACGGGGCGAAGAGGCAGTTACCAGAAGACAGCCAAAAACGAGTTCTTATCAATGCTACTTGCAAGCTGAACATTTATGATACAAAGTTGGAGGATATATTGACAATGCCAAAAGAAAAACTTAGATATATATATGTGATTGTATCTCCATATTTTGCATTTGATTACAAATGTATCACGGCAGTGGATAAGGATGTTGTTGCAAAATTAACTGATGACGTCATGAACCTAGCGTGGTTAGACATAATCGCTCTAAACAATTTTATTGGCGATATGGAACATGTAGAGATAGTTCTAACAGGTTTATTACCAATAACAAAGACGGAAAATATTGATGACATCAATGTTTGCGACGAATATTGGATAAAGCAAACTAAAAGTTCTTGTGATAGGATGCCAGAGCCAAGATTAGACCTTGATGAAATTCGACCATTTTATACAGGGTTTAAAATTTGGAATTCCTTAGATTGCAAGTGTGAAGAGCTTAACAGATACTGTGAATTCTTAAGGAAAGCAACCAAAAAGAATATACACAGGGAAGTTTCATTCAATCAAACAGAAACCAAATGGGACATGTTATATTAATTGCAAGTTTAATAAAGATTTCGCGTCTCCATCATCTTTTGATTCAGTAATAGGCAAAGATTCTCACGATGTGAGAATTTTTGCCTATTTAAATTAATAATATAGAATATAGATATTTTTATAGATTTGTGATATTATATACAAAAATCGAATTATGTAGAAAAATAGGAGAACATTATGAATAAGAAAAAAATATTTTATATTATTACGGTTATTTTACTATTAGTTATTATAGGTGTTACAGCATTTTTAATTTATAAAAATGAAGAAAAGAAAAATAATGTACCTCAAATATCATTAATAGGAGAAAATAACATTACTCTTGCATTAAATGAAACATATATAGAAAAAGGAGCAACAGCTTTTAGAAATAAGAAAGATATTACTAATAATATAATAATAAATGGAAATGTGGATACTTCGGTACCAGGTACATATATGGTAGAATATATAGCATATAACGAAAAAAATACGAAATCCACTAAAATAGAAAGAACAGTTATTGTAAAAGACACTACTGCACCAATAATTACATTAAAAGGAAATAATGAGGTAACATTATATGAAAATGCAACATATAAAGATGAGGGATGCACAGCAATAGATAATATTGATGGAGACATTACTAGTAAGGTGGTAATAACAGGAGAGGTAAATACAAAAAAAGAAGGAAGCTATGTTATAACATATACAGCAGTAGATTCTTCAGGAAATATTTCAAAAGCAACAAGAAAAGTAATTGTTAAGGCAAAAACTAAACCAGTTAGTACAACTCCAATAACAAATAATTCAACAAAAGTTAATACTACTACTTCTTCAAAAAAGGGATTACCAGTTTTGATGTACCATTTCTTTTATGATGCAAGCAAAGGGCAAAAGGGGGCTGATAATAATTGGATGGAAATATCAGCTTTTGAAAAGCAAATGAAGTATTTATCAGATAATAATTTTTATTTTCCTACATGGAAAGAAGTGGAAGATTACATAGATAAAAAAATAGAATTACCTAGTAAAAGTATAGTAATTACTATAGATGATGGTGATGAAAGCTTTATTAAACTCGCAATTCCAATTATAGAAAAATATAATGTTAAAGCAACTTCATTTGTAGTTACAAGTTGGAATGGAGATTGGTTACCAAAAACTTATAAATCAAATCATTTAGATTTTCAATCTCATTCACATGACATGCATAGAGCAGGAGCTAATGGAAAAGGTAGATTTGTAAATTTAAGCTATAAAGAAGCTCTAGAAGATGTGACAAAATCTAAAAATATTATAGGAAACTGTAAAGTATTTTGTTATCCTTTTGGACATTATAATAATACTACTATAAAAGTATTAAAAGATGCAGGATATAATTTAGCATTTACAACAAATGGAGGAAGAGTATATCCAGGTGCCAATAAATTTGCTTTACCACGTGTTAGAATGTCAAAAGGTGTGAGCTTGCAAAACTTTATAAAATCTGTAAACTAGATTACAAATATAAGAGAAAAATTTTTGTTATAAATTATAATTGGATAACATAGATATGAAAAAAATCATAAATAATAAAATGCTTGGTTAAACCAAGCATTTTATTTATTCCCATTCTATTGTTGCAGGAGGTTTTCCTGTTATATCATATACAACTCTATTAATGTTATTTACTTCATTTACAATTCTAGTAGAAACTTTTTCTAATACATCATATGGGATTTTTGACCATGTAGCAGTCATAAAATCTATTGTTGAAACCGCACGTAATGCTAAAGTATAATCATATGTACGAGTATCTCCCATAACTCCAACACTTTTTAAATTAGTTAGTACAGCAAAATATTGATTTATATCTTTATCTAATCCAGCATTTTTTATTTCTTCTCTAAATATTGCATCAGCATCTTTTAAAATATCAAGCTTGTCTTTAGTAATTTCTCCTATAATTCTTATAGCCAAACCTGGCCCAGGAAATGGTTGTCTATAAACTAAATTTTCTGGAATTCCTAATTCTAAACCAGTCTTACGAACTTCATCTTTAAATAAATCTCTTAAAGGTTCT
>ERZ777305.3541-NODE-3541-length-10521-cov-2.254634_pt1 | contig 10521 bp, 10 predicted proteins | sample MGYA00374965_ERZ777305 | MGnify/ENA primary metagenome ERZ777305 (study PRJEB29328, sample SAMD00013331) | mouse gut metagenome | study: EMG produced TPA metagenomics assembly of the Metagenome analysis of fecal microbiota from mouse which was promoted...
TGATCCTTTTTCCGTGGACCGCCTGAAAGGCGGTTTAGGCTCGCCGGCGTCCAACGGATGCCGAAAGCGATGCCTTCAAGAAAAAGTATGAGAGCCTGTACGGGGGATTTCCCCGTCGGCAGAGGAGGAAACAGGAATGGAACAGCGGGTCTACGGCGTCTCCGAGCTCAACGGTCTGGTAAAGGCCCTGCTGGACAGCGTCCCGGAGCTGGGCAGCGTCTACGTCAGAGGGGAGATCTCCAACTACAAGCTCTACCCCTCCGGCCACCACTACTTCACCCTGAAGGACCGGGAGGGGGCCATCCGCTGCGTGCTCTTCAAGGGGCAGGCGCTCCGGCTGCGGTTCCGTCCGGAGAACGGCATGCAGGTGGTGGCCCTGGGCCGGGTGACCCTCTACCCCCGGGACGGGGCCTACCAGCTCTACTGCGAGAGCCTCAGCCCGGACGGGGTGGGGGACCTCCACGTGGCCTTTGAGCAGCTCAAGGACAAGCTCTGGCGGGAGGGGCTCTTTGACGAGGAGCGCAAGCGGCCCCTGCCCCCATACCCCCGGACCATCGCCATCGTCACCAGCCCCGCCGGCGCGGCGGTCCGGGACATGCTCCGCATTCTGCGCCGCCGGTATCCGCTGGCCAAGGTGAAGCTGCTGCCGGTCAGGGTCCAGGGGCCGGAGGCCCCGGCGGAGATCGCCGGAGCCCTCCGCTACGCCAGCCGGCGCCGGGTGGCGGACCTCGTCATCACTGGCCGGGGCGGCGGGTCCATGGAGGACCTGTGGGCCTTTAACGACGAGCGGGTGGCCCGGGCCATCTTCGCCTCGGACCTCCCCGTCATCTCCGCTGTGGGCCACGAGCCGGATGTCACCATCTCCGACTTTGTGGCCGACGTCCGGGCGGCCACCCCCACCCACGCCGCGGAGCTGGCGGTGCCGGACCAGGCGGAGCTGCGGGATAAGCTCCACAGCCAGCGCCTCCACATGGCCCGCAGCCAGGGCAATCGGCTGGAGCTGCTGCGCCGCCGGCTGGAGGCGCTGGCGGGGCGGCGGGTCCTCAAGGACCCCATGGCCCCGGTGGCGGACCGGCGTCTGCTGGTGGACCGGCTCCAGCGGGAGCTGTGCCGGGCGGCCCGGATCCGGCTGGAGGCCCCCCGGCGGGAGCTGGGGTCCCTGTCCGCGGCGCTGGACGCCATGAGCCCCCTGAAGGTGCTGGGCCGGGGCTTTGCCCTGGTCACCGGCCCGGGGGGCGCGGTTTTGCGGCGGGCGGAGGACGCCCAGGTGGGCGGGGAGATATCCGCAAGGCTGGCCCGGGGGGCCCTGCGCTGCCGGGTGGAGGAGATCATTGGAGAGGAGGGGCCCCATGAGCCCGAGAAAGAAGGAAGAGCCCAAGACCTTTGAGGAGAACATCCTCCGGCTGGAGGAGATCGTCTCTCTGCTGGAGCGGGGGGACGCGCCCCTGGCGGAGTCCCTGGCCCTCTTTGAGGAGGGCGCGGGGCTGGTGGGGACCTGCGAGGCCCTGCTGGACAGGGCGGAGCAGCAGGTGGTGAAGCTGCAAAAGGGTCCGGACGGGGAGCCCGTCGAGCTGCCCTTTGCCCCCCTTGACGGAGAGGAGGCGTAGCCGTGGCGGATTTTCAGGCCCAATACGGCCGCTACCGGGACATGGCGGAGGCGTTCCTCCTCCGCCGGTTTGCCGCCCCGGCGGAGGAGCGGCCCTGGCAGGGCCTCTGGGAGGCCATGGGCTACAGCGTGCTGGCCGGGGGAAAGCGGGTCCGGCCGGTGCTGACTCTGGCGGTGTGCGAGGCGCTGGGGGGCCGGGCGGAGAGCGCCCTGCCTCTGGGCTGCGCCCTGGAGCTGGTCCACACCTACTCCCTCATCCACGACGACCTGCCCTGCATGGACGACGACGATCTCCGCCGGGGCCGCCCCACCTGCCACAGGGTTTACGGCGAGGCCATGGCGGTGCTGGCCGGGGACGCCCTCCAGCCGGAGGCCTTCCGCCTGATCGCCGAAGCGCCGGACCTGCGCGCGGAGCAGCGGGTCGGCGCGGTGGCCGCGCTGGCGTCCGCCTGCGGCCCGGACGGCATGGTGGCCGGCCAGGTGCTGGACATAGAGCAGCTGTCCGGGAGCGAGGAGGCGCTGCGCCGGCTGTGCCGGCTGAAGACCGGGGCCCTGCTCCGGGCGGCGGCGGAGCTGGGGGCTATTGCCGCCGGAGCGCCGGAGGCGGCGCGGCGGCAGGCCGCGGCCTACGCGGAGCACCTCGGCCTGGCCTTCCAGGTCCGGGACGACATGCTGGATGTCATCGCCGACCAGACAGAGCTGGGCAAGCCCGTGGGCTCGGACAAAGCGGAGGGTAAGCGCACCTTCGTGGACCTGCTGGGCCTGGAGGAGTGCGGACGGCTGGTGGAGGAGGAGACCCGCCTGGCAAAGGAGGCCGTCTCCGGCTTTCAGAGCGGAGAATTCCTCCTGGACCTGGCCGAATATCTGGCCGGCAGAAGGAAGTAGCCGTAGGTATGAGGCGTATATTCTTTTCTTTGTGAACAAAGAAAAGAATCAAAAGAAAAACTTTTTGCGGCGAAACTACGTTTCGCCTTATGGGAACAGACCCTAAGAGAGGAGAACGGCGATGCGTATTCTGATCACAGCCTTTGACCCCTTCGGAGGGGAGAGCGTCAATCCGGCCAGGGAGGCCATGAACCTGCTGCCGCCGGAGATCGGCGGCGCACAGATGCTCAAGCTGGAGCTCCCCACGGCCTTCGGCGAGGCCGGCGAGCTGGTCTGCCGGGAGATGGACCGGCTGCGGCCGGACGCGGTGATCTCCCTGGGACAGGCCGGCGGACGCAAGGCGGTCACGCCGGAGCGGGTGGCCATCAACGTCGCGGACGCCCGCATTCCCGACAACCGGGGCCGCCAGCCGGTGGACCAGGCCCTGGTTCCCGGCGGCCCCGCCGCCTACTTCAGCACCCTGCCCATCAAGGTCATGGTGGAGCGCATCCGGGGGGAGGGACTGACGGGGGAGGTGTCCAACTCCGCCGGCACCTTTGTGTGCAACGAGGTGATGTACCGCGCCCTCCACCACGCCGCTGAAACCATGCCCCATGTCCGCTGCGGCTTTCTCCACGTGCCCTACATTCCACAGCAGACGGCGGAAAAGCCGGACGCCCCCTCCATGGCTCTGGAGGATATTGTCCGGGCCCTGACCGCCGCCATCGGCGCGCTGGAAGAAAAGGGCTGAGCTTTTCAATAAGAAAATGGGGCAATTAGGAAGAGGGGCCGGATTCTCCTGACGGAGAATCCGGCCCCTTTTTAGTTGGCAGGGCTGGGCTCAAACGCGTGATAACAAGTCGTATTTTTGCAGTCCGCCTTGCAGAATGGAGGGAAGCGGTCGGCGGCAGCTCCGTAAAACAGCGGAGCCAGGGACGCTCTTCGCCGGGAGCATACCGGCAGGAGCCGCAAAATACACAAAAAATTTGTGGGAACAGAGGGGGGCGTCGTGTAATTTTCCGACACCTTCCCGAGGGCGCTCATTTACATAAGAAATTTTGTAATATCCTAGTACAGCAAGTTATACACATTTTCCACAAGGTTTTCAACAGGCGATTTTCCTTTATAAATCAGTGATTTTTTGGAAATTTTACAGAAATTGGGAGGACGGTTCTCCGGGATTACGCGCCCGCGCGGAGGATGGATTTAATTTACATAAGAATCCGTTTTGCATCGATTGGGAGGTCGGAATGCTTTTTGAAGGGGCGGGAGCCCCGGCGCAGAGGCCGGAGTGCGCCCTGTGGCCCGGTCACCGGCCGGTCAGATCCCGGCCCCAGAGCTCCAGCTGGGTCAGCGCGGGGAAGGGGGAGGGGTCCTCCGCCTTGACCAGGGACTCCAGAACGGCCCACTCAATCCGGCGGGCCGGGAAGGGGAAGCGCTGGCCGGAGCCGGTCTTTTCCAGAGGCAGCGTCAGGACGGAGCCGTCGGGGAAGCGGAGCCTGGCCTCCCGCCACCAGGCGTCGTGGGGGAAGTCCGCCCGGAGGTAGACCACCGCCTCGTCCACCTCCACGGTGCGGCCGAAGTCCACCCGCCAGGCGGCGCTCGGGTCCTGGTTGATGCCCCAGCTGGTGTAGGGCCACTCCCCGTGGAAGCTGTTGGCCTTCATGCCGTCAATGGCGTTTTTCGCAGCAAAGACCATCTCGCCCCGGGTCTCCACGTTGGCGGAGGCGTGGGGGAAGATGCCCCGGCTCTCGTGGGTGGCCCAGGGGTTCAGGGCCAGATTTTTCCGGGCGGCGATCTCCTCGGGCCTGGCCAGCCGCGCGTGGAGGCAGTGGCGCTCCCCGGCAAAGGCGCGGCTGGAAAAGACCCTGCGGGCCTCCCCAAAGGGGACCGGATAGGCGAACTGGGCGTCCTGGCAGAAAACGAAGCCGGGGGCCAGGGCGTCGTCCAGGCAAAGCACCAAAAACTGGCCGGGCGCGCCGCAGGCGACGCACAGCTGGTCCCCGGGGGCGTAGGCCGGCTCGTAGACCAGCCAGGCCTCCCCCTGGCCGGAGGCGGAGGCGAGAACGGCGCCGGAGGCGTTTTGGACAGAGAGCGTAAGACGTGTCATAGCGGTAAATTCCTTTCTGTTATTTGCACATATTTGGCCGGCAGCTCTTTAGCGGGCGAGGACGATCCCCGCCTCCCGCTCGCTCTCCTCAAAGACCTCCACGCCGCCGAAGCCGGTGCAGCCGCCGGCCCGGAAGGTGTCTGTGGGGCTGGCGTACTCCTGGTGGGCCACAGCCGCTACCCAGCTGCGCCCCCCCTTCGTGACCCGCAGGGCCTCGATCTGATCGTCCCGGAACTGGATGCCCTTGAAGTTGGACCAGACCGGCAGCTTCTCCACTGTTACCGGCTCTTGGGCCCCCAGGGGGTCCAGGGTGAGCACCGCAAAGGCGGAGGTAAAGGCCCGACCGCTGATATCCGCCTCCAGGACCACGTTTTCCGCGGCGTGGTTGTAGTGCCGGGAGATCTGTCCCGTGCGCAGGGCCGTGCGCAGGGGGCTGGCGGAGACCAGCCGCAGCTGGGCCGCGGCGCTCCGGCCCTCCCAGTGGAATACGCCCTCCGACTCCCACACCCGGCCCGCCTCGCCCCAGTGGAAAAACTGCCGGTAGACGTGGGGGCCGCCGGCGTAGAACTCGTCCGCCGCGATCAGAATGTCCGGCTTCAGGAAGATAAGCCGCCGGTTGACAAACACGCCCTTCTCGTAGTACCCCAGGTGGCCCCCCTCCGCGAAGGCGCAGCGGCTGTGGCTGAAAAAGGCCCGGTTCACCGCCCGGCACAGCCGGGAGCACTCCCAGCTGTCCTTGCAGACATAGAAGTCCTCGCCGTCCACCACCACCGTGTTGTGGGCACTGGGGGATTTAAAGGACCGGCGCTGGGGGCCGTAGACGTAGGTAAAGCGGCCGCTGTCGGTGAGGATGTCCTCGCCATAGGCGGATACGTCGAAGTGGAGCTGATCGGCATGGCCGTGCCCCGCGCCCAGCAGGCCGCAGTGGAAGTGGACCCAGACGTCCTCCGGCCCCCAGCCGGAGCGGAACACATAGTTGCCGCTGTCCGGCAGGGCAAAGTCGGTCTCCTCCGGCCGCCGGGCGGGCAGGGCGGCGTAGGCTTCCGCCTGGTCCGCGCCCAGGGCCCAGGCGCTCTCAAAGTCCAGGGCCGGGTACCCGGAGGATTTCAGCGTTTCATCCTGAAAGATCGCCGCCGCCAGAGTGATGAGGTCCCGCTGGTCCACGTCGTCGCTGTCGCCCATCATGGGCTCGCAGCCGTTGGGCTTCTGCCAGGCCGCGGCGGTCAGGGCCATCCGGTGGACGGCCTCCTCCATGCCCTCCGGCAGGGGGACGCCCCGGCGCTTCGCCGCCAGCACCACGTCCAGATAGCAGCGCAGCACCTCGTTGTGGTGGAGGGGGGACTGCTCCCAGTGGGAGCCGTCCGGATAGACCTGGATGCGCCGCTCCTGGTCCAGCCGCTCCAGGGCCGTGCGGCGATAGGCCGCCGTGCGCTCCGAGGCCGGCAGGAAGCAGCCGGTCAAAAAGAGCCCGTGGTTGGCCAGCACGCCCCAGTTGCTCATCAGGTTGAAGCTGTTCCAGGTGTCCATGATGTACTCGGCGTGCTCGGCGAGGGAGGCGAGAAAGGCATCCATCACCGCCTCTGTGATGTGGGGGCTCCCCTCGAAATACCTCATGGCCTTGCACCAGTTCTCCATGCGGATGCCGGCCTCGATGGTACGCCAGGCCATGGCGTTTTTGGGATCCTCCCGGCGCACGGTCTCCACCCAGTGGACCAGCTGGTTCGCAAAGGCCTCCGCGAACCGCTCCTCCCCGGTGACGGCGTAGGCCTGGCCCAAGCAGACCCAAAAGCGCATGCGGTTGAAGGCGTAGACAAATTCCGGGTCGTCCCCGGGCTGGCGCAGCCAGTCGATGGGGCCCTCGAACACCTCCGGCACGTGGGTCTGCTCCATGTCCCAGCGGATCTGGAACAAAAATTTTTGTTCCGCCGCCATCCGGGCGGTGTGCAGGGCGGCGTCCAGCTCCTCCCGGCAGTTGGCCTGGACGTAGGCCGCCGCGGCGGCCCGGTCCCGGAAAAAGATACTCCGGTTCTGCTCAAAAAATAGATGGGGCTTCATAGGCTTCTCCTTCCTCAGCCGGCGCGCTTGCCGCCTCGCGGCGGCGCGGCGGCGTCTGACAGCTCTATTCTACCGGAATTTCCGCTGTTTTTCAACGCTTTTTCCGCGGGGGACCGGCTTGAGGCGGGCGGGAGCGTCCGGCGCTGTCACCGCCTTGGGCGGAGCGCATATTGTGAAAGGAGAAATCCTTTGCATTGGGAGGAGGACCCAACATGAACGCAACGCACTTTTTCCTGGGCGCCAACAGCGGCCGGGGGTTCCAGAGCCTCTTTGAGCGCTTCTGCGCGCCGGAGGACCACTATGACCTGGTGGTGCTCAAGGGCGGGCCCGGGGTGGGAAAGTCCACCATGATGCGCAAGATCGGCGAGGCCATGGAGGAGCGGGGGGAGTACCTCTACTGCTCCGGCGACCCGGGAAGCCTGGACGGCGTACATATTCCCCGGATCGGCGCCGCCATTGTGGACGGCACCGCGCCCCACGTCATTGAGCCGAAGTACCCGGCGGCGGCGGACCGGTACGTCAACCTGGGGGAGTTCTACGACATTGACGCCGCCAAGGCCAGCCGGGAGAAGGTTATCCGCTTCACCAGGGCCGGCTCCGCCGCCTACCAGCGGGCCTACCGGGCCCTTGGGGCGGCCCGCCAGATGGAGGACAGCGCCGGGGCTCTGGCGGCGGAGGGGCTGGACGCGGATAAGCTCCGGCGGCGGACCGACGGCATCATCGGCCGGGAGATCCGGGGCCGGGGCTCCGGCGGGCCCGACGCCTACCGCTTTCTGGGCAGCCTGACCTGCCGGGGGCCCGTCTGGCGCTTTGATACGGTGGCGGAGCTGTGCCCCAAGGTCTACCAGCTCCAGGATCCCTACGGCCTGGCCTGGCCCATGCTGGAGCGCATCCGCGCCGCCGCTGCCGGGAGGGACTTTCGGGCCGTGATCTGCCCGGATCCGGAGCACCCGGACCGGATCCAGCACCTTCTGCTGCCGGAGCTGGGCCTGGCCTTTGTCACCAGCCGGGAGAATATGGTCTACAGCGGCCCGGTGTACCGCCGGGTGCGGCTGGACGCCATGGTCCCCCCCGCCCACTACAAGCGCTACAAGGCCAGGCTCCGCTTCACCCGCCGGGTGGCCCAGGCGCTGCGGGAGGAGGGTCTGGAGTCCCTCCGGGACGCCAAGGCCGCCCACGACGCCCTGGAGGCGGTCTACCGGCCCCACGTGGACTTTGCCGGCGTGGACGCGCTCACCGCCCGGGAGCTGGAGCGGATGGAGCGCCGGCTCTGAGCCTTAATTCCGGGGGCGCTTAGCCCCCGGCGGCTTTTGGGGTACTTTTTGTCCGCACAAAAAGTACCGCCCCCGTACCGGGGGTCCAGGGGCCCACAGATCCCGGTGCTGCAAAAAAACGGGTCCGGACATACAGTCCGGACCCGTTTTATCGTTTTTCAGTGCAGGATCAGCAGCTCCTTGGGGGCCTTCATAATGGACTTGCTCTCCGTCTCGCCGATGATCATCACGTCCTCGATGCGCACACCGAAGCGGCCCGGCAGATAGATGCCCGGCTCCGCGGACACCGCCGCCCCGGCGGGCAGGGGCTTGTCGTTGGTGGGGGAGGCGTTGGGGGCCTCGTGAATCTCCACGCCAACGCTGTGGCCAAAGCCGTGGCCGAAGTACTCGCCGTAGCCGGCGTCCGCGATCACCTTGGCGGCGGCCTCGTGGACCGCCTTGCCGGTGACGCCCGCCCTGGCGGCGGCGATGCCCGTCAGCTGGGCGGTGAGCACCGTGTGGTAGACCTTCTCCATCTCCTCCGTGGCGTGGCCGATGGCCACCGTGCGGGTCATGTCGGAGCAGTAGCCCCCCAGCACGCAGCCGAAGTCCATGGTCAAAAAGTCGCCCTCCGCCACCGACTTGTCCGTGGGCACGCCGTGGGGCAGGCTGCTGTTGGCGCCGCTGACCACGATGGGCTCGAAGCTCATCTTCTCCGCGCCGTGGCAGAGCATCCGGTACTGCAGATAGGCGGAGATCTCCTTCTCCGTGCGGCCCGGCTTGATGAACTCCAGCACCTCCTCCAAAGCCTTCTCCGCGATGCGCTGGGCGGCGATGAGCCGCTCTACCTCGCCGGCGTCCTTCACCGCCCGCAGCTCCATCAAAAGCTCCGTGGCCGCCACCAGCTCGCAGCCGGCCAGTTTCTTCTGCCAATTGTTGTAGGCGGCCACGGTGGCGTAGCCGGCCTCAAAGCCCAGCTTCTGGATGTGGTGCTTGGCGATCACCTCGTTGGCCAGGGCCGTCACCGGGGTCTTTACGGTGTTCATCCGGATCTCCGCGTCCTGGACGGTCTTTTGGGCGGCCTCGATGTAGCGGCTGTCGGTGAAGAAGTAGCTGCCCTCCCGGGTAACGATGGCCATGCCGTCGCTGGCGGCGAACTCCGTGGCGTAGAGGCGGTTGGGCTCGCTGGTGATCATCATGGCGTCCAGGCCGTAGGCGTCCAGCTTGGCGGCGATCTTGGCAAATCTGCTCATAACTTTCTGCATCTCCTTCTTGCGATCCATTTGAAGGGCCTCTGCAGGCCGTGGAGCACCCGGTTCCACGCCCCCACCGGTCCGCCCAGGGGCTCCACCATCAGGGCCAGCACCCCGGAGCGCTTGGCCCCCAGCACATCGGTGAGCAGCTTATCCCCCAGCATGGCGGTGTGCTCCGGCGCGGCGCCCGCCAGGGCCATGGCCTCCCGGTAGCCCCGCCGGCCCGGCTTTCCCGCGTGGCCCACATAGCGGATCCCCAGCTGGCCGCAAAAGGCCTCCACCCGGGCGGGGGAGCGGTTGTTGGAGAGGATCATCACCGTCACGCCCGCCCGGCCGCAGTCCGCCAGCCAGGCGCGCAGGGCGCTGTCCGGCCGGGAGACGGACCGGGGAGCCAGGGTGTAGTCCAGGTCGCACAGCAGCAGCCGGATGTCCAGCCGCCGCAGCAGCGCCGGGGTAACGTCGCTGTAGCGGGGAAAGAGCCGGTCCGGGATGAGGGAAAATGGCATAGCGCCCTCCTTGGTCGCATATTGTAGCGTCAGTATAACACAGCGCTGACAATTCGGCAAGGGGGAACTGAGGGTGCAAGTATATTTGGCAGCCACGCCAGACAAGCTGCGGGAGGCGTTTTCTTTTACGGACCGGCGGGCCCACGTAGCCTCCCGGGTGGGGAGCGACGGGCGGCTGGCCCGCCAGAACCTGCTGGCCCGGACCCAGGGCGGGCTCATGGTTCTGGGGGATCAGGGCTGCGGGCCCATACGGGATGTGCAGGCCCTGTGCCGGGATGTGTGGCGGGAGTGCGGGAACCGGAGCTTCGGCGGCGTAGCGGCGGACTTTGAGCTGGAGCCCAGTCCGGACCGGACCGCCTTTCTGGAGGCCCTGGGCCGGATTCTCGCCCGCAACGGCAGACAGCTCTTTGTCCCGGAGCGCTACGGCGCACAGGTCCCCCAGGCGTCGGTGCTCATCTGCACGGCCCTCTCCGGCGGCACGCTGCGCCAGCGGCTGGAGGCGGCGGCGGAGGCCTTTGGCCGGAAGCGGCTGGCGCTGGATCTGCAGCGGCTGCGGATGGCCTTTCCCCTGCCCTGTCCCGCCGGGGAGGGGGAGCCGCTGGAGGCGGAGGAGCTGGAGGCGCTTATGGGGGAAAAAACGCCGTCGGTGTTCTACTCCGCCGATCTCTGCGCCCGGTACTTCACCTGTACCCAGGGGGGCGAGAGCCGGTTTATCCTCTTTGACGACGCCGACACCTTGCGGCGGAAGATCCAGACGGGCCGGGATATGGGCATTCAGACCGGGTTTCTTATGTACCCGGAGGTGTCGGATCTGCTGCCGGCCCTGTTCGGGAAAAAGCAGGAGAAGGGCCGCCCCGTATAGGGCGGCCCTTCC
>ERZ777305.3548-NODE-3548-length-10479-cov-2.955200_pt1 | contig 10479 bp, 7 predicted proteins | sample MGYA00374965_ERZ777305 | MGnify/ENA primary metagenome ERZ777305 (study PRJEB29328, sample SAMD00013331) | mouse gut metagenome | study: EMG produced TPA metagenomics assembly of the Metagenome analysis of fecal microbiota from mouse which was promoted...
ATACCGTTTATACAGCGAGTTTGCCGCTTTTGTAAGTTTTACGTCGCCCTCATACGCCGTAGATGACTTTTTGAAAAACGACAGTATTCTATCCTTGAATTTAGGCTTATCCGCAATGAGCCGCTCAAGCATATTTTTATTCGTCAAAATGCCCTCTGCGTAGTGGGCGTTTATTTCGTCCATAAGTTCTATCGCGCCGCCGTGTCCTGCGTCGCGGTAGCGTTTAATAATCGCGTCCTTATCGGACTGACTCATATTCTTTACACCGCGCTCCAAAATCAATTTGCCGTCGGCGGTTCTGTATATGGCGTGCGTCAATTCGTGCAACAATAACGCCTCGTGTGTACGCGACGTTTCGGGGTTCACAACAAAACGATTATTGCTTGCGTCATAACAGCCGTCAGCGTACACCTTTTCGCCCGTATCGTTGTTTACGGCAACTGCGCAAAGACTTTTATCAAAGACGACGTTAATGCCTGTATGAGCCGCTACGCGGGCGTAAGAAAGCACGTCGGCGTCAGCAATACCAACCGCCCGACCTTGACGAATAATGCTACGAATCATACTCTGATTCGGCGCATTAAGTTTCGCGTAGTCCGACACATTCTCGCGGACGTAAGCGTCGATTTCTTTTGTCTGTTGCTGCTCCGAGTTTATTTGCTCCGTAATTTTCTTTACCGCGCTACCCTGTTCAGGAGTTCCCTGCTCCGTCGCGGCTTGACGTTCTACTGTTTGTTGACTATTCTCTACTGTGGGAGTGGCGGCGGGCGTAGCGGTAGTTTGAGCCGCTTTTTTAATCTCTCTCAACGCCTTGCTTGCCTCTGCTTGCGTCAGCGATTTAGAGTATTTACCGCTGTCATAATCGTAAATACGGTAACTATCGCCATTCTTAACGACTGCGATATTTGCGGTTCCCTCCGAATAACGAACGGTGCCGTCTTTTTTGAGATTGAGCCGTGCGGGTATTTTATTTTTTGCCGTCGTCGCGTCTAACTCTTGCAACGACTTAATCGTAGCGTTTTCCTGTTGATATGCCTCCACGCCGCCATTCTGAACGAACTCAACGATTTTGGACTGAAATTGCTCGTTTGTAAGCGTATTCCAATCGTCAATACCGAGCCTCTCGCTAACCGCTTGACGTTCCGCGTCCGTAGCGTTTTCGATAAACTGATTGAGGTCTACCTGCGAACTCAGTTGTTGCCCTCTAAGCGTCGCGTCCTTAAATTTCGCGGTGTCCATAGCGAGTTGACCCGTTGCGTCTGCGACAGCCAATGAGCGGAGTACGGAATTTTCTTTTAATGCGTTTACAAATGTAGCGGTGTTATTTGCGTCAACTCCGCTGCGTATTTGTTCTGCGGTAAATGTAACGGGGTTCCCCTGCGCGTCCTTAATGCCGTAAGCGGTAAGTTTTTCGGCAATAACGTCGGCATTGTTTACGATATTCTCCGCGCTCCTTGCGATAAACGGCGTAAAGGCGGCGGTTGTATTTGCTTGTTCGAGTACACCGAGCAACATTTTTTGTTTTGCGGTTTTTATATCGCCGTTTGTCTTTTTCATACTCGTTTGCAATTCTTTCAGGACACTATCGACCGTTGCAAACTGCTCGTAACCCGTATGATTCTGACTTTCATAGGTAGAGAGTTGTTCTGCCATAGAAATAACATTGCTACTCTTTCCCTCTTTAACAATGGTATTGCCGCGCGACATAGAATGTACGTTGCGAATCGACACGTCAACACCGCCCATTATAGCACCGCTAAGACCGCCGACAAGCGCGGCATAGCCTACCTCTTGCAGAGTTGCATTCTTTGCGTTCGGGTCGTATGTAAGACGCGCCCAAACGGGGTCAAGTATTTCAGATAACCCCTCCTCAAACGCCTCTCCGATAAAGCCTTTAAGCATTGTCTTTCCGATAGTCTGACGTGCTGCGCTCTCCGCAACCTCTTTCCCGAATGACTTTGATATTCCCTTTACGATTTGACCCGTACCTGCACCGATACCTGCGGACAGCCCCTCGACTGCGCCCTCTGTGATACCCACCAATGCGCCATAACCGAACTCTTTGCCGCCGAGTTCACCTGTCTGTCTGTACGCCTCTTTCGTGGCGTTACCTGCCGCACCAAAACCTGCAACGGCTCCCAAAATAAGGTCGGCGGCAACGGGCGATAAAGTACCGCCCGCCGCAACAACTGTCGCAATGGCGGGCAAACTCGTACCGATACCACCCGCGACGTCGCCTACAAACTGCCAACCCTCTGACGGGTTAAACCATTCGTCGGCGTGTCCGTAATTGACCCAATCGTTCGCAAATTGCTGCTCTGCCCATTCATCGGCTCCGAACAGTTTTGCTAAGCCGCCCGCCGTATAGTCCCAAATGCCCTCGATACTACTCAAAAAGCCTAAACCGAGTTTTTCAAACGCATAACCTATACCGCCGAAAAAACCGCCTTGATTCTTGCGTGCCTCATCTTCCTCTTGTAAGTGCGTATAAACAGTCTGCTGTTGATTTTGCGTAAGCAAATTCGACACGCCCGTTTTATTCGTGTATTGCTGTTTTAATGCTGATAATGACGCCATTTATTCGCTCCTTTTACGACTGCAAAAAACGATTGATATATCCTACTATTTCCTCGACCGTTACAAGCCCTTTACCGATTGCAACTTTCAGACACGCACCATTGAACGCGTCAAACTGTTCCTCTGTCGCATAATCGCGCCAATCATCGTATGTAAACAGTCCGTATTTCTCAATATCTGCCGCCATTTGCGCCTCGTCGTATTTGTAATCGCTATCCAATTCAAACACGTTGTATAGCCCTTTTATATCGTCTGTAACGGCAAGCATACCGTTGACGATATTGTTGATATGACCTGCTGTAAGGACGCTGTAACACTCCGTTTCCTTGCGATACAGTTCAAAATCGGTAAGTGTAACAGCCTCTTTTCTGTATGCGCCGTTTTCGCATACAACACGGTAGAATTTGTGTCCGATGAACTCCTTTACGTTTTCGGGGTCTATCAGAACATATTTCCTGAGTCCTGTATCAAAGAACCCGTGAGCATACAACACCTCGACGCTCGCCGCGCCGTCAAAATTCAGTTTGAGAACGTCGTACTCTTTCTGTCCGTCGTAGAAAATGAATGAAATGGGCGAAATATCAACTGCGCCCGTAGAATGATTGAATACAAGAACGGCGTCGCCCACTTTTAGATTTTCAACCGCAACCTGCGAACCGTCGGCAACGGTAATCATCGTGCCTTTTGCAAAGCAACCGCCGTCGTCGTTGTATGTAGAATCGAATAAAGACTGCAGTTTCGATTTGTTTTCGTCCGTCAACCAACTCGTATTTTTCAGTTCGTCCAAAGCCGCCTGTGCGGTTTTCTCGTCCAACTGATTGCCGTTCGCATAGAATATCGACGCAGCCGTAATCGCGCTCACTACGCCGCTGTTGTACTTGTCTTTGAGTTTGTCGTACTGCGCTTTCGTGATATAGCCCTTACTGTATGCGCTGTCAATATCGCTCGTATTTACCATAGTGAAATCGGCGTCAACGGACTGCGAATACAGGTCGTAATAGTACGACTGATAACTCGTAACAAGGTCGGTATACTGTTTTGCCGTAATTTCGCCATTATCACGCGCAGATTTGAGCGCGTCAAACCCGCTTGTATCGGACGAGTTAAGCAACTGATTGTACTTTTCGTTTTGTTTGTTCGTCGTATATGTTGTTGCCGCGTCCGTAAGGCTTTTAATCTGCGTGGCGTTAAGCCCGTAACCTGTAGCGAGTTGCTGTAACTGCTCTGCCGAGTATGCGCCTTTATTTGCAAGGTCAAGCAAATTCACATAATACGAATCTTTCTTGTCGGCTTGTTGCTGTTTGTATTGTGCAAGCGTCGCGTCCGTCTGCGCAACGCTATCGGCATACGACATTTCTGCCGAGAGTTTACCCTGACTTGCCTCAGATTCTGCCGTCATTCGCGCCACCTCTGCGACGGCGTTTGCGTTTTGCGTGTCGGCACGCTGTTGTGCATAAGCCTGAGAGTTGACATAATCGCTGTAACCGCTACCCGATAACCCCATAGACGCGAGAGCCTCCGCATTTGCCCCGTATGTGGCTTTATTCTGTTCATAACTCGAACGGGCGTCCGCTACGCTCCGTTGACGCGCTGTTTCCGCGTTCTGAATAGCCGCCTGTTTTTGTTCCTCGATGAGTTGATTTGTTTTATCAAGCGTTTCCTTATAGGTGTCTTTCTGCTTTTCTAAAAACTCCTCGTATGAGTCAATTTTTTCGGCGGGTTTTTGCTCCTGCGTGGACGTCGTTTGAGTAGGCACGGAGGCGGCGGGTGCTTTTGTGGCACTCGATAACTGATTTTTCAAGAGATTGCTTGCATACGACATATTGTTGTTCGTTACTTTACCGACGGAACCGCCACCCGTACCGATGACTGCGCCGTTTAATAACGACGGGGTTTTCAAGTTTCCGACAACAGGGTTTGTCGGTATGTTAGTAGGCAATTTCATATTGCCCGCGTAACTCAAATTCGGTTGCGTATTTTGTAAAAGTTGCGGCAGTTTCGACGTCGTTTTCTTACTGCTCGTCGTACCCATATTTGCCGCATAAGTGTTGAGTTTATTGTTTACCATTGTTTTCGCCTCCGCTTAATTTTTCTTGCATTTGGGTCAGCAAGTATTCCTCATATCCCTGACGGTTTTGCACCTCGTCCGTAAGTCCTTGCACCTGCTGTTGATACTGCTGTATTTCAGCCTGACGCGCGATTTCCTCTTTGATACGCTCGACGTTCTCCCTTGCCCACGGATAATGGGCTTGCTCCATATTCTGCCAAAATATGAGTTGAGTCTGCGGCAGTTCTACATTGCCGTATGCGCCCTGTTGGAAATTCTGACGGTTTTGCTCCCACAGCATTTCACGCGATTTTTCAATATCAATCGCGGAATCTGCCGCAAACAGATACTCGTCGTTGTAATACCATTCGCCCGCCTCATCGCGCTCAACAAAATCGTAACGGTTGAAAAACACATTTTGCATACGACCTTGAGCGTCTTTGAACGTCGCAGGACGCGGCTCATCGGCATACGCCAAGTAATACTGAAAAATGATTTGGTCTATCTCCGCATAAGCGGCGTTTTTCATTTGTCGTTTGCTATCCAAACGCCCCGCCGACTGATTGACCTGTATTTGCTTTGCTACACCGCTTTGCGCGCTTGCGTCATACTGTCCTTGAAAACTGTCCGATATTCCGAGAATACGCTTTGCGTGGTCGTACAGTCTGTCTGCTTGCGCTATATCACGCGAAATATCAACCTGTAAATCGACACGCCCGAACAACGAATAGGTTTCAGGACTTGCACGAAATACCTTTTTGAAAATGCTGTTATCGAGGTCAACATTCATTTTCTCAGGCACAATCGGGAACACGCCGCCGCCTATGAGTTTTTCCATTATGCGGCTTTCGAGTTTGTTTATTGCCTGTTGTTGCGGGCGAACGAACTCACAATCGGACTGTCCGAGCAAATTATCCTCCTCAGAGGTATTTTTGCGAATGACAATCGGCAGAATGTTCGGCGTGTAAAACGGCAATTTCGTTTTCTGCATTTTCGGCACGTCAACCTCTGTCATCACGGGCAATAGAATACCGTTCGTGTTATCGAGCGCAACGGAACCGTCCTCGTTTATCGCTTGTCGTTGACTCTTTTCGGTAACAACCTGCCCGTCCTCTATAACCTCACACATAGCGGGCAATACAGAGCCGTCCGACAGCGTTATATCTCTTTCGAGTTCCTCGTAGTCCTCGTTCTGCAGTTTGAGTTTCGGTTTTTCGCAGGTACAGAGTTCTTTGCGCTTGCCGCATTTATCGCACACATAGCGTTTGCGGGCGTAATAGTCCTCAAGGTCGCGCAATTCCATATCGCCCGACCAAATATACTGACAAACCTTATCCTCCTCGTTCTTGTAATAACAGACATAAAGCGTCGCCGTCTTTTCGTCCGCGTTATCCTCCGTTTCGGTTTCGTCCGCGACGTCAAACGACACGTCGTACTTACGCACAATCTCGTCTTTCGTCGTTTCAAACTGAATAAAACAATACTCCATATCCCGAATATCAAAAATATTCGGCTGCCCCGTAAACTTTTTCGGGCTAAGGCAACTGATTCGCACGTCGCCTACGGTGTTATGCGTAGTAATCGAATTATCCCACTCGATGAGCCATACGGAGCCGCCGTATATCGGGTTATACCGTTCGTCAATATCGTTGAGTTTCTCAAACGGCAACTCGTTACGCTTGTTCCGCAACAGCGTTTCAATACTCTTTGCGTTACGCTCGTTTTTCTCACTCCAAGATTTCGCTGTAACGGAGGGGTTCGGCAGATAACTCGTAACCTGACTTTCTATCAGTTCATACGTTATGTTGCGCACAACCGTTGCGTCCACGCCGCCGTCAATCTTTACACTACCTTTGTATTGCTCAAGGTGTTGGTCGAGTTTTGCCGTAAGCGTTTCTGCCGCCGCCCGCGCCTCACGGTACAGGTCTTGAAAAAACGATAATTTCGTTTGTCCGTCGGTTTCAATTCTCATAGTTCGGGTTCTCCATACTTTTTGATTATTGCTTGCCGCTCCTCCTCACTCGTTGCATTGTAGTAGTCCTCAAGTTGGTCGGGGCGATATTTAACTTTCTTTTTCTTGACGTTCGTTTCGGGCGGGTGCGTCCAATAAATAGCGAAATACCTTAATGCGTCGGGCGCGTGCGTTAGTTCGTGCGGTTCTTTTGCGCAGTCCTCTACGTCCTTTTCATCAATCAGAATCTGTTTCAACGTGCGTATCAGATTCGGACAGTTACGGAATATTTTGAGGTGCGTTATCTTTTGCCCGTCGGCGGTCTGTCTGACTTTCAATAGTTCTTTGATTTGTAACCACCCTGCGTGCCTGTCGTTATTCGACTGCGTAAGCGATAGTCCGTTCTCGTAGAATATCAAGGCTCTGCTCTTGCCTGTTTCCTGACTGCGATTCCACAGGTCGGGCGGTGCTAATCGAACACGCGGCGGGTACCACTCTTTCACTTTGTCATCGCCCAATTCGACGCGCTCTGCCGCTTTTACTCTGTCGGCGGCGTCAGATATAATCAAATCGCTTTCGTATATTTCGTGAAATACATACGCCACATTCTCGCTGTCAATGGCAATCTTGTAGTGAGCAAATTTATCAAGCCCGTAGTCCATTGTGTTGTAAATCGTCCAATCAGACGGAATGTTAAACGGCTCGCAGGTGTGAATACTGTAATCGAACTCTGAGAAAAAACTGCCGCCGAGATTGCTCAAAGCCTCCTCAGCCGTGCGCGGGTATTCCTGTTTAACCTTTACACCCAAGTCCTTTGCCGTTTGGTCGTACCATTCCTGAGTACGGCGCGGGTCGCAAAAGCAACCGAGAAATATCTTGTGAAATGCGTTATCCTCAAGCCATAGGTTCTCAAACAGCGTGCCGCGCTTTATGGTCGATAGTCCTATAACCTTGCCGCCTGTCGGTCTGTTTATCGTCGGATATGCAGACGTCCATATTTCAGCCGCAAACTCCTGAAATGCCCACTCGTCAAGCAGTAGAATGTTGCCTGTAAACGAACGTCCTGCAGACGGCGACGCGGGAAATGCCTTGAATGTACTTACTAACTTGCCGCGCGGGTCTGTTATCGTTATCGAGGTAGCAGTCGATTTCCATATCAAGCCGCCGCCCCTTAGTATTTCAGGTTGATTGTCAAGCACTACGCTCATACGCCTGACAAGTTCCTTTGCGTCGTCCTCTGTCTTTGAGAGCGCGACAACGGTATGACCGAGATTGAATATAAGGTCGTGCGTGCAGTAGTATAAGGCTATCCACGTTATACCCATTTGTCGGGCTTTGAGAATGAGATTCAGTCTGTACTCGTCAAAGTCGCGTAATACCTGCCCTTGCGCCTCCCACGCTCTGAACGGCACCACAATTTCGGCAGAGTCTTTATCCTCTATGACGCAGTAGTTATTCGCCCAATACACAATATCGTTGCGGCAATACTCAAACTCTGCCTCGCGTATTTTCTGAATGTACTCCGTGTAGTTTATTGCCTCATTTTTTCTTTTTGCCATTCAAACGCTCCTCTACGCGCCTGATGAGCGCAAGGTCTTTATCGTCGTAAACGGCATTGACGCTACCTGATACGTTCGTGTCAACCTCTGTCTTGTCTTTCTGCCCGTGATTATTCACAGCCTCGAATTTCGCGTACAGCGGGTTATATAAGCCCATAACGGCGCAGGACGTAAGCGTTCCGAGTTGTATCTCTTTCGCGCGTGCGTAATAGGACGAAAAACGGGGGTGTTTCTCACACCAATTTTGCAATGTCTTTGTCGTTACGCCTATGCTTGCCGCAAACAGTTCAAACGTCGGATATTCCGCAGGTAGTACGATAGGTGTTTCCGATGAGAGTTCGCCCTTGACATAGTTTTTCTTGTACTCTATCCTTGTTGCGGGTTTATTGAAAAACTCGATGAGCAACTCGCAATACTCCTCTTTGTACTTGCAAGCAGCGGCATTTTCTTTCTCGAATCGCGTTTGCTCTCCGACCTTTGTGCCTTTTTCAAACTGCCCTTTATTGCTCTTTTTTGGCGTCGTCTTTTTAGTTGTTGTCGTGTCAGATTTCTTTTGACTCATTCTGTTTCCTCCTCTTGAAAACAAAATAAGCCCTCTCATTCCGCTCCTTGTCGGAATAAAAAGGCTCTAACCTCAATGGGTATATGGCACATTTACTGATTTCTATAATATCACAGTTTTTGGTGCGTTTAGTCGCAATTTATGATTTACTCGACGCTGCCGCCCTTGTTATATACTCTGTATATACTTATCGTACATAATATAATATATTATATATATACTTAAGCACTTAGTAACTACAGGAGCGACAGGTCTTTCGCTATATCGTATATCAATTTCCTTTTCCGATTGTAGTATGTATTCTTTGCAATCATAAGAGCCGCCGCAGAATGTTCATATCCGCGTCGGTTCTGAATATCACGCAGCAACTCTGTTCTGATTCCAACCTCAACCTCTTGCAGCGCGTTGTTTATGACGTTGTTTAGTTCAATGTATCTCATCAGGACGTCGCCCGTTACATTGCCGAATTTAATTGCTCGCTCGCGCCTTTCATAATCGGCGCAGATTGCTTTTACTATCTCGACAATGCTTGTCGGAATATCCCATTTGTAGTACATTTTCTGCCTTGCCATAAGCACCTCACTTTATACCGATAACTTTCCTCCATTTCTGCTCTTTTGTTTTCCATTCCGTTTCAAGTGCCGCCGCCCGCTCAATTTCAGGGAGCGGCACCTTTGCTAAATTAACGGTCTTGCCGTCGCCGTATTTCTCGCAGATTTCTCTCATACAACTGCAGTACACGTTCATCGCCTCGTTGCTCTCGCGCAACAGTCGCTGTTCTTTTTCGTAGTCCTCGTCTATGCGCTTACGCTCAATAACGCTCGCTATGCGGCTTGCGCTATACTCATCACACGCGTACCGTATGCCGTAAATGAGTTCGTCTTTGGTAAATCGTTTGAGCCTATCGAATTTGTCTGCCATAGTACGCCTCCCGCCTTAAAACGGCGAATCGTCGTCCTCATCGTACCCGCCGCCCGACGCAGCACTCCCGCCGCCTTTCGTGGGCGATGATAAAAACTCTATATCCTGCACCTGAACGTCTGTTGCGGTTCGTTTCTCGCCGTCCTTTTCATACGAGCGCACCTGAATACTGCCCGTTACGACAATCTTTCTGCCTTTGCTCATATACTTGACGAGGTTCTCCGCAGTACCGCGCCACGCCTGACAGTTGATAAAGTCTGTTTCGCGCTCGCCGTTCGCGTTCTTATAATCACGGTTTACGGCTAACGTGAATCGGCACGTCTTTGTTCCGCTGCCGACCTCCGACAGTTCGGGGTCTTGCGTCAAGTTTCCGATTAAAATAACTTTGTTCATTTCTTTTTTTCCTCCACCCAAATATGACAATAAGACTGCGGCGGGCGACGTAACGGTTGATACCTTGCGCCCTCCCGTTCTATACAGGCACCAAAACACGACCAACAATACGGCGTATGTTCGGACAGGCAACGTATACGCCCCCAAAACTCGTTTAATTCTCGCGGCTCCTGATAATACTTTGTGTTTCTGATAATGTTCGCGCAGATGATTTCCGCACCGTTCGCATAGTGTTTCAAAAAGCCATACGGCACTATTCCCTGATGAACAAGGTCGTGCGCCTGACAGTCCTCGAATGAGATACTCCCTATCGGGAACTCGTGATTTTCGACTATATCGAACTCCCCGACTACTTTCCCGCAGCCACGCTTATATTTGCTTTCATAAACGTAATAGTGTCCTATCGGCAACGGCTTTTTGCGCCGTCATAGCCGCCTCCCGAATTATCCACAATGTCGAATATAGACAT
>ERZ777305.3550-NODE-3550-length-10470-cov-2.844935_pt1 | contig 10470 bp, 4 predicted proteins | sample MGYA00374965_ERZ777305 | MGnify/ENA primary metagenome ERZ777305 (study PRJEB29328, sample SAMD00013331) | mouse gut metagenome | study: EMG produced TPA metagenomics assembly of the Metagenome analysis of fecal microbiota from mouse which was promoted...
CGAGTATTTCAAAGTCAGCGTAAAAACCTTCATCAGCAGGAGAAAAATCACGGCGAGGAAAACAAAATTGGCCGGAGATAATATCCCGAGCATCTCCGCCATATATTCCGCCGCCCGCGGGAAAATACTGATTCCCGCCAGTCCGAACGAAAGAATAATCCAGAACAGGGAATCCTCGATCTGCATCTGCGATTTCCGGATTTTTCGCAGGGTATACCAGCAGGTAAGCCCGCACACCACGATTAATACAACACGAAATGTAAAAGTCATACGATTTTCACCTTCTTTCGGAAACGCGAGATAAATATGATGGACAGGCACATGCGCAGCATATACTCCATCGAACGCCGCAGGTTCAGATAGCTCTCTCCCGCCTCCCTCTCCTTCATCTCCACCTGTACCTCCCTCACCCGCGCGCCGCAGCGCATCAGATAGGATACTGTATCCGGCTCCGGGCCGTAATTCATGTTGTGAGCGAATGCTCCCATCATTCTGCGGTTGAACAGGCGCATTCCCGAAGTCGGATCCGCGATTCTCTCCCGGGTCGTCAGCCGGATGCAGAGCTGAATCACATTGCTGCCCAGCATCCGCATCGTTTTCGGCTTTTTCTCCGTCACAAAACGGGAACCGATCACAATATCCGCCTCCTGCAGCACCGGCAGCATGTCCGCGATATACTGCGGCTGGTGCTGTCCGTCCCCGTCAAACTGGAGCGCGGCATCGTAGCCGTTTTCACAGGCGTAGAGAAGGCCCGTCTGAACTGCTCCAGCCAGACCGAGATTGACCGGACAGTCAAGCAGATTGTAATGATTTTCCTCGCAGATCTTTTTTGTTTCGTCGCGCGAACCGTCATTCACCACTATGTAGTCGTACTGCGGGTAGTTCTGGATCAGGTTGTCCACAACTGTTTTAATGTTTTCCGCCTCGTTGTAGGCGGGGATGATAATGAGCGTTTTCATTTTCGTTCTCCTTCACTTAAACGCATACTTTATATTATTTGTTTATTCTTATTAATTTATTATGTCAAAATAATATTACTATAAATATATAATTTCATATATATAAACATTTCCTTCTTGGTACAAAAGTTCGAAATCGACTATATCTGTTTCTTCGTATATTGGTGTAAGCGAAAAAATATACTTAGTCTCAGTTTTCTCAATATCTTCAAATGATAAAGATAATTGAATATGATCCGGTGCGATTAAGCTAAATGAGGTTGGCTCCGATGTAAAACTAACCGAAATATGACTGTATCTGTTATATATCTCATTATATTTTCCAACTGGATCTAATGCTTCCCATAACTTCATATTTGGTATATAATTTACTGAACTGATACACGGTCCTCCGTTAGCTACTACAAATTGTGCAGAAATAAAATCATAGCCTATCCACTTCGCATCCGGGTGCTCATTTACAATTTGCTGTATAGCATAGGAGGCAGGTTTTTTCAGCACACTATCAACTCCCCTTGCTAATGGAAGTACCGTCAATCCGCTGAGTCCAACAATAGTTATAACTGCACCAACTGCTACCTTACGGATCTCATCTGGTAACTGGCACAACAGTATAATTCCAAAACCAAAAACAATTATTGCAATTATACCTAAATATATATAATCCATGTATTGTCCAAAAGATTTAAGACACGAATTTATATTTACACTGATATTGGCAATTAACAAAATAGCCCCTATCCAAAATGGTAACTTATACTTTTTAAAATCATTATTTATCAGCCTGATAATAAAATAGATATTAACCAACCCCAAAATATCAACTGCTCTCTGCTCCACGGAATAACTCATCAAGGAACATTTTGCAAGCCAATCAGGAAACCCCACAGTGCAGTATATTGTAAGAAAAAGTGTTGGGATAAGCATAGTTGCATTTAATATGTCAATTTTCGACGAATTATCTTTCCGCTTGTCAATCAATTGGCGCACAAAAATATAAAATCCCCACAACATCGGAATTGGAAAAAGATTAAAAAATACTCCCGCCTCACTATTATTTCCTATATCCCTGACCGGATATAACAGTGATTGAATGTAGTAACTTAATTTGGATAGACTCCATCCTCCCTGTCCAAAACGTTTTCCAGGATATACGGTATTCAATACTGCTTCCGAATACTCTCTGTTGTCATATAAGTAAACCAAAACTACAGATACCATAAAAGCAAATGCAGCAGTGATAATTCCCCAGTCTGTTTTATTAAATTTTTTTATTTTGCTAAAATTATCAACTGCCAGCCATACTATAAAAGCTATAAGGAGATATGCCATTGGTACTTGCCATGCAGGATACAGTGCACAAATATAATATGCTCCAGATAATGCTACCCCCAGTGCTAATATACATTTTTTTCGATATGTTTTTACTGCAAAAAAGTAATATGCACATACGATCACCCCTTGGAATGAAATAATATAAGACATAATGGACCACCAAAGGCTGAAAGAAGATAAACTGATCAGGCATCCTCCGAGCAAAGCAATAAGCCGATTCCCTTTTGATAGAATAAGGGACAATTCAAAAGAAAGCATAAAACTCATAAGAAACATCCCAATCCATTGCCAGCTCATTCCATATTCTGTACCAAACAAATAATATCCAAAATTAAACAGATTTGAAAGTGCCGAATACCCCTTAAATAGCCCGGTTGCTGAAATATTATGATTTAATGCTCCGCGCAAAATATTATTATATCTTCCGTAATTGCTATAAGAGGCTGATATCTTCCACGGGGTAGATACAAGCCATTCATCACTTCGTATTGGACGCGCCCTTCCAAATAATGGCTGATTAAATTCTGTACCCATGCCAGGCTGTATATAAAAATCAAACATGGAACTATTCGATAAATTTATTTTGAAAAGCATGAGAAAAACAAAAACCCCTAAAACAATGAGCCATCTGTTTCGGAATACATAATCATATAACTTGGCAATCGGCACCACAACATGACAATTAATAAATACAGAAATCGGGAATAATAATGCCATTCTTATAAAGGAATCCAAACCTAATATATCACGTAAACCATTCCTGTCCTGTATATAAAAGGAATATAATATTCCCATTGCGAGCGTCATAAATAAACTGGAAACGAAACAATCAGCTGCAGCCGCTAATCTCTTTCGTTTAAACTTATCAATCCCCATTTTAAAAAATATATGACAGATAAAAATTAGACAAATCAATATAAAAACAATTAAATTTATATCTTTTCCATGAACTGATCTGCTGTATCGAACTATAAAACTTATATCCATATCTAATGGAAGATCATTCGTAAAGGCTTCTCCTTCTGCATAACTGTCATTTGAATTTCCCCAAATCGTAATACTGTTCTCAATATCCGCATCTGAAGAAACAACAATTTCATATTGATGATTTTCAGAATCAGGCTGCACATCAATTTGGAAATCACGATATGTATTATCTAAAAGCTGACTTGCCAAAAATGATTCAGCATATATCATTTTATAATTATCTGTCTTATCATAAAGCTGAACTGTTACATTCCCGGCATTATTTCTTGCGTAAGTGGCAAACATAATGCTAAACCCATTCAATCCGTTACACGGTGATACGAAACTTTGCCTAATATCTACGCCATCTCTTATCCCGCCAACCGTTAAACCACCAGGTTCATTTATAACACTGACTGCGCTCCTCTCATTAGTGTACAGCATTATTAAAATTATCAGCAGCATCGTTGCTATTATTGTTGGTACCGTTAAAACAGTTTTTATATTATCGCATCTAAACTTCATTTCCTCTCTCCTGTTTCCATAATAAATAGATCAATTTTCAAAAATTTTTACTTTTCCAAAGATACTATTGTTTTAACCTCCAACTCATAACTTTACACTTCATTTCTGATATAGCATTATGCATCCTTTCCAAAAAGAGTTTCCAAGTATATACAAAATTACCCCGTAAACTGATAAAGCATAGTATGTTTTATTTATGTTATTAACTATTTTTCTGCTACCAGCAATACACAGTACTGGAAACAACAGAGGCATTAAATATCTACTCTGACATCCTGCGATATACTCTGCCCTAACCGGTGTAAACGCGATATATAATGCCGTCGCTATTAAGCTTGCAGTAACGCAAGCAAGTAAAATCGTTCCATATTTATACCAGTAACTGACATAAGAATCCGATTTATTTTTATCAGTTACCGCGACAATTCCAAGCAATACCAAAATGATTTCCAGCTTGCTTCCGCCACCCAAATAAGCAAAAGAAGTCATATATCCACCCGTATAAGCCAGGCTCATATAATCTTTCATAAAATTGAATAAGATTTTCCCATAACTAAATGGATGACTGAGAATAAACTTGATTTGTTCTACACTATTAACATCCCCGCCGCCTCTCACATCCGTTAAACTTTCAGGTTTGACAAGCATAGGAACTGCAAAACTTAATACTAAAAGCAAAATTATTATCCCTACACTGATACAGTATTTTCTATATTCTCCTATACTATTAAATTTATTTTTCTTTATAAAAAATGCCAGAAAGGCCATAGGAAAATATATAGCTTTTGCAGAACCCATAAATAGGAAAGCTCCCAGCATCACCGCGACATCCCTGATAGACATCTTTTTTTCCGGTTGTTGCAATTCACTGATAACACAGCTGATCCCATAAATCATAAAACCGGTCACCCAAGGATCATAGGAATAGGACGCTACCAAAAACAGATTTGTTGGTATCAATGCAATAATTGCCAATATCATTTTTCCTGACTTCAGCCGTCTTATCGCACAGTATATAAGCACCGCATAAAGAAATACACTTCCCAGTCTTCCCATATAATATAAGGAATGTGCGGGCATACATAGCAACCTACCAAAAAACATAAATAATGCCGCCGGTATGTAACACAATTGATTATACCAGTTTAATGAATCGTCAATCGGTCGCTTATCTATTTCCTCCTGATAAAGCAAATTCAACTCTTTTTTATTATTACTTACTTCATTAATATCCTGCACATTATCAATAAAGGGAGTTTGGTACCACATCTCTGCGGCCGAAGCATTTTCGGTATAAATATGTGTAACTGACAAAGCACGGGTATAATGTATATGATCATCCCAAGATATTGCCCCAAGTGGAAATGCAACACTCAAGTAGCTTCCTAATAAAACAATTACAGATGCCACAAATATTTCTGTTCTACGTGTAATTGCAATTATTAATATCAGTAAAATAAATGTTATTATAAAAAAACAAATATAATATTCTCTTTTAACAGTTCCTAAAGTCAAAAGCGAATTTAAAAAAAGAATAAGCCAAACCGTTAAGCACATTAACGCAATTGATTTGAGAATTTTCCCTTTACGAAATAAATTTATAAACTTCCTTTGTTTTACAATTTGCACTGCTTTATACAGAAACAGTGCGGCAGTACATTCGCAGCAAAGTACAATAAAAAATGCAGTTAATATTTTTTCAAACCCAATATTTTTATTTCTGTATAATAATTTTATAATAAGAGAGTCTAGTTCCTCAGTACATAACAATGCAAGTGAATGATCAGCGAATTCCTCCATCCATAGTTCCATAATCATTACTGTATCTTCTTTTACTTTCACCTTACCTAAGTCAATATGCAAAAAGTCACAATCGCGAATGGAAGATGCCGGAGCAGTCGCATGACATAGTACGGTTCCTGAATCTTTCTCAGAAAATTTAATATTCAAAACTCCTGTATCATACTCTTGACAATATGTTGCTAACATAATCTCAATTGAGTCAAAATTTTCTCCGACTACAAGCTCCTGCTCCCACTTTCCCTGATAAGGTATAATTGTCCACTTTCGATTGTAAGTACTACTATTTTCCAAACAAATTACTTTTTCAAATGGAAAAACGAGAATAAATGCAATCGTACCAATAAGCGATATAATTCCAATACATATCATTATACCAATTTTACGCATTGCACTGTTTGTTCGTATATTCTCCATACACTGTAAAACTTTTCTTTTCCCTGCTTGTAGCATTTTCTTACCCCTTTACTGCAAAGTCATCTCTTAATAAATCAAAATTCGGATTGAAATACGGATCTCCGGCTTCTAATTCTTTTTTCCACTTCTTTTTAAACAGATTAACTTCGTTTTTAAACCTTTTTTGTCTCTCCGAATTATCTTCATATCCCCTGGTCTTTGACTCAAAATGGTACAGCTCTGCATAAGGAGTGAATACAATCAAATATCCTGCTCTGCGCAGTCTCATACAGAAATCCACATCGTTGTAAGCTACTGCAAATTCTTCGCTTAACCCGTGCAATTTCTCATATACAGATTTTCTTACCATCATGCAAGCAGCAGTTACCGCAGAAAGATTCTGCGCATAATACAGGCGTCCCATGTATCCCAGGTTCTCCTTCGGCTGTCGGTAATGGGCATGTCCAGCCACTCCATCCGCACCCATTCCCAAAATAACCCCTGCATGCTGTATCGTATTATCAGCATAATATAATTTTGCCCCCACTGCTCCGACATCTTCCCTTTGGGCATACATCAGCATTTCCTCCATCCAGTTTTCAGCAATGATCTGTGTATCATTGTTGAGCAGAATCAAGTACTTTCCTTTTGCATTTTTTGCCGCATAATTGTTTATGGAAGAATAATTGAAAGGATTATTCCAGTACAATATTCTGACTTTCGGTTCTTCCGTTAATTCTTTATAAAGAGCAAATGTTTCGGATTCCTTACTTGCATTATCAATAATCAGGATTTCATAATTCTTATATGTGCTGTACTGTAAAATGCTCTGTATACAGCGTCTTGTATCCTCTGCGCGGTCTTTGCAGGGAATCAGAATGGAAATTGCTGCTTCTTCCTTCAATTCGTACTTTAAACGATAAATTGTGGGGAATGCCTTGGAGCTTTCCACCGTTACTTTTTCTCCGTAAGATTCAATACTATTTTGTACCGCCCGTTTTCCGGCATCAATGGCATACGTCTTTGAATTAATATCAGCTGCTACGGAGGCCGGATGCGATCTCCAGTAATATAGAATCTTCTGGATATGGAAAATCTTCTTTGCCTCTTTCGTAACACGCAAAATAAAATCATGATCCTGGCTTCCGTCGTATTCTTTTCTGAATTTTCCTGCCTGCTCAAGCAGTTCTCTGCGGAATACAGAAAAATGACATATATAATTATTTCCTCTTAATGTGTCAATAGCATAATCAGGTTTAAAGTGTGCGGTAATTATATTTTTTATGTTTCCTTCAAAGGTCGCCTCATCCGTATACAGAAAATCCGCCTTTTCCCTTGCGATTGCGCACATCATCTCATACAGCGCTGCCGGATGCAGCAAATCATCATGATCAAACAGACCTATGTACTCCCCCGAGGACATATCAATACAGGCGTTTGTATTTTCTGATATTCCTCCGTTTTTCTCCAGTTTTCTGTACCGGATTCGCTTATCTTTTCTCTGGATAGCCCGGCAGTATTTTTCTATCTTTTTTCTCTTTTTCGGGTCGCTTCCATCCGCAAGGCATAATTCCCAGTTTTTATATGTCTGCATACGAACTGACATTATCATTTCATCCAAAAATTTTTGCGGAGTATTATATAGAGGTACAAGAATGCTGAAGGTTATTGGCCTTGAGAACTTCATGCTTTCCTGCTCTTGCCTCTCTTCTGTACTGAGATTGAAATTTTCTCCGAAAACTTTCAATTTTCTTTTCTTTGAAAAACTTAACAATACCTTTTTCCAGGTTTCCCTTATCCCATTGGTGCGAAGGCTATGTATCCCCTGCATGAACCGCCTCCCCACTCTGTTAGACATCATTAATTTTTTTACTGAAATAACACAAAAACGTATTGGCTTTGTAATTTTCCAGCAAAAGGAGGTTCTGTAATCCTCACACAACTGCCGTGCCTGTTCTAATTCCCGTTTCAAATTTTCCCTCTGTTCGATAGCAGCCGTATAGTGAAGATGGAACGTATCCTTTTCCTGTTTCAGCAGCTCATTCTGATGCAGTAAATTTTCTTCTCTAAAAGCATTCTGAGAAAGCAGATATTTTTTTTCTGCTTCGTTTTTCTCTATCAGATTCTGCATTTCCTCTGTCAATTTATTTAAATTTATCTTATGTTCTTCTTCATACTTCTTCCGGTATTCTGCTAAAGCCTGGTTCTTCTCATTTTCTATCCGTTTACGCTCCTCTTCCTGTTTCCGGATTTTCTCTTCATATTCCTCCCGGCATTCTGCTAAAGCCTGGTTCTTCTCTTTTTCTATCCGTTCACGCTCCTCTTCCTGTTTCCGGATTTTCTCTTCATATTCTTCCCGGCACTTCGATAAAGCCTGCTCCTGTTTGCTTTCCAGTGCACGCTTTTCTTCCTCAAATTCTTCTATTAATTTTCCCTTTTCTTCTTCCCCTTCTTTAAGCCTGGTTTCATAGTTTTCCTGACATTCCAGCAAAACCTTTTCTGCTCTGTATTTTCCGCTTGCTGCAATATCTTCCACCATGCCAAGCTCCGTATTGCCTGACAGTAACAGGATATCTCCACTGATCTCAATCCATCGAACTGTTCTGCCATCAAAGCGACAGCATAACCAGGGATCTGTATTTTTGAAATAATACGCATCCCCTATTGCTTCGCTGCTGTTTGTGTTGCAAATATCCAGCCTGCCAAGATTGCTTCCAATGTGCATACCGCGCAAAACACAGAATTTATTCTCAACTGGATCAATTCTCACCTGTCCGCAGTTGTCCGGTAACTCCAGCCGCCCTGTTTTTATTTCAGCTCCCTGGTATGTAAAAAATACCTTATTATCTTCTGAAAACCCGCTTCCGCAGTCAAAATATACACAGCCTTTTCGCTGTGCTCCTGACTCATACAGGTTTCGTTCTCTTCTTTGATCAATCCGCCCGGAAAGTTCATACTGGAAAATTACAGACGGAATATTTTCCTGTTTTCGAAACAGCATCGCCCACTCGCAGATAAAATCTACCGGCTGAATCAGATCATGATAAAATGAATTTTCTGCAAATAACTTCGCCCAATACTCTTTCTGCTGCACATTTACATGTGTCTTATCTTCAATATCCGTAGGCGTGGAAGTAAAAATCACGGTGTCCGCATAACTGCACAGCAGACGGATCGCCCGCGCGCCATCCTCCGGAAACAGGTGCTCCAGCACTTCAATAGTTATTACCAGATCAAATTTTTTCGGAAACTTTTCCGTAAGTCTTTCCGTGACAGACTGCACATTCAGGTATGGACGGATTTCTTCCGTCGCCATCCCGACCGCATACTCCGATACATCAATACCGTAGGCTTCCACCCCCCGTTTTCTCAGAGTCTCCACCAGATAACCGCATGCGCAGCCTGCATCAAGAACGGTTTTTGGCTGGAAATTTTCAATAATGTTCTCTGCAACCATATCAAAAAACGGTATCCACTGTCCTCTGTTCGTATAATTTCCCCCGCCATTCTTTTCATAAAAATCGTTAAAAAAATATTTATTATACCTGTTATCCATGACAGTTTCCTCCGAACTCTGATATTATCCAGCGCCTAAAACCACATCTATATTAAAGGTTTACACTATCTTGCAAGTAAAAATATTTATTTATATGTAATCTCTCATTTATACACATTCTCTCTGCAAACAGATACTTTCCGCTTGCGCTATCCCCCTGCAATCCCGCACACTTCTGTGCGTCTCCTGCCATTGGTATTTATGACAGCTGTCGGTACGCCCCGCAGACCTCATGTACCTCCCCCACCATCCTTACCTTGCCCTTTTCCAGCCACATCACCCTGCTGCAGAGCCTCTCAATCTGTTCAATCGAATGCGACACAATCAGCACCGTTGTTCCACCGGCCATCATTTCCTGAATCCGCTTTTCACACTTCTGCTGAAACAGAAAATCTCCCACTGCCAGAATCTCATCCACAATCAAAATTTCCGGCTTTACCAGCGTCGCAATGGAAAAGCCCAGCCGCGCCACCATACCGGAGGAAAAGTTTTTCAGGGGAACATCTACGAATTCCCGCAGCTCGGCAAATTCGATAATCTCGTCAAATCTTTTCCTCATAAACTCCCTGGAATATCCCAGCACCGAACCGTTCATAAACAGATTTTCCCGCGCCGTCATCTCAAAATCAAAACCGGCACCCAGCTCGATTAACGGCGAAATTGTGCCGTTTGCTGTTACGCTTCCGGCAGTCGGCTTTAATATTCCGGAAACCAGCTTCAGCAATGTGCTCTTTCCCGAGCCGTTCAGTCCTACAATACCGAAGACCTCACCCGTCTCGATCGTCGCCGACACATCCTCGAGTGCCGTAAATTCCTCATAAAAAAGCTGGTGCTTGAGCAGCTTGATGAGGTATTCCTTCATGTTGTCGATGCGCTCCTTCGACATATTGAATTTCATTGTCACATGGTCAATCACGATCGCAGGCATTTCTC
>ERZ777305.3551-NODE-3551-length-10468-cov-3.053011_pt1 | contig 10468 bp, 9 predicted proteins | sample MGYA00374965_ERZ777305 | MGnify/ENA primary metagenome ERZ777305 (study PRJEB29328, sample SAMD00013331) | mouse gut metagenome | study: EMG produced TPA metagenomics assembly of the Metagenome analysis of fecal microbiota from mouse which was promoted...
AGCACGGAGGGTACCTGGGCCGCCCCGTTATCCGTGGCAGAAATCTCAAATTTGGTTCCCGGATCTTCTCCCTTCGCCAGCATATAAGCCGCTTCCACCGCCGTCTCATCACAGAGGGCAAACCTCCGGTAAATGGTCATGCTCTGGCTGCCCTCCACCACTCTCTGGCAAGCCGCCAGCTCCGCATCCAGTCCGGTGACAATGACTTCGCTTGTCAGTCCCTGCTCTGCCAGGGCCTGAATGGCTCCGCCGGCTGTCCCGTCATTGGAGGTCAGTACACAGGCCACGTCGTTGTTGTTGGCACTCAGGCCGTCCTCCGTATATTTCAAAGCCTCTTCCGGATTCCAGCCGTCGCACCACTGATCCACCACAATCTTAATATCCCCGCTGTCAATATAGGGCTGCAATACGGACATCTGGCCTTCCCGCATCAAATGGGCATTGTTGTCCGTAGGAGAGCCGGAAATCAGGAAATAATTCCCCTTGGGTGCTCTCTCAACCGCATACTGGGCCTGAAGCACTCCCACAAAGTAGCAGTCAAAGGTAACATAAAAATCCAAATCACAGTTGGCTATGAGACGATCATGAGCCACCACAGGCACGCCGGCCTCATGGGCTGTCTCTACAATGGAACTTGCTGCCGAGCTGTCCTGGGCTATCACAATCAGGGCATCTATCCCCTGGGTAATCAGGTTCTCACACTGGGAATTCTGAAGTTCCTCATCGCCGTTTGCAGACTGGACGATAAGCTCCGCTCCCAGTTCCGCTGCCCTCGCCTCCATATTGGCCCGGTCCCGTTCCCACTTTTCCTCCTGCAGGGTGGCAAAGGATACGCCTATCTTGACAGTTCCTTCTTTCTCCGGCTTTGCCGCCTCCGGTTCCTGCCCTGCCGCCTCCGGGCTTTTTACATCCCCTTGCGCCTTCCCCGAACAGGCTCCCAGCATAGACGCCAGCATTACAGCCGTCATCAGCAGCCCCAGCATTTTCGCACTTCTTCTTTTCATACCTTCCCTCCATTTTTTCTGTGGTTTTTCTGTTCCGTATCCGCTGCAGGCATACCTTTGTCCGGTCCTGCCAGCTTGGTATCAGTATAGCGAATCTGTTTTTTGAATCAAACTGATAATCTTGTCCCATACGGCCTACAATTTTGTCATCCCGTCCTTTCTTTGGCAAAATCCTTCATCTTTTGTCCCTGTTCATATTCTCCTATAATAGCATTATCAAACAAACCATTTCACAAAACTAGGAGGTTATTTTTATGGAACAAAAGTATGTCATTGATCTGTCCCAGCGTCTGATTCCGGGAAAGGAACATAACTTTGCCTTTGAAATCGATCTGAAAGATGCCACAGATTCCCTGGAAGTATCCCACGACGAGGATGTCTGGTACAAAATTGCCTATGTGAATATGTGTACCCACAACAGCACTCATGTGGAGGTTCCCTACCACCACATCAAGGAGGGACTGCAGGTTGCGGATTTCCCCCTGGAGCGCATGATCGGGAACCTGGTTCTCCTGGATTTCTCCGATAAGCCGGAGGACGGGGTGATTACCCTGGAAGATTTGAAGAAATACGAAGATCTCATTCATCCCGGAGACATCGTATTTATGAAAACCCATATGGACAAGTATTTCCGCTCCGCCCATTGGAATACCTATCCTTATGTAGAACTGGAAGGGGTAAAATGGCTGATTGAAAAACAGATCTCCGTGCTGGGAACGGACGCCGCAGGCATAGAAAACCATACGGCACACAACCAGCCGGCACACGTGGCCCTTTTTAAGGCAAACATTCCCCTGGTAGAGTCCCTGACCAATCTGGATCAAATCGAAAACGGAAAATACCTGGTCTTTATTCTGCCTATGCCCATAGAGCAGGGGGATGCCTGCCCAGTACGGGTGACGGCTGTTGCCAAAGAAGCATTCACAGCGTATTTATAATCATGAACAGCAAAAAAGAGAGGCCGACTATGAGCCACCTCTCTTTTTTGCAAATCTTTTCTTATGATGTCCTACTGGATAATCCCACGAAATACTGAATCATATCCACATGTTCTGAAACTACTACCCTGGGAATCAATTCCAAAACCGTTTCCGGAAGCACCACATTCCCCCTCGCTCTTTTGGGGATTTCCTTCTCCAAAGTCCGGGTAGCCCCATCCTTCTGTGATTCCGGAAGGAATCTCATCAAAGCCCGGTAAGCATTGACAGCCCCTCTGCTCCAGCAGTATTCCGCAAGAATCACTGGCTGTTCCTGTCTTTTGACATGCAGATCCCGGATATCGGTTTCCGTCACATCCCTGTCTCCGGGAAGGCCAATTCGCTCAAACTGCTCCAGCGGACAGTCATTCTCTTTCATAGCCTCCTGCAGAAGATTGGCTAGCCGCACCTCCTCTTTTACATCGTTAAGCTCGGTCTCCTGATTGGGATCCAATACCATATCATACATTTTATCTCCAAAATTTGCCGCATTGACCAAGCTATTATTGTCAATATATCGCGCCTCCTCACTGTCCTTTCCATTGATAAGAAGCTCGCTAAAATCCCGCTTTCCGTTCCCGTTTCCCTTGGGAATTTTCCATACCGGACAGCCTTTTGTAAAAGCGAAGGTCTCACCAGAAACTGCCTGCGCTTTTCGCAGTTCCCCTACGGAAAACAAATTCCGCATATGGGTGGGCATTACGGTGTACTCGTATAAAGGTTCATTATTTTCGGAAACAGGAGCTTTCATATATACAAATCTTCCATCAAAAATACCCACATGGGAACCGTGAATCCCGAACAATGCATAGGAACGAATGGGAAGGTCACGCTCGATCACTGGGCGGACAGGCCTGCCCTGCATATGCTCCGGCAGCTCCACATCGAAAAATTCAAGAAGAGTAGCCGGTAGATCGATGGTCTGGACAATCTCATCCCTTACCTGTCCGGCGCAATCAAACCTAGGGTCATAAATGAAAAGAGGCGTATGTACAATCTCATCGTAACAGGGCATCACCACCTTGCTCCACCATCCGTGTTCTCCCAAAAGATATCCGTGATCCGTATTGACAATCAGCATAGTGTCTTTCCACAAATCTAGCTCGTCAAATTGATCCAGGACTTTCCCCAGATAACGATCACACATAGTCAGAAGAGCCGCATACTGATTTCTCAGATGAGCCTGGGTTTCCCTGTCCTCCGTTACATGATGGTAAGGCGGCCAGTCGGTGGGCGCTCCCCGGTAATTGTCCGGATAAAGCTCCTTATACCGTTCCGGTACAAAGAAAGGTTCATGGGGATCGAAACATTCAATCTGCAGAAACCATCCGTCGCTCCCGGCATTTACCTGCAAAAACTCTATCCCGCTTTTTACAGTACGCGCCAAAGGCATATCTTCTTCCCTGGTCTCAAATTTCCTGTTTACCGCATCATGGCGTTGCATCACCCTGGTGGCATGAAAATACCATCCGTCTTTATTTGGAAGTTCCAATTCGTCATAAGGTTCCATCAGCTCCGGAAGGCATTTCCAGTGATCTCCCTCCTGTCCCCGAATGTTTTCCCAGGAACTGTATCGCTGATGATAAGTAGCTCCTCCATCCTCCCAATAATGGGAGTGATCCGAGACCAAATGTGAATAAATTCCGTTTTCCTTCAGTATCTGCGGCATGGAATCATCAAAAGGCTCTATAGGCCCCCAGCTCCGGTGAAGAAAATTATAGCGTCCCGTCTGCAGTTCCCTTCTGGCCGGCATGCAGGGCAGGCTTCCCGCATAACAATTTTGAAAACGCACACTCAGCAGGGCCAGCCTCTGAAAGTTCGGCGTATTCGTCCACCGACAGCCGTAAGGCTGAAGCATGTTCCGGTTGAGAGAATCAAACATCAGCATAACCGCTTTCATATCACACCTCCTTTACCACCACTTAATCAATTCCGTAACCTGGTTTCGCAAATCAATAAAGTCCGGATCTACAATATTTCTCGGATGCGGCAGGGTATTTTCCAATTTCATCTTTATCTCTGTAGGCTTATTTGTCAAAACCAGAATATTTTCGCTTAAATATACGGCCTCTTCAATATTATGAGTGATAAAAATAACCGTAGTACCTAACTTCTGCCACAGGCGGAGCAATTCGTCTTCCAGCCGGAAACGAAGATCCACGTCCAGTTGCCCGTAAGGTTCATCCATCAGCAGAATATCCGGCTTTACGGCAAACGCCCTGGCAATGACAACTCTCTGCAGCATACTGGTGGACAGCTCCACCGGATAATAATCTTTATACTTTGCCAGACCCACAAGTTCCAGAACCTCCGCCGTCTCTCTTGCAATCACGTCCTTGGGCTTCTTCTTCATTTTCAGACCGAAAGCCACATTCTGTTCCACCGTCAGCCATGACATTGTGGAGTATTCCTGGAAAATGTAAGCAATATTATGTTTTTTTGTATCTACCTTCTCCTCATTTACTAAGATCTGCCCGGCTGTCAAATCATATAAACCTGTAATACAGTTCAAAAATGTGGTTTTCCCGCAGCCGGTCGGCCCTACAATGCACAAAAACTCCCCTCGGCGGACATCAAAGGAAATATCGTTCAAAACCTGAAGGTCTCCGAAATTTTTGGTCATATGGTCTACATTCAGAATGATATCTTGCTCTTTCACTGGCTTTCTCCTTATACTGCCTTATCAATAACGGAACTAATTTCCTCCCGCAGTTTCAAAAATTCTTCTGCCACGTAGTTGCGGGGCCTTGGAAGGTTGATCTCGTACTCCTTCTTAATATGCGTAGGACAATTAGATAACACCACAATCCGATCTGCCAAATATAGCGCTTCTTCAATATGATTGGTTACGAAAACAACAGTCCGTTTCTCCTGCTCCCAAATCTTCATCAAATCCTCCTGCATCAAATAGCGAGTCTGGGCATCCAAATGACCAAAAGGTTCATCCATAAACAAAACCTGCGGTTCATTACAATAGACCCTGGCAATTCCCACGCGCTGCTGCATTCCTCCTGACAGCTGGTTCGGAAAAGAATTTTCAAATCCTTTTAATCCCACCAATTCAATATAATGCAGGGCTCTTTCCCGCCGCTCCTGTTTGGGAACTCCCCGTACTTTGGGACCGTATTCCACATTTCCCATAACCGTAAGCCAGGGGAACAATGCCATACGCTGATAAACTACCCCCCGGTCCGGAGAGGGGCCGGACACAATCTTTCCGTTCACTTCAACCTTCCCCTCTGTAACGGGTTCCAGCCCGGACATACAGTTAATCATAGTAGATTTGCCGCATTGCCCCGGGCCGAACAAAACCAGAAACTCATTCTCCCGAACCTGCAGAGTCACATCTTCAATCACAGGCACCTGCCCCCTGGAAGTCTCGAAAATTTTCCCCATATTCTCACAAACGATAATATCCCTGCTCATTTTCCACGCACACTCCATCTGCAAAGACGCGCTTCTATTGCACGCATAACAATCGCAAGCACGTACCCAATAATGCCTATCGCTACAATCCCTACCAGAATCTGGACGGTACTGTTACTGTCCTGTCCCTTTACAATTACCCAGCCCACGCCTTCCGAAGACCGGACCATCTCCGCAGCTACCACCGTAGCCCAAGAAGTCCCAACTGCTATCTGAAGGCCCGCAAATATCTGCGGCACACAGGAGGGAAGTACAATGGAAAAAAATACCTGCCGGTTATTAGCTCCCAGCATTCTGGCTGCTCCCATTAATTCCGGATCCACAGTCCGCACTCCGGAATATGCATTCATCGTCACTGCGCAGAATGCCGAATAGAATATGAGAAAATATTTTGAAGCTTCTCCCAAACCAAACCATACAATCGAGAGAGGAATCCAGGCAATGGGTGGAATCGGCCTCAAAATCTCAAAAATAGGACGAAAAACTGCGGAAACGACCTTAAACCAGCCCATTAAAATTCCCAGAACTATCCCGGCCAGGGAGCCTAGGGCAAAACCTGTCAGCACCCTGCTTAAACTCCACAAAATATGTCCTTCAATGGTATGGGTGCCAATGGGCTTCCAAATAGAAATAAAGAACGTATACAAAGTCTCCACAGGCCCTGCCAATACCATACCCGCCTTGGTAAAGTCCACCACAAGCTGCCATATTACCAGAAAAACCAAAATAGAAGCCAGGGCGCAGATGGTCTTTTCATAACGCTTGGCCATCTTACGGAAGCCATTATCCATCCCTCCTCACCCCCTTTACAATCTTATCTTCCAAAAGGGAAAGCAGCCCGGAAAACACGGCTCCTATCACGCCAATGGCTATCATTCCACAAATAATAATATCGGGCCGGTAAATCCCCCTGGCCTGCTGAATCATATACCCCAGCCCTTTGGTAGACGCCAGCATCTCTGCGGCCACAATACAGGTCCAGGAGGCCCCCAGCGCAACCCGAATGCCCGTCATAATCAGCGGCAAGGCCGTAGGAACAGCCACATATAACAACATCTGAAAATCAGAGGCCCCAAAGGTCTGCCCCACCCATAGATGGACGTCTTTCGTCTGGCGTATCCCTGTATAAGAATTTAGCACGCAGGGAACAAACGCAGACAAAAATACTGTGGCAATCTTAGGCGTAATACCAATTCCGAACAAAATAATCATAAGGGGAATCCAGGCAAGTCCGGGAACCGGCCGAAGCAAGTCAAAAACAGGGCGCACAAACAGATCTACTTTTTTATACCACGCCATAAAAATCCCAAGAGGCGTTCCTACCACAACCCCCAGAAGCCAGCCGCCCAAAGCTATCTGCAGGGAAGAAACCATATGAATTGGCATAGTAGCTCCATCCGGTGCGGTATTGGTAAATTTATTTACGAAGGTCTTCCCTATGGTGACTGGCCCCGGCAGCGTAGCGGAGCTGGTCAGTTTCCATACATCGCAGCACAGCCACCAAACAGCCACAAATCCCAGAAGGGCGAGGACTGAAACCCACCACAAATGGTCCTTTTTCTTCTTCATAAGCTATCTCCTAATGCCCCAGCCGGAGCTTTTAACCGGCTGGAGCTCCAAATGCGTTTAGTCTGCTTTTACGTCCACCCCAATAGCTTTTGAAACAAATTCCGGATTGATAGATTTTTCCACATTGGGCGCATTGTCAGATGTAATCTTTTCTGCCTGAACCAGGAAATCCGTGATTGCCACCCAGGCAGCTCCCAAACGGTATCCTTCCTGTTTCATAGTTTCAGTTCCCACATAGGTAATGTCTTCCATCTCATGAGCCAGGCCAGAATCCGTGTAAGAAATGGCATTTTCTTCATAAACCTTTTTTGTATACTCCGTTCTCAGTTCCACGTCGCAGAGCTCGTCCACGGCCCGAATCAGGCACTCCACAAAAAGCTGTACTTCTTCCGCCCTGTTCTCTACAATTTCATTTCTGGCAAAGCATCCATCGCACATATTTACACCCGTAGCTTCTTTAAATGTGCAGAGTCTCACATATCCCTCGTCTTCCAGGAAATAAGAATAGGGCGCATTGGCCGCCATAGCGTCCCCTTCTCCTGTGGTAAATGCCTGATATGCGGAAGCGTATTCCATATTCACCTGATTAATATCCGCAGGAGTCAAACCGCATTTTTCAGCATAAGACTCTGTCATATACTGCACGGAGGTTCCCAATGGCTCTAACACCTGTATTCCCTTTAATGTCTCCGGGTTTCCAAGAAGCATTCCATCCTTTTCCTCTCCCTGGGAGTAAGAGGAATCCGGGCGGACATACAGGCCCATTCCGCCTACGGTATTCACGTCTGCCAGCCAGGTACAGTCTGCATTGGCTAAGGAATATACCGATGCAAAACCAGATACCGCTATGTCAATCTGCTTTGCAGCAATAGCCTCATTGATAGGCGCTCCGGTAGCAAACAGTTCAACCTTTACATTCAGGCCAGCTTCTTCAAAATATCCCTGTTCCTGGGCATAGATAACTGGGATTCCCACAGTCAGCGGCATGGTGCCCACGTTCAAAACCTCAAATTCTGACCTCTGGCCATCCTGGTTTTCCCCAGCCGCCTCCCCATTCTCTGCCGGAGGTGTTTCCGGTTCTGCCGAACTGCATCCTCCCATCCCCAATACCATCGCCAACACCAGCAGCACTGAAATCACTCTTTTTTTCATACCATTCTTCTCCTTTTCTCTTTTATAGCATTTTCGTTATTTTATCCCACATGTGCGGGCTGCTACCATGACTCACCCATCAATATTCACCAAATCTACTTTCCAAAACAAGTATATTTTGTAATTAAATACCATTTTTTATTTATTTTAATAATTATTTTTATTATATATATCATTTATTTACTTGTCAACAAAATATTTATTTCTTTCGTACGAAATTATTTGTTTTCCAATAAAAACCGTTATAAAATCCAAATAAGCAGGACTTTACAACGGTTTTAAAGGCTATCCCTTAGCCGTTTTATATTTCATTTTTCCGTATCATCTCCGCCACCGTTTCCGGCGAAATATTTCCTTCCATAGGTCCGAAGGCCGCTGCGTTTAAAGCTCCTGCGGCAGCACCCATCTGTGCAGCCTCTTTCAGGGATTTACCCTCTGCCAAACCGCAGAGGAAAGCCGCATCGTAGCTGTCCCCGGCTCCCGTGGCATCCACCTGCTCCACCTTGTAAACGCCCATTTCCACTTCGAGGCCCTCCCTTGTATAAATCCGGGAGCCCTTGGAGCCGTTCTTAAGGACCAGAAGCTCCAGGCCCGGATTTTGGAAGACCTTTTCGATGGCTTTGTCTAAATCCTCTTCGCCGGAGAGCATTTTAAGCTCCGACACCCCCGGCATGAGAATGGAGGAATTGTCAAAGACCTCCTGGAGAATCTTCAGCACCGCCGGATCCCGCATCATCTCCAGGCGCACGTTGGGATCGAAGCTGATTTTCGCCCCCTGAGCCTTCATCTTGTTCATGGTTTTTACAATCTCATGGGCGAAGTCCACATTGGACATCAGGGCGCAGCCCATGATGTGCATGTATTTTACATCCTCCAGCCCTTCCAGGCTCTCGGGAGCCTTCGCCATTACACAGGGGGAATTATCCATATAGAAGAGGAATTTCCGCTCGCCGTCTGCAAAATACGTCACAAAGGCAACGCCTGTGTTGCCTTTATCGCTGACCAGTACCCGGCTTACGTCCACCCCGTCTTTTTTCAGCCTGCGCATAATATTTTCTCCGAAGTCATCTGCCCCCACGCCGCTGATAATCGCCGCAGAATGTCCTAGCCTGGCTGCCGTGCTGATGAAGATGCCCGGCGCTCCGCTGGGGAAGGGGCCCCGGAAATAATCCGAATCATAAAGGGGGACATCCTCATGAGGCCGCATAATCTCCACCAGGAGCTCGCCCATTGTCATTATTTCTGCCATATTAAGCCTCCGATTTTAGTTCCGCATCCGCCCTGCCAGAGCCCCTTTTCTAGAAGAAATTACGGTTGCTTCGCAGCCGCAATTCCTTCTGGGCCCGCTGCGGGCTTCTGCTGATTAATTATCCGATGGTAAATCCGCCGTCCAGCACAATGTTGGCTCCGTTGATGAGGCTGGCCGCATCGCTTGCCAGGAATACCGCACAGGCTGCCACTTCTTCCGGATACCCGAACCTGCGGGCGGGTATGGTTTTCTTAAAGGCCTCTCCGGCCGCATTGTTCCAGTTCATCTCCCCCAGGGCTGTCATAACGATGGTGGGGGAGATGGCATTGATGTTAATGTTGTACTGAGCCCACTCCAGGGCGCACTGCTTCACCAGCTGGATAATGGCTGCCTTGGTACATCCGTATGCCACATGGCGGTCCAAGGCCACGATTCCGCCCTGGGAGGCGATGCAGACAATCTTGCCGCCGCCGGCTTTGAGCATCTCCTTGCCAACCTCTCTTGTCATCTTAAAGCTGCCTGTCAGGTTAATGTCCAGAGTCTTCTGCCAAATCTCATCCCGGACCTCTTCTATCTTTTCCAAAATGCCGATCCCTGCGCAGTTCACCAGAATATCGATCTTTCCAAATTCCTCAATACTTGTCTTTACTGCGTTCTTGATATCCTCATCCTTCGTAATATCCGCAACAATCTGTAAAAACTTTCTTCCGCAGGCCTCCACTGCTTCCCGGGTTTCCGGCGCCTCGCGGAGATCAAAGCAGATAATATCCGCTCCCTTTTTCGCATACATTACGGCAATGGCCTGGCCGATGCCGGCTGCTGCTCCGGTGATCAGGGCTGACTTTCCCTCCAGGCCGAAATTAATATCAAATTCCCTGTATTTTCTGCTGTCCATACTGCAAATCCTCCTTCCTAACACATTTCCTGTAAATGCTTTTCCCCGCTTCCGATAAAATGGCGCCGGCATACAGGCGCAATGTACCTGTATGCCGGCGCCAACTGGATTACATTTCAATCAGAATTTTTAAACTGGTGTCTTTGTTCTGCTCAATGTACTTGTACGCCTCGGCATACTCGCCAAAGGGGAAGAC
>ERZ777305.3552-NODE-3552-length-10467-cov-4.353438_pt1 | contig 10467 bp, 10 predicted proteins | sample MGYA00374965_ERZ777305 | MGnify/ENA primary metagenome ERZ777305 (study PRJEB29328, sample SAMD00013331) | mouse gut metagenome | study: EMG produced TPA metagenomics assembly of the Metagenome analysis of fecal microbiota from mouse which was promoted...
CCATTTTAAACAATCCTTTCTTAAACTTAAATACTAAAAAAGTACCAACTTCTTTAGAAATTGATACTTATCTATTTAAGCCCTGAACTATAAAAGTTCGGACAGATTGCTTACTGGTGCCGAATGTAAGAATCGAACTTACAGCTAATCATTACGAGTGACTTGTTTTACCATTAAACTAATCCGGCATATATATGGTGCCTTGAGGGTTTAGATACCGAACCACAATTTCAATTAGTACTTCTGCCTCAATACAACCACATCATATCATATAATTTTGACATAGTGAACACTTTTTTAACAAATTTATAACATCTACATAACAATTATTTTTCAATTTTGTTCTAGTTCCACATGTGGAACTAATTCGGTTATTTATTATCATTAAATTCAGCTTTTTGTTTTTCTATTTCTAAAGCTAATTCTTTTTCCGTTGGCAAGTATAATTGATATTTAGAAGCAAATAAGTTTTTATTATCATTTAATACTGAATACTTAACAATTGTATCTTTCTTATCAGAACATAAAATTATTCCTATAGTTGGATTATCTACTTCTTCTTTAATTTCATTATCAAAATATCTTACATAAAAATCCATTTGTCCAATATCCTGATGTGTTAATTTATCTAATTTTAAATCAATTAGCACAAAGCATTTTAATACATAATTATAAAAAACCAAGTCGATATAAAAATTATCACCATCAACATCTATTCTCTTTTGTCTAGCTACAAAAGAAAAACCTCTGCCTAATTCTAATAAAAATTCTGAGATATGCTCTAGTAAGTTGGATTCTAAATCTTTTTCCAAGAATCTTCTTTCTTTAATATCTAAAAATTCTAAAACATACGGATCTTTAATAAAATCTTGTACCTTCTCTTTCTTTTCTAAATCGTTAATTTCGTTTTTTACTTCTTCTTTATTTTCAGAACTTGTTGATAGTAATCTTTCATAATAAAAACTATTTATTTGCCTTTCTAATTGCCTAACACTCCAATTTGATTTTATTGTTTCTTCTAAATAAAAATTCCTTTGAGTTTCATTTTCAATATTCATAATCATTCGATTATGACTCCAACTTAACTGGTTCCACATTGTGGAACCACCTCTAAACACTTGATAAAATTTCTTCATTTTCTTTAAACTTGGAACACTAAAACCTTGACCAAATTCTTTAGTTAACTTTTCCGAAAATGATTTAATAATTTCATTTTGTGATGCCTCTAAATGATAATTATCTATAAGTTCGTTAATAGTGGCACCAATTTCAAAATAAAGTTCCACCATTTCAGTGTTTATATTTTTAATAACCTTTTGTTTAGTTTTTAATATAAGTCCATTTATTTTATTATAGTAATTTCCAAATAGTTCTTCGTTCTTAAGTAATTTATTATCCATTTAATCACACACTTTCAATTTAATACATTTTTTCTTACTATATTAATTTTATCAACATCATCTAATATTGATAAACTATCAACTAATTTAACTCCATTTATTTCTTTTGGCATATTAAACTTATCCAATATTAATAATTCTTGCTTGTATACTTTCTGACTCAATAATTTATTGACATCATCAATATCACTTATTATATAGCTTTCTAAATAATATAATGTATAAACATTTTTCGATTTAGAATATTTTAATTCATAGTGTGAATCTAGTTTTTCGCTAATTTTTGTCCCGCTTACATTAAATACACTATTAAATTCTTCAAGTAATACATTCTTTCTCTTTTCTTCATCAAATCCTCTTTTAGTTACATATTCTTTATTGTATATACCCATATATAAATCGATTAACTCACGATAAGTTATATCTTGATTTTTAATTTTATATGAATCAATTGTAAATTTATTTTCTTGTTGAAAAAATGGATACAATACATTCCAAGTGTCGGGTTTAATATTATATAGAATTAAACCATCTCTTGTATATGTATAAAGGTCCGTTGCACTATCTAACCTTGATGGTATCATTTCCATCGGAACTTTTTGATTTAACATATTTTTTGTAATTATCATTTTCTCAGCCTCTCTTCAATAATTTTTAGATATATCTATTATAGCATCTATAAATAAAAAAATCTCAAAAATATTCCAAGATTTTCATAATGAAGTCAAAAATACCCTACCTCATTGTATTGAGATAGGGGTACCTAAATTTAATCGAACTAATTAGGTTCGCATTATACACTCATGGTGCGATAAAAGAGCCTATTTTGAACTCTTACCCAAAAGTAGATTGATAAATATCAAATCTATTAAAATTTTACCATATAATAAAATTTTTTCAATAGATTTAGTTTATTTTATTGTCATCAAGTTTCTTTTTTATTCTTTTCACTAATTGAGTGCTGGAATTAGCTTCACTATAAGTAAGATTTATATTTGGATATTCAACTAATTTTTCTATGTCATCATAAATAGAAACAAGATTATATCGTCCAGCATAGATAGTTTTGCTGATAGTTATCAATGCTTCATTCATATCTTGATTATTTCCAATTGTTTCTCTAATAGTTTCTCCAACAATTCTTATTGTTTCTTTTGCAGTTTCTTTTAATTTGACTGGATCTTCTATGACTGTTACTTCGCCTAATGGAAATAATCTATTTACCATTTGTAAAAGAGTAAGAGATTCTGGCATTCTTTCATTAATACAAAAACTATATTCTCCAAAAGAAATATCAAATTGTGCCAAAATTGAAAGCATTGTTTGTATTTTAATGTTTATATCTTCTTTACTAAAATCCGGATTTTCACCATAAAATAATTTATATACTTCAATTATTGCTTTTGTATCATTATTAAGATATACAGGTTTAACATTTGTCAAAGAATTAATGTGATCTACCATTTTATCAAATTTATCTTTTATATTTGGATATTCAATAATATACTTATCTTCAAAATCCGAAAATGATACTTTTAATTCATCATTTGGTTGAAATTTCACTTCCATATAATTTAAACTTTCATCATCGTATTTTTTACCATCATAGAGAAATAAAACCCCATTATCATATTTTATAGTTTCTTCATTATCCCTATCTTTATAATGGATAACTAATAATTTTTCTTTAGAACTATTTAGTATAGTCCTTATATATGCTACATTTCTCAACATATCACGATGCAAGGCTTTTTTGTTTAAAAATTTTTCAATCAATTCTTCTACTTTTTCCTCATCATAGATTTCAAAGGGTATTCCTTCATATCTAAATTCAAATACTGTCCCATCTTCATATTCTTTTGTTTTTCTTAAAGTAACTTGTTCCATAATAAACCTCCCTTAACAATCTCATTATATCATATTTTCCATTGAATTTTTCATTATCTTTCAAAATCCTCTCTATCCTTTTTATTTTCTTTAGGTTGGTAATCAATATTATTATCAATGGGTGTAATATCTTTTTGCTTTTTTCTAAATATATTAAGTTTTTTTAATCGCTCATTTTCCTGTTTCATTTTATAATCTTCATCATATTGTTGGATAAAAAATTTCAAATTCATGCTCTGACTACCAAATAGTTTATTAACAATGGTTTTAATGAAAACTGGAACTTTATCAATAACTTTTTTGATATTATTTATCAAATAATCGGTTTTATCTTTTAAATCATTATACCAAGTTTCATATAAGTAGTGTTGATTTCTTTCATAGCTTAATTGTTCTCGTAATTCTTCATTTTCTTTGAGTAATGTTGCTTTGTCTTTCAAAATGACTTTTCTATTTAATGATTTCTTTTTATCTAGTTCTTGAGTTATAGATTCTTTTTCATTCGATAAATTATCTACTTCATTAGATATATCATTTTTAGTATCTTCTAAATCTTTTACTTCATTTTTTAGTTCACTAATATTTTCTCTCAATTTATTTTTTTCTTCATTAAAAACTCCCATATCTTTTGAGGATATATCCTTATTTCTTCCTTTTTGCTTTTCTTTTAATTTTTCGTTAAGATTATAAACATTGTTATAGGATTTGATACAACATTCTCGCATTTTATCTTGAATTACTTTTAATGATTCTTTGGTAAATACTGTTGTTTTACCAACTTGTTTCGCCATACCTGTTTTGCAATTCTCTTTAATGGCTATTCCTACAATATGCAAGTGTGGACTAGATTCATCAAAATGGATAGTTGCATTGACTACTTTAAATTCTGGAACAATGGTTTCTAAATCTTGTACTTGTTCAGTAAATACTTCTACCATTTTATATTTTTCTTCTTGAGATTTATTCTCCCAAAAATGCATATCTCCAAGTTCAATAATAATCTCACAAGCAAGATTGTGTTTGGTATCATCACTTATTTTATAGAAATAATCTTTGATTTTTCTATCCTCTCTTGTTTGTTTATTATTGTATTCTATTCTTGATTCTTCAAATTCTTGTTTATATAATTTTTTTACATCATTAACAATATCATTAGTGCCTTTTATAGTTTTTATTAGTTCCTTATTGTTATCATATTTTCGTAAATTATGATGATTAACTTTGCCTAACTGTTTAATATTTTGAATCGCATTATTACTAAAAGAAGTGGTATTACTTGCATTATTTTTTGCTGATTGCCTTGCTTTTTTAGTTTTATTTTTATCGTTACCCAAATGAAAAGAGTAAGATAATCCAATCTCACTCTCTATCATTTTTTACCTCTAGTTTTTTCTTTAAAATATCTTTTGGCACTTTTTAAATCTTCAAAAAATTCTTGATTCATCATTGTTCCCATACTATCTATATAATTACAAACAACATAATGCATAAAGTAATCATTTACATAAACTAAATAATAATCCTTCTTTTTATTAAGTAAATAACACTTCCCATATTGTAAATTTCTAAATTCTTTTTTCTTTTTAAATATCATATTTTCATCATTTCCTTTCTTATTTTGTAAGGGCTTTAAGTCCCTTGTCAAAATTCATAACCCCCTATATATCTTGTCGTAAACAACAAGATATGGGGGCTAAGGTTTAACACCTTAGAATCCGTTCTTGCTTTATTTCGTAATATTCCAAAACTTCATAATGGAATAAAACTACATACGCAAGTCTAACTTTTTTATCAAAAAAGTTAACAAAAAATTTTATTCTTCCTTATCTAATTTAGATTTCATTTCTTCAAATTCTTTTTCAATTTCTTCTCTCTTTTTTCTTGTTTCTTCATCAAGTTCATATTCAGTTGAATTAACAACTGGTGGAATATATTCAAATACATTTTCTTCATCTTCTAATATTGATTTATCTCCATCTTTAACATAGATAACACCTAACTTTAATTGTTCAATCTTATCCATTTTTCTATAATCTTCAAGTGGGAATATTCTGACTATTCTTCGTTCTTCATATCCATTAAAGAACATCACTTTATTGTTGTAATAATAAGTTGCTTCAAAATAACCTACATTATAAAATTCTCTTAACCTAAAAATATGTTGACTAACTTTTTCAAAAGGTAAGTATTCACTAAATCTTAATTTCGTAACTACATTACCCATTAAAGCATAATCTTTTTTATCAATATATCCAGCATCATATAATTCATTACATGGTTTAGCAATACTTTCTCTAAAAAATATTTCATCTACTTTGCACTCGTGATTTGATGTTTCGTATAGTTTTATTTCATCTATATAATTCATAACTAAATTTGATTTTTCTTCTCGTGATAGTTCTTCCCAAGTAAAATTTCTTTCTTTGTATTCTTCTGGATAAAGTATTTGATTAATATAATCAATATCTCTTTTGATCAAAATGTCTTCTGGTGTAAATTGTAGAACATCACATACTTCACGCTCATTTAATCTGTTTTCTAGTTCAGTAATTGTTGTTTCAACAATTTTTCTTTCTTCATCATATTCTTCTAACTTAAATGTACCATTAACATACGCCTTTTTTATTCTATCTAGTTTTTGATTTTGATTAGATATTTCTTTTTGTATTTCTTCTTTTGGATTTTCTATTTTCGTTTTAATCATAGGAAGTAGTGTTTGATTAACAACACTATCATATTCATTAATATCATCAATAAAATGTTCAATTTCTTTCTCAATTTCACTTTCTTTAATTGTTAATTTGCAATCATTACAATAGTAATAAAAGTATGCTTTACCATTCTTCTTTGTTGTTGCCTTACCACCTAAAATACGATTACATTTTGGGCATCTTAATTTTTGTAAGAATAAATATTCTAGTGTTCTTTTATAACTTCTAGAGTTTTTCTTCTTTTGTACTTGGCATTCTTCCCATAACTCTTTAGATACAAGTGGCTCTACAACATCTTTATAATAGGTTGGATTTTTAGTTCTTTTACCATGAACAAAATCTCCTTTATAAATTTCATTTTCAAGTATTTTTTGAATAGTAGAATCATACCAATTTGTTCTGCCTAATACTTCTTCCTTTTTAAATATATTGGCTATTGTTTGATAAGAATTACCCTCATAATATAGATTAAATATTCTAACAATTACATCTTTAGTAGAAAAGTCTGGCACTAATATTTTTCCATCTCTTTTATAACCTAATGGACTTTTATGTGGAATATGACCAGAAGCAATCGCACCAGCTAAACCTATTTTAGTTCTTTCACTTGTTCTTTCTATTTCATTTTGTGAAACTGTTGTTAAAAGTCTAGCAACCATTTTACCATTTGCATTAGTAGTATTAATATCATCATTTGCACAATCTAAATAAGCATCATTTTCATCTAAAAATTTCATAATATGTTCCATATCATAAACACTTCTGGTTAATCTATCTAATTTTAAAACAACAATCGTATTACATTTCTTTGTTTTAACATCTTCAAGTAATTCTTCAAATGCTGGTCTATGATTTCCAGTTTTTGCACTTATTCCAGCATCTTTATAGATTTTATAAATCTCATAACCTTTATACTCACACATTGCTCTTAATCTTTTTTCTTGTTCTGGTAAACTAAAACCCTCTCTGGCTTGATCTTCAGTTGAAACTCTTATGTAGATTCCAGCAACTTTCTTTTCTTCATTCATATTTTTTTAATCCTCCTTTTTATCTTTGAAACCTAAAAAGAGGCGACAAAGACACATTAAATATTTTTATGTCTTTGACACCTCTTAAAAGCTAAATAAGTTGTATTAATAAATTTTAAACTTCGTTTCATATTAACCCCCAAAAACATAAAACTTGTTTCTTGGTTACTTATTATAGATATTTAAACTTTAAAGTCAAGACATAATTACCATTTTTTGCCTATTTAAAGGCGATTTTGAAAGAAGTTAATTTATTTTAATACATTTAATCTATTGATTTAATAAAGTCCTCTAAATCTTTGATTTCAATACTATTTCTTAAATTTCCAATATAAATAGTTTTAGAATAGTTAAATACTAGAAAAGTAATACCTTTAATAATAACCCTATGAGGTTCGATATATGAGAGATTTGTTCTCTTAATATTCTTAATATATCCATTTATTATAGTAGGTTTTGTATTACAAAAATCACATATAAATTCTATTTTCTTTTTTAGTTCTTCATCAAAGTGTAATTCTTTACTAACTATACTTACCATATTTACCTGTCCTTTCTTCAATAACAAAAAAATATCAACTTCTTTTGAAATTGATACTTTTTGTATATTAAGTTCTAAAAAGTTAGAACAGATTTCCCAATGGTGCAAAAGATGGGACTTGAACCCACACGAGAAAGTCTCACAAGCCCCTCAAGCCTGCGTGTCTACCAATTCCACCACTCTTGCATGAAAAAATCATACCATAAAAAAAGAAAAATGTGAACTATTTTTCCATTATCTTTAAATTACCTCCATAACGACTGTCATAATCATCTAACATATCATAGAAAGCAGTCTTATCAATCTTACTCGCACCTTTAATATCAATTACGATATCTTCTATTCCATAGGAAGAAATAGCGGAATACATTTTTTTTTGCAAATTTGAAACTCCTCTTTTATTTAAATTGCCTTCTACATTTACATAAAGTACATCATCACTATAAATCAAATCTGTCCGCATATGTATCCCTCCGTTTCTACACTATAACACAACATATTACTTTGAAAAATGATTTCGACAAAACTAGAAAAATTATGTCCAAAACTACCATATATAGCAAATATATGCTATAATGTGAAATAGATATTGAATAGATAAGGGTGGTTTCATGTATCATATATTGTGTATTCTCTTTGGCAAACTATTGATTCTAGTTGGTAAGATTTGTAGACGTGGTAGTTCCCTTCCAGGTGCCATTATTTTGAAAATAAATCATAAAATCCTACACTACTTTAAATTGCCCAAAACAGTCATTGCCGTAACAGGTAGTTCTGGAAAAGGAAGCATCTCCTCCTTAATTGCAAAAGTATTAGAAAGTCATGGATATACAGTTGCTCACAACAAAGCAGGTTCCAATTTAACCCCTGGTATTTTAACATTACTATTACAAAATACTACCCTTTCTGGGAAACTAAAATGTGATATTCTCGTCTATGAAATTGATGAACGTTATACAAAATATGTCTTTGATTCTATCACACCAAATTATGTTGTCATTTCCAATATTAGCAGAGACCAACCTCCAAGACAAGGACATTTTGATCTTGTATATGAAGAAATTAGGAAAGCACTCACCCCAACTATGCATCTTGTTCTAAATGCAGATGACCCTTACTTACAAAAATTTACAATCAAAAGTCATAACCCTATTACTTATTATTCCATTTCTAAAAATAAATATTCTTATACCAAAAACAAATTTATGAATCTAAACTTAAATTATTGTCCAATTTGTAACCATAAACTAGAATATGACTATTACAATTTTGAGAATATTGGTAGCTATCACTGTACCAATTGTGAATTTCAAAAGCCAAATACAAATTATACTATTACAAAAATGGATTATACCAATGCTGTAATTACCATTGATGATTGTTATAAAATACAGCTACCTTATATCATTCTCTATGATATTTACAATACCTTGGCAACCTTTACAATGGCTAGTATTTTAAATTTACAAAAAGAAAAAATATGTCAAACTTTATCCGAAATTCACAAAAATGAAAAATTATTTGATGTATTTGAAAATAATAATCGTATTGTTACAGTTTTAAATAACAAGAATGAAAACAGTTCTACTTTCAATCAATCGATTCTTTATATCAGCCGTTTTCAGGAAGAAAAAACCATTGTAATTGGATGGAAAGAAATTAGTAGACGCTACCAATTTGATGATTTATCTTGGTTATATGATATTGACTTTGAATTATTAAATAAAAATAAAGTTCATAAATTTATCTGCATTGGAATCCATCGATATGACATCGCAACTAGATTAAAATATGCTGGCATTGATGAGAAGAATATTGTTGTATTTGAACAGATAAAAGAAAGCCTTCCTTATATTCAAACAAAAACCAAAGGAAATATTTATGCAATTTTGAATTTTGATTATGTCGAACCTTTTAAAAAGGAAATGAGGGGTGATTTGAAATGATTATCCATATCGCACATTTGTATTATGATCTTATGAACCTATATGGTGAAAGTGGCAATATAAAAGCTTTAAAAAAACAGCTAGAAGAACAAGGAATAAAAGTAAAAATAGATTTACTTACCATTACGGATACCCTTCATTTTGAAAATTATGATTTTGTTTATATGGGAATGGGAACAGAAGAAAATCAAAAGCTAGTACTAAAACATCTTCTTTCCTATAAAAAAGAGATTGAACAAGCAATTGATTCTGGTATTTTCTTTCTTGTTACAGGAAATGCAATAGAATTATTTGGGAAAAGTATCTTAACGAATAAAAAAATAAAAGCACTTAATCTATTCTCATTTGAAAGCAAACAAGAGACTATGCGTATTGTCGGAGAATGTATTGGAAACGCACCTTTTCTATCCAAACCAATTTTGGGCTTTCAAAATCGATCTGGTGTCATGAAAAATGTAAAAGAAAAGGCATTTCTAAATCTCTCAAAAGGCACAGGATATGCCCCTAAAATTACACAAGAAGGAATCACTAAAAATCATTTTTATGGAACCTACTTAATTGGACCTATTCTCGTCCGTAATCCAGAGTTACTCAAATACTTTGTAAAACAATTGATTTTAGAATTAGATTCTAATTTCAAATTCAAACCATTTCACTTGGTTTTAGAAAATAAAGCATATCAAGCATTTATGGAAAAATATCAAGTGAAAAACTAGTATGTAGACAAACTGTCATAAACAACTTGTCAAAAAGAAACAAATATGTTAATATGTATATAGATGAAGGAAACTTCATAAAATAAAAATGGAATACCTAGCTTTGGATGTTAGGTACTATCCCAAAATTATTTAGAACGAGTACCGACTATATTGTTGGTACTATTTTTATTAACAAGATGATAATCACAAGGAGAAGAAGCTTTATGATAAAACATAATTCTTTTTCTGTCTTTCT
>ERZ777305.3557-NODE-3557-length-10455-cov-56.866731_pt1 | contig 10455 bp, 10 predicted proteins | sample MGYA00374965_ERZ777305 | MGnify/ENA primary metagenome ERZ777305 (study PRJEB29328, sample SAMD00013331) | mouse gut metagenome | study: EMG produced TPA metagenomics assembly of the Metagenome analysis of fecal microbiota from mouse which was promoted...
CTCCATTCCCGAAGGGAGCTCGAACGAGAAGTTTCCGTCAAGGTCGGTGCTGGTTATTCAGGCACCATTCTAGCGTCCAGTGTTCTGCTATATGCCAACTAACGTCTGGATAGTTGGTCGTATCCACCTGTGCTGTGATATTCGTCCTCTTCTCCGCTTCTATGGCTGCATCAAACCGTCCGTCTTCATCATTCGGTCTTATGTCCAAATCCGTGACAATTGCCACTTTACAGCCCATGCTCTCCAGATTCTGCCTCATGAATATCTTGGCATAGCGCATATAGGCTGTTGACCCTACGTTGATGATACTCACTTCATGCGCTGTCAAATCTTTCCCCATTCCTTGCGCTATTGCTGGCAGAATAATTTCCTCTGCCCAGCCCTCTACAAGAATAATACCCTTTGCAAAAAACAAGTTTGCTTTGGTCACATCAAGAAAATGATCTAAAAATTCATAGTCACTTTTGTCTAGCTGAGTATATGTTGGCCCCATAGGGAAAACCTTCCCTTCCTTGCATATCACAACCTGATTAAGATTATCTTCCGATAATACTACCTTCGATGCAAGATTTGGACTATGTGTCGTGATGATAAATTGAGTTCCCTTTTGTTTCTGTATCGTTTCCAACACTTTCATCTGCGCCTGTGGGTGCAGATGTGCCTCTTCTTCCTCAACCAGACAAAGTTTTATTCCGTTCCATCCCGGCTTTTGCAGGTGTAGCAACTCTGCTGCCATGTATAGACGATTCATCGTTCCCAGTCCAGGCCTTGTTGTTCCGTCTAGGTTCAGCGATAATTTCTCCAGTATTTCTCTTATATGAGACCCCGAAATTGAGAAGGAGGATGCCGTATCCTTTTGGATAAAACTACCAAGGAATCCGTCTATTACTCCTTTGATTTGTTCCTTGTTGCTTAATTGCCCATCTTCAGCTACTTCATCCTCAAACCATTGTTTTATCTGCTGGTTTGCTGTAGCTACATAGTTTTCAAATAACTCCTTTCCATTTGCTCCCTTCTTAAACAGGTCGTGTCCTCCTAGTATCTGAGAAAGCCTACTGTATTTCTTAGCTGTCAGTTCGTTCTCAGCGTCGCGCAGCGGTTTCAAGAATGTTACTTTTAAGTATTCTCTGGCTTGACTATCTATTGCAGTTCCAGACTCATCCATTCCTGCTCTTATTTCACTAGGCATTGGTTTGTCATCTATCAGTCGCACACTATATATCAGTCGCAAAATGGGTCTTGGGGAATCACCATCCGTCCAACCGAGCCATTCTGTAAAGTGTGCCGCTTCGCTGTTCGTCAAGCCATCTATCAGAAGTTCTGTTCCTTCATAGAAATCCTCTTTCACCCACATCAACCTTTCGTAGGCATGGGTCTTCAGAACCATCTTGATGGCTTCAAGTATCGCACTCTTTCCCGAGTCGTTTTCACCAATCAACACATTCAGTCCTTTTGTAAACGACAAGTCTAGGCTTGGGTGCTTCAGGTCTATATCACCCAAAGTTCCGAACTTCCTGAAGTTCCAAAGTTTTATTTTCGAAAGGTAACATGTTTTCTGTTGTTTATTGATACATATTGGAAGTGCTAATTCTATAGATTTATGCGTCCACAAACAAATCATCTGCAGTCACTTGTGAATGAATATTGTTCATCGAATATGAATTTTTCACAAGGCCGAAACTTGTTATCATTGTCAGGGCAATTCCTTTGCGAGTCTTTGTTAACTGACGGAACAAAGCCGCCTTGTTGCGCAGATTCTCCATATATTTCTTGTCAATCGTATATGGACCATCAGAATATTTCATTTCACAAAGGTTTATTGCCTTATCACTGCGGTCAATTAGTAAATCTATCTGTGCTCCTGAATGTTCGTTAGTGGCAGCTGTGCGCCATGAATATTCGTTTGTGATTACGCCGCTTATGCCAAGAGCTTTCTTTATCTGTTCTGTGTGTAAGAGGCATACCCTCTCAAACGCGAGACCACACCATACGTTAAAGATAGATGCCATCTGTATTTTAGACCAGTAATTAGCATCCGTATTCTTCTTGCCTTCCATAAATTTGAAATAGAAGAGCGTGAAATTATCAATAAGCTGATAGAGGGCATTCTTTGTCTTAGAGCCAATAGCCTGGTAACGTCGGATAAATCCGCAATTTTCTAAATCTTCCAGATATTTAGTAAGTTGACCGTTTGTGGGGAGATTGGAATTAGTAATAATCTCTTCACGTGTCATTCCTATCTTCTTTTTAGCCAAGGCTGTTATTATATCCAGATACGGCTCCGGCTGCTTAAAAAGCGATGAGTATAATTCCTTAAATTCATTTCCCAATTTAGGCGTTCTCCCAAAAAATAATGTGTCAATGTTTTGTGGGAGACTGAGCGACTTGTTCAGTAGTGACCAATAGAAGGGAATACCTCCAAATACCATATATGCCTCCATTATCTCTTGCCGTTCTAGAGGCAAATTGATGCTCTTTGTATATAATTCGCACTCATGCAGATTAAACGGCTGGAGATGTATCTGATTATTCAGACGATTATGCAGACCTCCTCTGTTTTTGAGTATCTTCTTCACCATCCATGATGTTGCAGACCCACACACTATAAGAAGAATATCTTTTCGCGCTGATGCCCAGGCATTCCAAAAGTTCTCAAAAGCAGGCATAAAGCTTGATTTTGGACCGTCCATCCATGGCAATTCATCCAAAAACACTACCTTTTTCCCTTCAGGTAGTCCTTCAAGATACTGCTCTAACATGTAGAATGCCTCAATCCAGTTGTTTGGGTATGAGCCTCCTTTGAATCCACGATCTTTAAGAGTGAGATAAAATCGCTGCAATTGCTCCTTTGTCGAAGCCTGCGCCATTCCGGAATAAGTAAATGCAAAGTCATCTTGAAAGACCTCCCTGACAAGATAGGTCTTACCTATTCTACGGCGTCCAAATACAGCGACAAACTTAGACTCGCCTGAATCATAAGCCTGTCGAAGTTCTTGTATCTCTTTCTCTCTTCCTATCAGCATAATAGATTCTGTTTGTGTAGCAAAGTTACGCATAAAAAGTGAAATAAGGAAAAGCTGGGCAAAGATATTGATAGGTAGGCGTTTTAGGCAATATCCTCAAAAAGTGTGAAGGCAATAAAAGTCATTTTTCAGTCAGGTTAGGACTTCGCTACGTTACTTGTCTGTAACCATGCGGAAGATGGGCAGTCCGACTGTCAGCAAAATGGCGAAGATAGCTATTTTATAGTGAGTTACCAATATCTCACGCAAAAATAATCTGCCCCTGACAAAGATTGCGCCGTTCCTCCGTATTTTGCGTACCGACAAAGGATTCTTCACCGACTAATTTTGAACCTAAAAAAATTAAGGACGATGAAGAGTACATTTTCAGTTATCTACTATCTGAAGCGTCAGGTAGTGAAAAAGGACGGGACAGTGCCCGTCATGGGACGCATCACGGTGGACGGCAGCCAGACGCAGTTCAGCTGCAAACTGACCGTCGATCCCAAACTGTGGGACACCAAAGGGGGACGTGTCACGGGCAGAAGCACGGCGGCACTTGAAACGAACCGTATGCTTGACAAGATGCGTGTGCGCATCAACAAGCATTATCAGGAAATCATGGAACGTGACAACTTCGTCACTGCGGAAAAAGTGAAGAACGCCTTTCTCGGACTGGAACACCGCTACCATACGCTGATGCAGGTGTTCCAACAGCACAACGAGGACTATGCCAAGCAGGTGGAGGCAGGCATGAAAGCCAAAGGCACGCTCTTGAAGTACAAGACCGTTTACAAGCACCTGCAAGAGTTCCTCACCATCCGTTACCACGTGAAGGACATTGCTCTGAAAGAGCTTACGCCCGCTTTCATCTCCGACTTCGAGATGTTCCTGCGCACGGACAAGCACTGCTGCACCAACACAGTGTGGCTGTATGTATGCCCTCTCAGGACAATGGTGTTCATCGCCATCAACAACGAGTGGCTCACGCGCGACCCGTTCCGGGAATACGAAATCAAGAAGGAGGAAACGACCCGCAGCTTCCTTACGAAAGATGAAATCCGCCTGCTGATGGACGGCAAGCTGAAAAACGCCAAGCAGGAGCTTTACCGGGACCTCTACCTGTTCTGCGCCTTCACGGGCTTGTCATTCGCCGATATGCGCAACCTGACGGAAGAGAATATCCGCACCTACTTCGATGAACACGAGTGGATAAACATCAACCGCCAGAAGACGGGCGTGGTGTCCAACATCCGCCTGCTCGACATCGCGAAACAGATCATCGACAAGTATCGTGGGCTGTGCGAACACGGCAGGATATTCCCCGTACCCCACTATAACACGTGCCTTGCCGGAATCCGTGCCGTCGCCAAGCGTTGCGGCATCACCAAGCACATCACTTGGCATCAAAGCCGTCATACGGCAGCCACGACGGTATTCCTCTCCAACGGCGTACCCATAGAAACGGTCAGTTCCATGTTGGGGCACAAGAGCATAAAGACAACGCAGATATACGCGAAAATCACCAAAGAGAAACTCAACCAAGACATGGAGAACCTTGCCGCGAAGTTGAACACGATTGAGGAATTTGCAGGTTGCACCATCTAAAAAGCCATGACACGAGGAATCATCATCATAGAGGATAAGACGGTCAGCGTAACCGGTAACGAGGTATGGATGACCGCAGGGGAAATCGCCGGACTGTTCCACACGGGAGTTCCCGCAGTGAACGCCGCCATCAGAGCCGTCCGCAAGTCGGACGTGCTGAGCGACTACGAGGTATGTCGCTACATACAGCTTGAAAACGGGCTGTACGGGGATGTTTACTCGCTTGAAATCATCATCCCCGTCGCCTTCCGGCTGAACACATATTACACGCACGTGTTCCGCACGTGGCTTGTGAACAAAGCTCTCTCGAAAGAAAAGCGGCAGGCATACGTGATGTTCATACAGAACGGGAAAGCCGGGTACTGCTAATCAGACGTACTCGCCGACCAAAAATGAAACGGACAGCCCCGAATGGAGTTGTCCGTTTCATTTCTTACATACCTGCCTGTTCATTTAACCGGTTCCCGATAATTTGTCTCCAGCACTTCGCGCAGTCCCGATTCAGGGTAAAGCACCTTACCTCCCAACATGATGAAAGGCAAAATGCGGTTATTCCTGTATTCCTGCAAGGTACGGCGGCTCACACGGAGCAATTCCGCCACCTCCCTGTCCGTCAGGTAACGTTCACCGTCCAGCGGAGGACTGTAACTTTCCAGAAAGTCAGAAAGCCATTTCGAGTTCTTCTGCATATTCTGCAACAACACAGTCACAGATTCAGCGTCCATTGTGATGACATTGTTTTCTTCGTTCATTCCGCATAGAATTTTTCAGGTTAATACTTGGTTAACGGTCCGCCGGGTAAATCGTTCCGACCAGCGGAATGACCCTTTTCACATCCTCCGGCTTGTAATAGAACCGACAGCCGATCTGCGAGTAGCCTATAAAGCCCCTGTCACGCAGTTTCATCAACGTGCGCGGGCTGATTCTCAACTGCCGGCATACTTCATCGCCGGAGAGCCATCTGGCAAGCCGCCTCTCGTCGCCCTTGCGCTGCAAGGCGGCTACTTTCTCCACGAAAGCACCCATCCGTGCCATCATCTCATCGAAAGTCTTTTTCTCAATAGATACTATTTCCATATTTATACGATTTATGAGTTTGCGCAAAAGTAACGAGACCTTATGGAACAGGTGCTGTTTCACGCTAAAAGGCAGCTTGTTGCGTCATCTTGCCGGGTTACGGAGCCATTCCCGATAAAAATCTTGCGTGAGTCACGTGGTGAGTTGTTAAAGCCACCTTTGCTTATTGTCGAACTTTGTCGCAGGAACAATAAAAACGACAGTATATGAAAGTGATAACAATTGAAAGTTCCGCATATAAGGCTATGATGGAACAGATCGCGGAAATAGCCGGATATATCCGCGAATTAAAAGAGGAGAGGCTACGGCGAGAGGCGGAAACCAAAGACCGGTTACTTGACACCGCCCGGACCGCCGAGTTGCTGAACGTGAGCATCCGTACCCTGCAACGCATGAGGGACGAACACCGTATCGAGTACATAATAGTGCGTGGCAAATGCCGTTACCGCCTTTCCGAGATACAAAGGCTGCTGAACGACAATACGGTCAGGAACAAGGAGGAAACGATTGACGCCATGTTCCACAACTTTGCTTTGCGCACGGGTGGCGGCAAACCCAAAGGAAGGAGGACATGACGTATGGAACTGCTTACCCGAAACAATTTCGAGAACTGGATGCAGAAACTGATGGAACGGCTCGACCGTCAGGACGAACTGCTGCTCTCCTTGCAGCCGTCCGGCAAAGCCCCGGACCCGATGGAACGTATCAGGATGTTCGACAACCAAGACCTCTGTATGCTGCTTCAGATAAGCAAGCGTACCCTGCAACGCTACCGCAGCATCGGCGCGTTGCCGTACAAGACGCTCGGCAAAAAGACCTATTACAGCGAGGAGGATGTGTTGAAGTTCCTCTCCGAACACGTAAAGGATTTCCGCAAGGAAGATATAGCCTTCTACAAGGCTCGTATCCATAATTTCTTTAATAAATAATCCATTAAACATTTTTCAAATGGCAAAGAAAACCGATGAAAAGGATGTGCTGATAGTCCGTGACGAGAAGACGGGCGAGATCAGCGTGGTAGCCGGGCTGGATGCCGACGGCTCTCCCAAGCGCACCCCCGCGAAAGCGGAGAACGCGCAGAGTTTCCTGCAATTCGACCGACACGGCGACGTGCTGGACAACTTCTTCAAGAACTTCTACCGGCAGTGCAAGGAACCGAGCCGCTTCGGATTCTACCGCATCGCGGCAGACCAAGCCGACCATCTTCTGGAGGTCATCAAGGATTTGCTGAAAGACCCCGAAGCCAACAAGGAGCTGCTTGCGCCCCACAAGGTGGACACCTCCGGCTACGAAAAGCAGGTGAAGGAGGAACAGACCGCCGGACAGCCGGAACAGAAACAGGAAGAACAACCGAAAGAAACCCAAAAACAGGAAAACATGGAACAGGAACAGAATCAGGAAAGCCCGCAGCAACAGACGCCGGGCAGACGGGGCTACCAGCCCATCGACGAGAGCAATATCAACTGGCAGGAGCTGGAGGAAAAATGGGGCGTGAAGCGTGACGACCTCCAAAAATCCGGCGACCTTCAGAAGATGCTCAACTACGGCAAGTCCGACTTGGTGAAAGTGTCACCCAAGTTCGGCGGCGAGGCTTTCGAGTTGGACGCCCGCCTCTCCTTCAAGAAAGACGGTGAAGGCAATATCAGCCTCGTGCCGCACTTCATCCGCAAGGAACAGAAACTTGACGAATACAAGGAACATAAGTTCTCCGATGAAGACTGTAAGAACCTGCGCGAAACGGGCAATCTCGGCAGGGTCGTGGACATCGTGGACAGGGAAACGGGCGAAATCATCCCCTCGTTCATCAGCATAGACCGCAAGACAAATGAAATCACGGACATTCCAGCAAACAAGGTACGCATACCGGAGCGCATCGGAAAGACGGAAATCACCAAGCAGGAACAGGATATGCTGCGTGCTGGGCTGCCCGTGCGCGACAAGCTCATCAAGCGCAACGACGGCAGGAAATTCGTCACCACTCTTCAAGTGAATGTAGAGCAGCGAGGCGTGGAGTTCGTACCGGGAACCGGCAGGTCGCCGCGTACTGTCCAGACGCAGGAAGCCAAGAACAATCCCACACAGGGACAGGCTCAGGGCATGGAAAATTCCGCAGCCCCACAGAAAGAGCAACGCCGCAACACGTGGACGAACGCCGACGGCAGCATCCGCCCCATCAGCAAATGGAGCGGCGTGAACTTCACCGAACAGCAGAAAGCCGACTACGCGGCGGGCAAGGCGATAAAGCTGGAGAACGTGACCGACAAACAGGGCTTCCACGCCACGATGTACATCAAGTTCAACCCGGAGAAGGGACGCCCGTACCGCTACGACACGAATCCCGACAACGCGCAGAAGGTCGCCCCGTCCAACGAGAGCCGCACGCAGGTGGCGGTGAACAGCGAGGGCAAGACCAACGAGGCGACCAAGAACCTGAAAGAGCCGTTGCAGAAGGGACAGACCGCCCCGAAGGACGACAAGCAGAAACAGCAGCAGGAGAAGCCGCAGAAGAAAACGGGCAAGGGCATGAAGATGTAATATGGCATCCCGTGTCCGCCACTAAATCCAAAGTAAAATCCAACGTATCAATAAAAAAGCAAGAAAAAAAATGAAGACAATCATTGCAGAAAAGCCATCCGTGGCACGTGAGATTGCCCGTATCGTGGGCGCGACAAAGAGAGAGGAAGGATATTTCGAGGGAGGCGGCTATGCCGTGACATGGGCATTCGGACACCTCGTCCAGCTTGCCATGCCCGACGGCTACGGCATACGTGGTTTCGTCCGCGACAACCTGCCCGTCATCCCCGAAACCTTCACGCTCATCCCCCGTCAGGTCAAGACGGAGAAAGGCTACAAACCCGACAGCGGCGTGGTGTCACAAATCAAGACCATTGCCCGACTGTTCAACGAGAGCGAGCAGATCATCGTGGCTACCGATGCCGGGCGCGAAGGTGAGCTTATCTTCCGATACCTCTACCATCATATCGGATGCACCACTCCTTTCATGCGCCTCTGGATAAGTTCGCTTACCGACAAGGCTATCCGCGAGGGGTTGCGCAACCTCGAAGAAGGCAGCAAGTATGACAACCTGTATCTTGCCGCCAAAGCGCGGAGCGAATCCGACTGGCTTGTGGGCATCAACGGCACTCAGGCACTCTCCATAGCCGCCGGACACGGCACGTATTCCGTCGGACGGGTGCAGACACCCACGTTGGCGATGGTGTGCGCACGCTATTGGGAAAACCGCCGCTTCACGGTAGAACCCTTCTGGCAGCTCCATATTGCCGCCGACGATGGCAATGGCGAAGTGGTGAAATTTTCCTCTTCCGAGAAGTGGAAAGCAAAAGAGCCTGCGACGGAACTATATAATAAGGTAAAGGAAGCAGGCACAGCCATCGTCACGAAAGCCGAGCGCAAGGAGAAGGTGGAGGACACGCCGCTTCTCTATGACCTGACCACGCTTCAGAAGGAAGCCAACGCCAAGCACGGCTTCACGGCTGAACAGACGCTTGAAATCGCGCAGAAGCTATACGAGAAGAAACTCATCACCTATCCGAGAACCGGAAGCCGCTACATCCCAGAAGACGTGTTCGCGGAAATCCCCAAGCGACTCGCCTTCGTTACCGGACTTCCCGAATGGGCGGGCGAAGTAGGTGTCCCCGTCACGCCCACCCGCCGCAGCGTGGACGGCGGCAAGGTAACGGATCACCACGCCCTGCTTGTCACTGGCGAGAAGCCGCTGTTCCTCTCCAAAGAGGACAATATCATCTATCAGATGATTGCTGGGCGCATGATGGAGGCATTCTCCGAAAAGTGCGTCAAGGACACCGCCACCGTCACGGCGGATTGTGCCGGAATGGAGTTCACGGTGAAAGGCTGCGTCATCAAACAAGCCGGATGGCGTGCCGTCTATTTCGAGGACGACAAGGAGGAGACTTCCATCCCCTGCTGGCAGGAGGGCGACACGCTGACATTGAAAGCCGCCTCCATCACGGAGGGCAAGACCAAACCGAAGCCGCTGCATACCGAAGCCACCCTGCTGTCCGCAATGGAAACGGCAGGTAAAGAAATCGAGGACGACGCGCTGCGGCAGGCATTGAAGGACTGCGGCATCGGCACACCCGCCACCCGTGCCGCCATCATCGAAACGCTCTTCAAACGCGGTTACATGGAACGCTGCAAGAAGTCGCTTGTACCCACCGAAAAAGGACTTGCCCTCTATTCGGTCGTGAAGACGATGCGCATCGCCGACGTCGCCATGACGGGCGAATGGGAGAAGGAACTGGCACGCATCGAGCGCGGGGAACTGCCTGCCGACACCTTCCGCAAGGAGATAGAGGCGTACACAAAGGAGATTACCTCCGAACTGCTCTCGTGCGACAAGCTGTTCGCCCGCAGGGATTCCGGCTGCAAGTGTCCCAAGTGCGGAACGGGCAGTATGCAGTTCTACGGCAAGGTCGTCCGCTGCGACAATGCGGAGTGCGGGTTGCCAGTATTCCGCCTGAAAGCAAACCGCACCCTTGCCGATGACGAAATCAAAGACCTGCTTACCGACGGACACACGAAACTGCTCAAAGGCTTCAAGAGCAAGCAGGGCAAGAGCTTCGACGCCATAGTCGCCTTTGACGGGGACTATAACACGACTTTCGTGTTCCCCGAAAGGAAAACGACCAAGAAATTTTCAGGACGGAAGAAATAGTGTTAACTTTGCCACTGGTTCAGAGTAATGAATTGTTCTTCGATACCGGATTACACTCATACTTTGGATTTA
>ERZ777305.3560-NODE-3560-length-10437-cov-2.640724_pt1 | contig 10437 bp, 9 predicted proteins | sample MGYA00374965_ERZ777305 | MGnify/ENA primary metagenome ERZ777305 (study PRJEB29328, sample SAMD00013331) | mouse gut metagenome | study: EMG produced TPA metagenomics assembly of the Metagenome analysis of fecal microbiota from mouse which was promoted...
ACAAAGTGTGATGCTGCCGATGAGCTGTCGGCATCGTCCGACTCCTCACGCATCGCAGGCACTGTATGTTGCCAGAAATTCTCTATGTCTTTGGCAAGGTCTTCAGTGCCGTTCCAGTAGCGGCTTATTACGTCTATTTGCTCGGGTGTAAGGTAATTGCTCCTGATCTCGCGAAACCGTTTGAGATTGACAAAAAGCGCGTCGGCATCTACAAGATAGCGGTCAACGTCATCAAAATCATTTAGCAGCATGTCGCCCCAGTAGACGAATCGGTCAAAGTCCACCGGGTCAGTCATCAGCTTGTTGTACTCATTGTAGAGGATGAACATCCGTTCAAGACGTGATGCCTCCACATAGTCCGACTGGTCTGCCACAAGCTCCGAAATAGTGGTGCATCCGGGCAAAACCATCGGTGGAGTAGCTACGTCCTGTAGCTTCTGCATGAAATGTGTGGAGCTTCGCTTGTTGGGAAACACAAAGCAGTAGCGGTCCAGGTTGTCACGCTCATTGGCGTAATATGTTTCGGCTACAGCCTGGAGAAATCCTTTGGGTGCGTCAGACATAGCGATATACGTTTTCAATTGCTTTTACGTAGCAGAATCATGATGCGCATTGCTACGTCGAAATTTATGGCTTTCCCGTTGCCGTTGCCCCCGATCTCGATGATGGCATTGTCAATTACACGGATTATGCCTTCCACGTTGTTGACTGTTATGAATCGGGCAAAGTTTTTGCTGAAAGCCTCCTCCTCGGGGTTGAGATAATTGAGATGCGGACGCTGGAAGTTGTAGACGAAGCTCTCGCGTATGAGCCGCGCGGCATAAGTGTAGAATTTTATTTCGCTTTCACGTCCCATATCGGCCAGTTCGGCTGCCCAGTCTTTGAATCCGGCTACTTTACGGGCATATGCGAGACGCATCAGGGATTTGAACAACTCGAAGTACCGCTTGGTGTCCGATGACACGGATAGCTGGAGGTCGGCTTCAAGAAAGCTGCCGTCAGCGAGATGCGCTATGGCGCGTGAGTCAGGGACGCTAAGTCCACGCTTATCCTGTAGCCACGATGCTATTATGTCGTCAGGCTGGCGGCGCATGGGCACTCTCTGGAGACGTGAATAGATGGTAGGCAGTATGAGCTGGGGTTCGTTGGAGACAAAGAGGAGCAGGGTGTCGGGGTAAGGTTCCTCAATCAGCTTGAGCAGTTTGTTGGCTGCCTCTTCGTTGAGCCTTTCCGGGAGCCACACTATCACGGATTTGTAACGTGACTGACGAGCCTGGAAACTGAGTTTGTGTATCAGGTCATTGGCTTCGGTGACATATATCACAGGACGTGCATTGGTCTTTGTAAATGTCGCTGTCCAGCGGTCAAGTCCGGCATATAGCGGTTCTTCGGCAAGGAAACGTTTCCATTGCTGCAGATATTTGTCGCTGATGGGATTGTCGTCATCTTTGACCACGGGATATGAATACATGGAGTCAAGATGGCTGAGACTGTTGAGCAAGGTGCATGACTGGCACCGTCCGCAACTGTCGCCGTCAGAGGTGCGGTGCTCGCAGTAGATGTATTGTATCATGGCACGGGCCATGGCGAGCTTGCCTATGCCCTCCGGCCCCTCCAGCAGAAGGGCGTGTGGTATCTTGTCATTGTCAACGAGCTGGCGTAGCCAATGCTTGATTTCAGTATGTCCGGGTATGTCAGAAAATCGCATGATTGGTCGCAGGCCGGATATGTATCGGCACGCAGTTACAAATATAGCGATTTTTATTAAGACAACAGCCATGCAAAGTTTGACTTTGCATGGCTGTCGCATGTTGTAAGGTCGGTTATGTGATTACTTCACGGCTGCAACACCGGGGAGTACCTTGCCCTCGATAGCTTCGAGGAGGGCACCGCCGCCTGTGCTGACGTAGCTTACCTGGTCGGCGAGACCGAACTTGTTGACGCAAGCCACGGAGTCACCGCCGCCTACGAGCGAGAATGCACCGTTGTTGGTAGCTTCCACGATGGCGTCGGCGATAGCGCGAGAGCCGGTGGTGAAGTTGTCAAATTCAAATACACCTGCAGGGCCGTTCCAGAGGATGGTCTTGGCAGGGAGGATTACTTCGCGGAAAGCTTCGCATGTCTTAGGACCTGCATCAAGGCCTTCCCATCCGTTGGGTATGTCATTGGCAGGGCAGATCTGGGTCTTGGCGTCGTTGCTGAAGCTGTCGGCAGCCACGCAGTCAGTGCCGAGCACGAGGTTGACGCCTTTCTCTTTGGCTTTCTTGATGATGTCAAGAGCAAGGTCAAGTTTGTCGTCCTCGCAGATAGAGTCACCGATTTTGCCGCCCTGGGCCTTGGCGAATGTATATGTCATGCCGCCGCAGAGGATGAGGTTGTCCACCTTGTCCATCAGATTCTCGATGATGCCGATTTTGGTAGATACTTTCGAACCACCCATGATAGCGGTGAAGGGACGCTTGATGTCGCTGAGGATATTGTCGACGGCCTGTACCTCTTTCTCCATGAGGTAACCGAGCATCTTGTTATCAGATGTGAAGTAGTCAGCGATTACGGCGGTAGATGCATGCTTGCGGTGTGCTGTACCGAAAGCGTCGTTTACATATACATCGGCGTAGCTGGCGAGTTTCTTTGCAAACTCTTTCTGACGCTCTTTCATCTCCTTCTTGGCTGCGTCATAAGCAGGGTCTTCCTTGTCGATGCCTACGGGCTTGCCCTCTTCCTCGGGATAGAAACGGAGGTTTTCAAGCAGAAGCACTTCGCCGGGCTTGAGGTTGGCAGCTGCTTCTTCGGCATTTGCGCAGTCAGGAGCCCATTTAACGTCACGGCCGAGAGCCTTGGCTACATCGTCCTTGATCTGAGCGAGTGAATATTTGGGGTTGACTTTGCCTTTGGGCTTGCCCATGTGTGACATGATGATGAGGCTTCCGCCACGCTCGAGAATGGCCTTGAGGGTGGGAAGAGCACCGCGGATACGGGTGTCGTCGGTGATGTGACCGTTTTCATCTAAGGGCACATTGAAGTCAACGCGCACGATTGCCTTCTTGCCGGCAAAATCATAATTGTCAATTTTCATTGTCGTTAATATTATGAAAGAGTGAATATTGTATGAAATTTCTGTATATATGGCAAATTTAAGCAGTTATTATCTAAAAGCTTTGTGTCGGCCTATTAAATTACTTTAAAAAGCGTCCTCTTAAAGGTCGGAATAGGTGTCAAGGAGCTGACGCATCTGCTGGGCCAGACGTGCGGCCTCGGCTGCAGCTGCATGAGCGAAATCCTCGTCTCTTGAAGCAAATATGATACCACGTGATGAGTTGACGAGCAGACCGCAGTCCTTGCTCATGCCGTATTTCGCCACTTCCTCCAGACTCCCGCCCTGCGCTCCGACACCGGGCACAAGCAAAAAGTTTGTGGAAGCCACACAGCGGATGTCCTCAAAGAGGCGGCCTTGTGTGGCGCCTACCACATACATCATCTCGTCATCTCCGGCCCACTGCTTGGATGTCTCTATGACCTGCTCAAACAGTCTGCGGCCATTGTCAAGGCGGAGCATCTGGAAGTCGGCCGAGCCGGCGTTGCTGGTCAGCGCGAGAAGTATGACCCACTTGCCTTTACGACCGAGAAACGGGGTCACGCTGTCTTTGCCCATATAGGGGGCGACGGTCAGCGCATCCACATCGAGATGATCAAAGAAGCTGCGGGCATACAGGTCTGATGTGTTGCCGATGTCGCCGCGCTTGGCATCAGCTATGATAAACTGGTCAGGGTAATTCTGACGGATGTATCTGACGGTTTCTTCGAGAGTTTTCCAGCCGTCTACGCCTGATGCTTCATAGAAAGCCAGATTGGGCTTGTAGGCCACACAGTAGGGGGCAGTGGCATCTATGATGGCTTTATTAAATTCCAGCACAGGATTCTCGCATTGGAGCAGATGAGCCGGGAGCTTTTTAATGTCGCTGTCAAGGCCTACACAGAGAAATGAGCCCTTGCGGCGTATATTTTCAACTAATTCCTGACGGTTCATATCGTTATAACAGGTATGTTTATGTTGTTTTACACGTGTATGTCTAACACAGATGCAAATATACGGATTTTACGAGACAAATTGATGCGTATTCATACAATTAAAGGGGACATCATCTTACGGATGCCCCCTGTGGCAGGTCTACGCGAATTTTAAGTTTACCAGATGATAAACAGAACGGCAGCTGCTACAAGCAGCAGAAAGTAACTTATCTGCATGGCAGTCTTAAAGCGTAGAAAAACTTCCAGCTTTTCAGGATTCTTTGATGCTTTAGATTGCCAGATCCACATGGCATTGAAAATGATTACAGCCGCTATCAAGCAGCCTATCGCAGTCCATAACATAATCGTATTGCCTTAAATTGTTAACTTTTATTATTTAACAATGACAGGCACTGACATGTTGAAGAGAAACAATAGAAAGACGAAAAAAACAGCTTATCATATTTATATGTGTGTGTTTTTATTGTATATTTGCAATAAATAACCAACTTGTATGGAGCAGATAAAACCAGGTCTCTTCGGCCAGACGCATAATAATTCCAGTCGCGATTACTCCACAGAGTATTGCTGGGGGAAGAATCAATTCAACAGTTCTTTTCCTGCATCTTTGGTCGCATATATGAGCTCAAAGAATGTCTACCCGGTTTATCTATGTACCGATGATAAAAATACAGTGGTACACCGTTATATCACACCTGCTGAACTATTTCGCATAGACCCTTTGTCAGATTCTGCTTTTTATAATTTTGAGGCAAGTTTTTCTGTATATGATAAGTTCTATACTGGAGAAAGGGAGAAAATTGACTTGGTAATGCTTGATACATCCTCGGATGATAAGCCTTTGATAGGCTTAGAAATTAAATTGACTGCGTTGCCTGATTCTACCACAAAGAATCTGCTTGAGGATCATTATAGCTGTGAAATTGTGGTCAGACCTCCTACCATTAATTTTGTCGCATGCAGTATATGCAATTGTTTCCGCACTGCTGAAGAAAAAGATGTTTTGCGCCAGATACTTAATATTGTTCCAAGAATTAATCATTGGGAGGAGCCAGAAGAAGTTCTGCCACATTATGATAAAATTTTAGAATCAATATTATCTATAAGTACATACCTGCAAGATAGGCAGACCCCCCTTATAATTCAACCCGTGTGGAAGACCATAGGCGGAAAATCCATATTGGCTGATGATTGCTTGGATGTTTTCGTATGGTCAAATTTGGCAGTCATCCAGATGTGCAACCGAAATGACAGTGTGAGTAGACGCAGGATAACACGCCCAATGAGGACTATCATATGGATATACCTCATGCTGTTGGATTATACGGGAATATATGGTCAGTTTGACTATAGACGCATTGTAAGGCTACATTCATATAATATAGCCAATGATAAGGCATATGCTCTTAGCGGTGTTCAGACCTATGAATTTTTGCAATGCAAAGAACTGACCCATCCGAGAATCTCAAAATATGAGATAAGAAATATCATATTAGGAGGAGGTCAGAATCTTTTAAGTCCAGAACGCCGATTTGATGCTGTCATTGTCAACAGTCCAGATTTGTTTGAGTGATGAGAGTCGTTGATTTGTTCTGTGGGTGCGGAGGACTAAGCCTCGGAGTTCTGAAAGCCGGCATGAATGTCGTCGCTTCCTATGACAACTGGGCTGCAGCCATAGCTGTATATAATGCTAATTTTGACCATTGTGTCCATGCTGTCAATCTTGGAAATGAAGATGATGCGGCCGCTCTTATTGCAGCTCATCAGCCTGAAATGATTATTGGTGGGCCTCCGTGCCAGGACTTTAGTAGCGCAGGATTGCGTAACGAAGATAATGGTCGTGGTGGACTCACATTGTCATATGCACGCATCATATCCAAGGTGCTTCCTACATGGTTTGTCATGGAGAATGTCTCAACGATCATAAAGACAAATAAACTTACGGAAGCCAAAGAAATTTTTAAATCCCAAGGCTATGGTCTGACACAAATAGTACTTAATGCCGCATTGTGTGGCGTACCTCAGAAACGAAAAAGATTTTTCTTGATAGGGAAATTGGATACGGAAGATGATTTTTTAGCTCCTTATCTTAGGGCGAAGTTGTCATCAAAAGAGATGACTTTGCGTGATTATTTTGGAGATTCGCTTGGTCTTGAATATTATTATCGTCATCCTCGGAGTTATGCACGACGTGGAATTTTCAGCATTGATGAACCGAGTCCCACCGTCAGAGGTGTTAACCGCCCACTTCCAAGCGGATATAAGTTGCATCCCAATGATCCGGTAAGTTGCCTTGACGGCATTCGTCCTTTGACTCTGCATGAACGCAGCATGATTCAGACTTTCCCTGCTGATTTTAAGTTCTTTGGCTCAAAAAGTGACATTGAACAGATGATTGGAAATGCTGTGCCCGTCAATCTCGGAACGTTTGTAGCAAATGCAATCAATGCCTATATAAACGATGCTGGCAAAAGTTAAGGAGAATATCGGACGGCACGGGCTGCTGCGCGGCTACGCTGGCTCGGTGGTGGTGGGACTGAGCGGAGGAGCCGACTCGGTGGCACTGCTGCATGTGCTGTGGCGGCTTGGCTATGATGTCGTGGCTGCACATTGTAACTACGGCCTCAGAGGCGCGGAGAGCGATGGTGACGAGAAATATGTCCGACAGCTTTGCGACACTCTGAATGTGCCGTTGGAGATAATGCGTGCCGATGTCGCCGGGCGCATGGAGCGTGACGGGTCATCAATGGAGATGGCTTGCCGTGACATCAGATATGAGTGGTTTGAGGCGTTGCGACGCAAGCATGACGCCCGGGCGGTGGCGGTGGCGCATCATGCCGATGACAAGGTGGAGACTGTGATGCTTAATCTTATCCGCGGCACCGGCCTGCGTGGACTTGCGTCAATGAAGTGGCATCGTGAACCGGGTATAATACGTCCGTTGCTTAATATAACACGTGCGGAAATACACGAGTATCTCACCGACAAGGAAATCAATTGGAGAGATGACAGCTCTAACGCGAAAAATGATGTGAAGCGCAATAAACTGCGCAATATCATATTACCCGGTCTGTATCGCGAGTTTCCCGAGGCTAAAACCAACATATGTGCCACATCGCAGCACATAGATGAATACTCACGCTTCGTCAACGAGATATGCAGACTGAAATACGATGAATATGTGGCTGCTGATGGAGCCGTGGAGCTCTCGCATTTGGCCGAGTCTGAGAACTTTGCGTCACTTCTGCTGTGGGAATGGTTTGCTCCGCAGGGGATGACCCGGGATATGGCTGATAAAATAATCGAGCACAGGACTAACAGTGGCAGCCGCTATGGCTGCTGGTACATAGACCATGGCATGCTGAGACGAAGCAGCGAGGTCAGTGATGCAGTCAACTTTGAGACATCTGTAATTGACAATCTGCCTTATAATATAGATTATATCTCCGACAGGACATCATTTAAGCCCATACGTGACCCATATGTGGCTTATTTTGACGCAAGAATTCTTGAAGGAAATCCTGTGTGGAGCATAAGGCGGTGGCAGGTGGGTGACAGGATACGGCCTTTTGGCATGAAAGGCTCAAAGCTTGTCAGCGATGTGTTCTCCGACAGGAAATTAAGCGTCAAGGAGAAGGAAAGTACTCTCATACTGCTGCGCAATGATGTAATTGTCTGGATTCCCGGGATAATCAATGCTGCGGAGTTTACCGTTGGACCTGCAACGGAGAGGATTCTTAGGATGCGTGCACAGTGATAAAACCGAGATGCACGCAATGAGCAGATTGATTCATTTTAAGTCGGAAGGGCAGTGATACTGACCTTTCCGAGTGGTGGCGGAAGCGTATTCTATGGCATGGCGTGGGCACACATTGTAGCAGCCGAGGCACATGGCGCATCGGTCACCCCACTGTGGGACACCGTCAGCCAATCTGATGTTGTCCATGGGGCAGCACTTGACGCATTTGCCGCAGGATATGCAGTCGTGGACAGTGAATTTGCGCGGCGACATGCTGTATCTTACAAACCAGGGATATATCACACGCGATTTTATCCATGCAAACGAGCCCCGGTTTATATCGGTGACACATTTGCCTGAGCGTATCACTTGAGCTACTGTAGGGATGGATTCAACGGCTTTGTGTAGCTTCCCGTCAGCTATCTCGTGCTTGTCAACATCAAATCCTTTCATAAGGACATAGGTGTTGGGCATTATGACTCCTTGGGCCGATGCTGGTTTCCATCCACGGACAGCTATCAGTCTGCGCCACATCTTATCCGTCAGGCCTGAATCATCGCCCATGGTAGCGACCATATGGTGAAGAGCTCCTGTGTCCGTGGACAACTTTACCTTGCTGATGAAATCACGCACAACGGGAGGGATTCCCCATGAATATATGGGGAACATCCATATGATGTCTTCCTCAGGGGAAATCTGTATCTCTCCGCTACCGGCATCTGTCAGGAGCCGGCCCTTGAGGTCGATTATTTTATGCCCGAGAATATCAGCGAGCTTAGTTGCGATGAAGCGGGTGTTGCCGTTGCCTGAAAAACAGAAAATCATGTCTATGCTATGGTTACCTGGGTGGCACCGAATCCGTATTCCTTGAATGACGCATCCTGATAGCGGTGCTTCTTGTAACGGTAGTTGAGTTCCTTCTCAATGGCTTTGCGCAGCACGCCTTCGCCCTTGCCGTGGATGAATACTATCTTGCGCCCATGGTTTGACAGGTTGGCATCCATGACTTTACGGAATGTGTCTATCTGATAGTTGAGTATGTCGGCAGTAGACATCCCGGCTGTGTTGTCAAGCAGTTCGTTGATATGAAGGTCCACTTCAAGGAGGGCTTCGGTATCCTTGCGGTGCGAGAATTTCTTGACAGGGCGCTGGTGTGGCTTGTCTTCCTTGGTCTTGATGGCTATGGCTTTCTTCAGTTCCGCCTCGTCGATGGCGAGTTGCTGGTTCTGACGGTCATTAATGACGATTTCAAGCGCAATGACAGGTGACTCGAAATAGACGTTTTCCTTGAAGCAATGGAGCTTGAAGAATTTGGTCATATCCATCTTTTGCTCAAACCATACCGGCAGTTTGCGCTCAAACGGTTTGCCTTTTTTATATGCCGTGTACTGCACGGCCACATATGTCATGTCGGAGAGCTTTTCACGGCTGATTTCGTCAATAAGAGCCTGAGTATTCGGCTCTATGACAGTATCGGTGACGAGATTCCAGCTTTTACCGTCGTTTGATACCATATAGCAGAGCGACAGATAATAGTTGCTGTCATTGACGAGATAGGCATCAAATGTTGTGGTGGAAATCTGACGCAGATCTGCGGCCTCATATCCGAGTACTATGTTGAGTTTGTCGCCAGTAGGTGTCTCGAATACCTCTACAGGAGGCTCCGGCTTGTGCATGGGTGCAGCGAATACTGATTGGGAGGGTGCGGGCTGTGGCTTGGCTTCCTCGGCTTGTGTCGCTGCGACCTTGGCAATCTGTGATTCAGCAGGTGAAACCACCACCAATTCATTCATCAGCATAGGCGTCTCAAAGCCGTCATCGTCCACATAGGCTATGCGCCCTTCGATGCGTGTCACCCGTCCTCCGCCTACGGAGTTGAGAAATCTCACCAAGTCTCCTATCTTTGCCATAATTATATCCTGTATGTAGTGTTGGGTTAATGTTCTTGTAGCTTCTCTTTGAGATAATGTCCGGTATAGGACTCTTTGCAAGCGGCTATCTCCTCGGGAGTGCCTGTGGCAACGAGGTATCCACCGGCTTCGCCTCCTTCGGGGCCTATGTCTATGACATGGTCGGCTTGCTTGATGACATCCATGTTATGCTCTATGACTATCACCGTGTGGCCGTTTTGTATCAGCCTGTCAAAGGCTTTGAGCAGGGTGTTGATGTCATGGAAATGCAGACCTGTGGTAGGCTCGTCAAATATGAATACCGTGGGTCGCGCTGTCTCCGATGCCAGATACCATGCCAGCTTGACACGCTGGTTTTCGCCGCCTGACAGCGTGGAACTGCTTTGTCCGAGCTGTATGTATCCGAGACCTACCTCCTGAAGGGGCTTGAGCCGCTTGACTATTCGCTTCTCGATGGAGCCGTTCTCTTCGCTGAAGAAAGCGATAGCGTCATCGACGGTCATGGTGAGGATGTCATTGATATTCTTGTCGCGGTAGGTGACGTCAAGCACCTCGCGCTTGAATCGCTCGCCATGACATGATTCGCAGGGGATGACCACATCGGCCATAAACTGCATCTCTATGGTGATGGTGCCTTCGCCCTTGCACTCCGGACAGCGACCGCCATCCGAATTGAAAGAGAAGTGGCTGGCTGTCAGGCCCATCTGTTTGGCTGACTGCTGGGAGGCAAACAGAGCGCGTATTTCATCGTAGGCCTTC
>ERZ777305.3564-NODE-3564-length-10431-cov-2.832113_pt1 | contig 10431 bp, 9 predicted proteins | sample MGYA00374965_ERZ777305 | MGnify/ENA primary metagenome ERZ777305 (study PRJEB29328, sample SAMD00013331) | mouse gut metagenome | study: EMG produced TPA metagenomics assembly of the Metagenome analysis of fecal microbiota from mouse which was promoted...
GTTGTTACTGGCTGAGATGTTGATATTGGAGCGCAAGAATCCTCTGTTCCGCAACATTCATTTATTTTCTAATAAGAAATGATGCGTATGTTACAGAAAAAGTATATTGGAATGGTATTGCTGCTGTTAGTGGCAGTTTCAGCTTCTGCACAGAAGGCGGAACGCGATTATATCCGTAAAGGAAATCGTTTTTTTAAGGATAGCATATATGTGGACGCGGAAGTGAACTACCGGAAGGCTCTGGAGGTAAATCCGAAGTCAACGGTCTCCATGTTTAACTTGGGAAATACATTGACTCAGCAGAACAAGCTGCAGGAAGCGATGGAGCAATATGTGGGAGCAACCAAGATAGAAAAGGACAAATCGAACTTGTCACAGATTTATCATAATATGGGAGTCATCTTTCATTCTCAGAAGGATTATGCAAAGGCGGTAGAAGCTTATAAGGAGTCGTTACGCAATAATCCGAAAGATGATGAAACGCGCTATAACCTTGCTTTAGCACAGAAACAGTTGCAAGACCAGCAGCAGAACCAGAATCAGAATCAAGATCAGGATAAACAGGACCGACAGAAGGAGCAGGATAAACAGCAGGATCGGCAGAAAGACCAGCAACAACAACCTTCTCAGCCGGAAAAGAAAGATAATGAGATGTCTAAGGAAAATGCCGAGCAGCTGTTGAACTCTGTCATGCAAGACGAGAAGGATGTGCAAGATAAAGTGAAAAAGCAGCAGGTACTTCAAGGAGGTCGCTTGGAAAAGGATTGGTAACAAACATAATAGGAAGTAATATATGAGAAAAATAGTTTTCTTATGGATAGCACTGATTGCAGTCAGTATGAATGCCTTTGCCGATGGCAAGGTATCGTTTACTGCGTCTGCTCCTGACGCTGTGGCGGTAGGAGACCAGTTCAGACTGTCGTATACGGTGACTACACAAAAGGTGAGGGCTTTTCGTGCTCCTTCTATTAAGGGATTTGATGTGTTGATGGGACCCAGCCGCTCGCAGCAAAGTAGCGTGCAGATGATTAATGGACAGACGACTTCAACCAGCAGCATTACATTCACTTACATTTTAATGGCCACTGCAGAAGGTGATTTTACCATTCCGGGAGCCACTATTACTGCTGATGGTAATCAAATGGTTTCTAATTCTGTACAAGTAAGGGTTCTTCCGGCAGATCAGTCTGCCAATGGAGCATCTTCTGGAAATGGCGGCAAACAGAGTGGGGACGTTGCCAGCCGCGCTTCTTCCGGAACATCTGTATCGAATAGTGATTTGTTCATTACAGCCACTGCCAGTAAGATGACGGTGTATGAACAAGAGGCTTTTCTACTGATATTCAAGATATACACTTTGGAGGACTTACGTATGTTTGATAATGTGAAATTGCCTGACTTCAAAGGATTCCATTCTCAGGAAGTAGAATTGCCTAATGATAGAAGATGGAGATTGGAGCATTATAAAGGTAGAAATTATCAGTCTACTATCTATCGTCAGTTTGTGTTGTTCCCGCAACAAGCCGGTAAGCTGACAATTGATGCTGCACGCTTTGACGCTTCCATTGCAAAAGCTACACAAGTTGCCGATCCGTTTGAGGCATTTTTCAATGGAGGAAGCAATTACGTAGAAGTCAAGAAGACAATTTTGACTCCGCAACTGACAATTGACGTAAAACCTTTGCCGGCAGGTAAGCCAGCCGATTTTTCGGGAGGAGTGGGAGAGTTCAATATAACTTCTTCTATCAATAGTACAAATGTCAAGACCAATGATGCTGTTACTGTCAAACTTGTCATTTCTGGTACCGGCAATCTGAAATTGCTTTCTAATCCGGAAGTTAAATTCCCCGAGGATTTTGAAGTATATGATCCGAAGGTGGACAGTAAATTCCGTCTGACAAATTCGGGTCTCTCCGGTAGCAAGGTCATCGAGTATCTGGCAATTCCGCGTAATGCCGGAACTTATAAGATTCCTGCCGTAAGATTTAGTTATTTTGATATTAATTCCCGTTCGTATAAAACGTTGACTACAGAAGAATACGAATTACATGTGGAAAAGGGAGCAGGTAATGCTGCTCAGACCATTGCAAACTTTACAAGCAAGGAAGATTTGAAAGTATTGAACGAGGATATTCGTTTTATCAAGCAGAATAATGTTACTCTGTCTCCCAAAGGCGATTTCTTCTTCGGTTCGTTGACGTATTGGTTGCTTTATTTGATACCGGGTATTGCATTCATTGCATTTTTTATCATCTATCGTAAGCAAATAGCAGCCAATGCAAATGTAGCAAAGATGCGTACCAAGAAAGCCAATAAAGTGGCGGTGAAACGTATGAAGCAAGCTGGTAAATTACTGGCTGAGAATAAGAAAGATGCGTTTTATGATGAGGTCTTGAAGGCTCTTTGGGGATATATCAGTGATAAATTGAACATTCCGGTATCCCGTTTGTCTAAGGATAATATCGAAGAGGAACTTCGTAATTATGGTGTGAATGATGCGTTGATAAAGGAATTCCTCGATGCATTGAACAACTGTGAGTTTGCCCGCTTTGCTCCGGGTGATGATAACCAGGCTATGGATAAGGTATATTCAGCTTCTTTGGAAGTTATCAGCAAAATGGAAAACTCGATAAAACATTAATCAGGAGGAAATGGTAATGAATAAAATATTGTTTTTTACTCTTAGTCTAGCGATGGCAATTACTGCCTATGGGCAGAATTCCGCATCTGTAGATACATTACAGACTGCCGATGATTCTATATCTGCCAGTTCACATGCGGAATTCTCTGCTGCAAGACAAGAAAGCAATGTGACAAAAGCTGAAGGTGACAGCGCCTATATACGGAATGATTATGCTTCTGCCATTCAAATATATGAGAATCTATTAAAGAAGGGAGAGGCTGCAGAAGTCTATTATAATCTTGGCAACAGTTATTATAAGGCAGATGATATGGCAAAAGCTATATTGAATTATGAGCGTGCCTTGTTGTTGGAGCCTGGTAACGCTGATATTCGTGCAAATTTGGAGATAGCACGTTCTAAGACAATCGATAAGGTAATTCCAGTTCCTGAGGTTTTCTTTGTATCTTGGACTAAATCGTTGATTAATTGTCTTAGCGTAGATGCATGGGCTAAGTTGGGGATTGTATTCTTTATACTGTTACTCGTTTCATTCTATCTCTTTTTCTTTTCAAAACAGGTCATGGGAAAGAAAGTGGGATTCATTGCAGGAATAGTATTCTTGGTTTTTGTTATATTGAGTAATGTGTTTGCTGCTCAGCAAAAAGACGAACTGATGAATCGTAATGAAGCTATAGTGTTGGCTCCTAGTGTCACAGTACGCAGCACGCCCAGCGAAAGTGGTACAAGTCTATTCATTCTTCATGAAGGACGTAAAGTTGAAATAAAAGACAACTCTATGCGTGAATGGAAAGAAATTCGTTTGGAAGACGGTAAAGTAGGGTGGGTTCCAGCTTCCACCGTAGAGGGTATTTAATTCTCCTTATATCTAAAACACGGCTCGTATAAAGCGGTATTATTGGTTTATACGAGCTGTTTCTGTATGTTTTTAGGGGATTCTTCCCTGTGCTTATAATTCTGTACACTTGAAAAATGATTATTTTGGGGAGAGGCAATATTCTTTTTGAAAAAAGATAAAGAAATAGTTTGTTTTATCTTTTTTTTCCTTAAATTTATAGCGTGATAATAAAAGTATAGAGTATTAACCATTAAATTTATGAATATGAGAACAATAACATTTAATGAATTACGTAAGATTAAAGACTCATTGCCCAGTGGTAGTATGCATAGAATAGCCGATGAACTTGGACTGAATGTTGACACTGTAAGAAATTTCTTCGGTGGACACAATTTTAAGGAGGGGAAAAGTGTTGGGATTCACTTGGAACCTGGACCAGATGGTGGATTGGTTATGATTGATGATACTACTGTTTTGGAGCGAGCTTTAAAAATTTTAGATGAAATGGCAGGTAAGACTGAAGAGGCTGTTCGAGCTTAAGAAGAGATAGAATCCCAATTGCTGATAACAATTGGGATTTCTTGCTTGTTTTAATCTCAAAATCATGGAAGATAAATTAGTTAGTTACTTACTTTGGCAATCTAACGTACAATTGAAGGATGTTCTTGAAAAAGAAAATGATGTTCGACGAAGTTTCTAAACTACTGGATTAGTGGTCGGACATGGCTTATTTGGCGAAATGTATTGATAGGTACATATAGTTTTTAACCAATATCTTGATTATGTTTAGTATTGCATTATGAAAACCCCGGTGGTGCATTGGATTTAATTACGTTATTCAAGAGTCACATGACAGTGCTTGGAAATCTGCCAACAAACGAGCCAAGAATGACCCCGCAGATGATTACATTTCTATAGTGAATATGGCAAAAGCTGGAGGGGCAACTCATGATGTCATCAATTATATACATCAATCACAACAAATGGAGGCTTTTTGTGCAGGATGAAAATAGCATTAAAAAAGCAAATAAAAAATTTGCAGGAAGATGGGAAGCTGCCTAAGTTTTCAAACAAAAAGAGAGATTTTCAGATTGTTACGGATGAGAATATAAAAAAGGGTCTATCCAAAAGATGACTGTATAGTCGGTTTCTTATTAGTAAATACAAAGCCGAATACATTTTTTAAGGAGTTGGGAGATATTCAATTTCCACTATTAAAAAGTCAGCAGTAAGAATCGCTGAATAGTTACAAGCCAATTTATACTTTCCACTTGTTCGGAAGAAACATTTCATACGTCTCCCCCACTTCTGGTTTCTTGCTGAACACTACCTTTAAATACTCGAACAGATTGACATTGTTTAGTTTACAGCTTTCCACGATGGTGTAGATAATGGCTCCCCTCTTGGCATTCTTGTGATTCCCGAAGAACAGATAGTTGTTCAGTCCAAGTTTTGTCGGACGCAGCAACCTTTTGAATTTTCTGAATATCGGAACGGTAAAACGAATCCGGTACTCCCTGATTTTCTCCGGGATAAACTTCTTCTTCCTGAAGAACCTTTCCAACCTGTAAATCTTCCCGATAAAATCCAAAGCTTCCCCGGAATGTTCCGGATTGTTGCTCTCCGATTCGACGAACTTCCTATAGATGACCTTCACAATCCGCGCCGGTATCATATACAGGCGGAAGGTCTTCTCAGAACGGACAAATTTTGCACCCTTCAATTCTTCCGCATCAGGCGTAAGCACTTCAATCCTTTCCTCCATTTCCTTGTAAGCCCTCCGTTCCGGTCTTCTGTATGAACTTTTAATCTTTTTTCGTATGTTCTTCACAGGTGCGTCATCGACCGGCTTAGTTCTGATGTAACTTGGTACACTCTCAATATTTTCCGTTTCAGGTGATTCCGTATGTGTTTTCTCGCTTTTGTACCCGAAAATCTTTTTGTTCAGTAGCCCGATGGTATCAAGCTGCTCCTTTACGAGCGATTTGTATGACGCCAGTTCGGATTCTAAAGAATCGACTTTTTCAACCAGACTTGAAACAAGTTGTTTCAAGTCTGGTTGAGCGTCCTTACTGCGTACCTGCTCCATCAGATTATGGTATATGCTACTTATATTCATGTATTAAATATAATAATTAATTATTTAATACACAAATAATTATAATGATTTTACACATAAAATCATTCACCTTTTTCAAGTCCGTTTAAACAGTTTTTTCGGTTGCTTATAAGGTTCCAAAAGTCATTCCAGTTCATCTTATAAGACTCCGATTCCGTGTGATATGAAGGATTAACCCGCTTCCTGTTGTATAACTTGACAGTATATAGCACAAAAGTCCCGTCATTCCATCTGAGAATCTTTAAGAGTTTCCTGTCCCGTGAGAGAAACACAAATACTTCCATCGAGAAAGGGTCACCAACAGGCTACCACGTATAACACCACAAAGCCCTTCAATTCCCTTTCTCATATTCACCGATTCCTGGCAGAAATAATATTTCATATCCTTAATCAATCCCAATACAGTTCCCTTCATATATGATAGACATTAGGATTAACGCCTTGATTGTTGTCTGTGGTATGTCAATAGTCATACCGCTCGGAAAAGTGAGCTTGGCTTCTTTGATGATGGTTCCAGGTTTTGGCAGTTCGAGGCTGGCTCTGAATGCAGGACTGTCTTCCGGCAGTCTGAGAGGCACATCGTTCTCTTCAAACTCCAACGGGAACAACCTTTGTGCTTGAGGTGTGATTTTCGATCCAGAAAATGGGGCTAGCAATCTGGACTGGCTTCTATGATATGTCACGGTTGAGTTTTCGACGAACTTCTCACCGTGTAACTTTTCCCATTGGTTAATCCATTCCACCATATCCCAATACGTGACTTGTTGTTTCTTACAGAAATCCTCCAATGTCATTCCACTTTTGAGGTATCTTGCATAAAGAACCTGCATTTCGCTTTGTGATATTGCCATTATCTTCCATTTTTTTTAATCAGAACAAAAATAGGGGGAAAAGCATGGTTGGTAAATATGCGATTATCGGACACTTACGGATAAATTCGATTCGACAGAGGAAAGTTAGCGGTTCAACCACGTGGCCTGGACCGTCAACTCCTTGATACGTTCCTGCAGTTTTTCATTCTAATCTGCTTGTTTTTTATTGATGGCAGACAATGAAGCAATGGAGGTATTCAGCCCTTCAATCGTCTTGAGCAATATATCTTTTTCATCCATTGTCTGTCTCTTTTTATTGATGTAAAGATACTAAATATTAGTTGGTTACACAACAATACCGGATGCTTACGAATCAAAAGAGATCATCAGACTTCTTCCGAAACGTCATGTCCAGCAAGATAATAGGATTATGTAAAAAACACAGAAAAAGGACAATAACAATGGCATATAAAGTGATTATACTCTATCGACTTTATATGCCATCTTACGTTTTAGGGACATTTACTGAATGTCCCTAAACAAGCTTTTATTATTACTGAAAGAAATATTACATCAGCTTTTCAATTTCTTCGAATTCAGGGCCCATCTGCAAATTATAATACACTCTATAGAGACCATTTAACCATAAATCTTTTTGATCAGGTTTCAGTTCTCTTGCCTTTTCATAATAAGGTTTTGCTTTTTCATAGAAAGTCCTCAGAGTAGCTTGGTCTTCTTTATACTTAGAATCATTAATATCTGTAGTTGCTTTCTCGGAGAAATCTTGTGCTTGTAAGCAGTAAATCAAACCCAAATTAGAGTATGCTTCTGCATAATTAGAATCTACTTCTATAGTTTTCTTATAGAATTCAATAGCTTTATCATACTCTTTCATATTGTGATAAAGGTAACCTTTTACATACAAATAGAATGTATTGTTAGAATCTTTAGCCAACATATCATCAGCAAACTGCATAGCTTCGTCATATTTGTTATTATTGCTATAATAATCAATCAAATGACCAAAGAAGAATGAATGTTCAGGATATTTTTGGATACCTTCTTTTAAAGAAGCAATCCATTTAACAGTATCACCTTCGGCTTTTAATGCAGTAGAGATAAATTCCATAGCGTATTTCCCAACTTCTTTATCATCTTGTGCATAAGGAGCATACTTCAAAATACTAGGATAATCTTCCATCTTAGCAGCTGCTAAACTTGCATAATATGCTATTTGGGGTAATACTGTATCTGTTTGTAATAAATTTTCCTTTTCAAACATCGGATTGATAGCAATATCAATATATGTTGCAAAGAAATCTAACGCTTTTTTATTGTCTTCATTAGCTGCATCGCCCTCCTTTTGTGAGGCCAAATTAAAGAACTGTATACCACCATTAATCAGATTACCGCGTTCTGCTAAAATTGTAGCAGAATTAGGCTTTCTATATTTATTCTTGATTTTGCCCTTTTCATTGGGAATTTGTGCCAATTCGTCACATTTGAAGTAAAATTTACACATGTTCAATGCACTATTATATACCTGAAGAGTGTCATAAGGTTTTCTCAGATAGGCATTTTCCATTTCTTTCTCACTTCTTTTTCTTTGGATAAGACCTGCTACATCCCATGTCTCAGCATTGTCTTTTGTTTCGGGATTGGTTAAAGCCTGATTTATCAGTTCCTCTGCTTTGGCAAAGTCAGGATTTACTCCGTTAGCAATACTTTTAGCCTCTTTCACGTTCTTTTCTTGGGCGAAAGTAAAGCTTGCGGCAAATAGTAAAACCATTGAAAATAATACTCTTTTCATGATTGTAGAAAATTTAAATTAATATTATGTCTATTCTTCATTTTCGTTGTTTACCTCGTTCTGAGGGCTTTCAGGGATATTTTCTTTCCCCTCCTCTATAAGTTCTTCTTCATTTTCTGAAGTGACTTTACATACAGAACCTATTTCGTCATTACGTTTCTCAAGGTTGATTAGACGCACACCTTGTGTAGCACGTCCCATGATACGAACATCGGCAACTTTTAGACGAATGGTAATGCCGGATTTATTAATAATCATCAAGTCATTTTCATCTGTAACAGACTTGATTGTCACTAATTTACCCGTTTTATCGGTAATATTCATTGTTTTCACACCTTTACCACCACGATTGGTCTTGCGATAATCTTCAATATCCGAGCGTTTGCCATATCCTTGTTCTGATACAACCATAATTGTTTCTGCTTCAGGATTTTTGATGCATATCATACCTACTACTTCGTCTTGACCGTCTTCATCTAATGTCATGCCACGTACACCGGTGGCAGTACGTCCCATAACGCGTACAGCACTTTCATGGAAACGAATAGCACGTCCGTTACGGTTGTCAATGATGATTTCATTGTCACCGTTTGTCATACGCACTTCGATTACACGATCGTCTTCACGGATAGTGATGGCATTTACCCCATTTTGGCGAGGACGTGAATACTGTTCAAGCAATGTTTTCTTAATGATACCATTCTTAGTACAGAACAATACATAATGGCTGTTGATAAACTCCTGGTCGTTCAGATTCTTCACACGCAAATAGGCGTTCACAGCATCGTCAGAGTCGATATTCAACAAATTTTGGATGGCACGACCTTTTGAATTCTTAGTACCTTCAGGGATTTCGTATACCTTCAGCCAGTAACACTTACCTTTCTGTGTAAAGAACATCATGGTATTATGCATGGTTGCAGGATAAATATGCTCTACAAAGTCTGCATCACGAGTTTCGGTACCTTTAGAGCCTACCCCACCACGGTTTTGTGTACGGAATTCGCTCAGCGGTGTGCGTTTGATGTATCCCATATGTGAGATGGTGATAATCATTTCATCATCTGCATAGAAGTCTTCCGGATTGAATTCTTCTGATGAATAGACAATTTCCGAGCGACGTTCGTCACCATATTTCTCTTTTATTTCAATCAGTTCATCTTTAATAACTTGGCGGCAGAGTTCGTCATTGACAAGAATTTCTTCCAAGTAAGCAATCTGCTTTTGAATTTCCTCATATTCGGCGTGCAACTGGTCTTGCATCAGTCCAGTGAGTTGGCGCAAACGCATTTCCACAATGGCACGTGACTGAATTTCACTGAGTTGGAATCGATTCATCAAACCCAAGATAGCATCATTCGGTGTTTTAGCAGCGCGGATAATCTTGATTACTTCATCGATATTATCAGATGCAATGATTAATCCTTCCAGAATGTGTGCACGTTCTTTGGCCTTACGCAAATCGTACTGAGTACGGCGGATGACTACATCATGTCTGTGCTCAACGAAGTATTTTATCAAATCCTTCAGATTCAGCAGGCGTGGACGGCCATGTACCAATGCAACATTGTTCACGCCAAAAGATGTCTGCAGCATTGTCATCTTATAGAGCTTGTTGAGTACAACGCTGGCATTTGCATCACGTTTTACATCAATAACGATACGCATACCTTCACGGTCGGATTCGTCATTAGCATTGGCAATACCTTCAATTTTCCTTTCATTGGCCAAATCAGCTATATTTTTAATCAATTCAGCTTTGTTGACGCCATAAGGAATTTCTGTCACAACTATTTTATCGTGTGTCGAACCAGTCTCAATTTCGGCTCTAGCACGCATTATGACACGTCCGCGTCCCGTGAAATAGGCTTCTCGAACACCGCTCATGCCGTATATATAGCCTCCGGTCGGGAAGTCAGGAGCTTTGACATACGTCATCAGCTCTTCTATGTCGATGTCATTGTTTTCAATGTATGCAATACAAGCATCAATAACTTCAGACAGGTTATGAGTCGGCATATTGGTAGCCATACCTACTGCAATACCAGACGCACCATTAACTAAAAGATTCGGAATACGGGCCGGCATGACGGTAGGCTCTTGCAGAGAGTCATCAAAATTGTTCTGCATGTCAACGGTCTCTTTTTCAAGGTCTGTCATCATGTCTTCGCCAATTTTTCGCAAACGGCACTCTGTATAACGCATGGCAGC
>ERZ777305.3566-NODE-3566-length-10428-cov-3.192326_pt1 | contig 10428 bp, 10 predicted proteins | sample MGYA00374965_ERZ777305 | MGnify/ENA primary metagenome ERZ777305 (study PRJEB29328, sample SAMD00013331) | mouse gut metagenome | study: EMG produced TPA metagenomics assembly of the Metagenome analysis of fecal microbiota from mouse which was promoted...
TCCTTCCAGACAGACGCCTTTCTCGGCAATCCCTATAATCTCCCGGATACGGGCCGGATCAAATCCGCACCGATCCGTCACCTGGGTCACGTAGCCCGTCAGGGTCCTGTTCCCTCCGCCGAAGGGTACAATCACCTGCATCCCTTCTTGAAGGGTGTCCCGCAAAGACCGGGGGATCCGGTACTGAAACGTTTTGTCCAGCTTCTCCAGGGAAATATCTACGATGATATCTGCATACTCCGGCATCTAGCTTCTCCCCAGCTCTTCCAGCACCTCCCGGATCAGCACCCGCTCATCCATGGAATATTTGACGCCTCTAATCTCCTGGTAATCCTCGTGGCCCTTTCCTGCCAGCACAATCACATCTCCCGGCTGTCCATGGGCAATCACATAGCGGATAGCTTCCTTCCGGTCCGGAATCTCCACATAGTTCCCCTGAGTCTTCTCCATTCCCGTCCGTATGTCGTCTATGATCGCCTGGGGATCCTCGAACCTGGGATTATCCGACGTGATAACCGTCAAATCTGCCAGACGCCCGGAGACTTCTCCCATCTCAAAGCGGCGCAGCCTGGAGCGGTTTCCGCCGCATCCAAACAGGCAGACCAGCCGCGCGGGCCGGTATTCCTTCAATGTGGCAAGAAGGCTCTCTAAGCTCATAGCATTGTGCGCATAGTCTATGAGCAGCGTAAATTCATCCGACACATGGACCTTCTCAATCCGCCCCTTGCTCTTAGCTTTCTTTAAAGCCTCCTTCATATCTTCCTGGGAAACTCCGAAATGGCGGCAGGCCGCTATGGCAGCCAAGGCGTTGTAGACGGTGAATTTGCCGGGCATATCAATTTCCGCATCCATATCCGTCAGACCCGACACATGACAGGCCACTCCCAGATACCCGGGACCGCTCAAAAGCTCCATATCCGAAGCCTGCAGATCCGCTTCCCCGGAAAATCCATAAGTCTCAATCCCGCAGGTATGCCCTTGGAACACTTCTCTCCAGTGTTCGTCGTCCGCATTGGCAATTCCCACCCGGCACTGCCTGAAAAGACGGCTCTTGCACTCCAGGTAGTCCGCAAAGCTGTCATGCTCATTGGGGCCGATGTGATCCTGGGCCAGATTTGTAAAGATCCCCAGTTCAAAAGGAATTCCTGCCGTCCGGTGCAGCTTCAGTCCCTGAGAGGATACTTCCATTACCACTGCCTTGCAGCCTGCCTCCAGCATACGGGCGAAGTCCTCCTGGATGGTGTAGGATTCCGGCGTGGTATTGCAGGCCGGGATGCTCCGTTCTCCGATAATAGTCTCGATGGTTCCGATAAGCCCCGTAGAAATACCCGCATGCTCCAGAATGGAGCGTATCATGTAGGTAGCCGTAGTTTTTCCCTTTGTCCCGGTAATTCCTATAATCCGGAGTTTTTCCGCCGGGTATCCAAAATAAGCGGCGGAAATTTTCGCCAGGGCATATCTGGTATCTGCAACTTTCACCACTGTGATCCCGTCCGGAACCTCTACCGGCCCCTCTGCCACAATGACTGCCGCCCCGTTTTCGGCCGCTTCCCCGGCCGCCTGGTGGCTGTCAAAAGAAGCTCCCCGGATGCAGACAAACATACAATCCTTGGTTACGTTCTTCGTATTGTAAACCAGCTCATTCACATCCCGGCTGACATTTCCGCTCAAGACCTGGTAATCCAGATCCTTCAACAATTCTCTCGCAGCTCTCATGCTCCTTACCTCTGCCTTCCTATTCTCCGATTGCCAAATCCAGGGCCGTCTCAAAAATCCGTCCTTCTTCCAGAACCTGAATATCAAACTTATCCTTTAATTCCCCGGAAAAGCCGCTGTTGTCGCATCTTCCAATCCACGGCTCCAGACAGATAAAGGGGGCCTGCATCCCGGACGGCGACCAGATTCCCACGGAACGGGCGTCCGGACAGCGCATGGTCACGATCCGCCTGCCGTCCGGATTCTCCAGGCTTACCTGTTTCACCTGCCCGCCGTCGAAAATCAGGGCATCGCGGTCAAAGGTGTGCTCCCCGACCTGATATCTTCCTTCCTCCAGCCTCAGAATCTCCGGGTGATCCGCATCCGCGCCCGCCGTAGCCGGATCAATGGCGATCCTTGTAAGGCTCTCCTGCCCCTCAAATACCAGCCGGGCTCCTATCTGCCGATCCACACAGAAACCTGGATGGCCGCCGATGGAAAAATACATCCGTCCTTCCCCGGTATTTTTTACCCTCCACTCTACTGTTACACAGTTTCCCTTCAATTTATGCACAATCTCCAGCTCAAAATCAAAAGGATAGACCTTTCGGCTCTCCTCATCGGAAACCAGACGGTGAACGGCCATATCTTTCCCGGTCTCTGCGCACAGAAATTCCCGGTCTCTGGCAAAGCCGTGCTGTCCCATGGGGTATTTCTGTCCCCTGTAAGTGTAAAAGCCTCCGTTTACCTTCCCCACAAAAGGAAAGAGCACGGGCGCATGGCGGTTCCAATAGGCGGGATCTGCCGTCCAGATCACCTCCCGTTCTTCCTTCTTATCGTAAATACTGCACAGCTCCGCGCCGTGATCGCTGACACGGACGCATAGCCTCTCGTTTTCCAGGATCCGCATTTCTGACATTTTGATTTCCTCCTTCCGGCCGTACCATATTTGCTTTTATCATAACAGATTGGGGAAATGGTTACAACCGTTGACTTTCGAAAACGGGAGGAATATAATCAAACCATATACTATTTATCATACATTCAGGAGGGGATCCACATTGGGTACTTATTACAGACATCGGAAAACAGAAACCATTGACGTGCCGTACTCGTTCCGCTGCGAACAGTGCATGAAGGACAGCGGAGCCCTGACAGCCACTATCCTCGGCATGGAGGCGGAGATCAACAGCAATTACAAGCAGCTGGAGGCGAAAAAGCAAAAGATATTGGATGAACATGCCCACCAAAACCTGGTAAGAGCGGCAAAGGAAGCCTATACCAATGCCACGGAAAAGCAAATCTATTCCAAAGCTTTCAAGGATGAATGCCCCCACTGCCACAAGCCCCAGTCCTGGGCTGTCAGCGGAATCAAGGACGAGCTGTTCACCAATCCCATCGTTTCCGCCCTTGTGGGTATTATCGCAGGTGCAGCCTGCTACTTCTTTGCCGATGTGGAGGAAAAACTGATCATCGCCCTGGCCTGCGCCGGAATCGGTATCGCCGTAGGAGCCGTCTTTCTCATTCTAAATGTTGTAAAAATGCAGAATAAAAAGAAACAGACTGCCTCGGCCACCCAGAAGAACAAGCCTGTGATTGAGTGGACCGCCATTCAGCATATTTTAAACGAACAGCAGTGACACTCCTGCCGGAAATACATAGGGCTGCAGCAGGCCGGAACTTTGGGCCGCTGCAGCCTCTTTTATCACCGTCATCCGACGGTCAAAGATACTTCTCTTGACAAGGACAGCTCTGCTGATTATTGAATATAGATTTCTGAAACGGTATTTTCCACGCCGTTGATTTGCAGTCTGACATGAACGTTCCCGTTCTCAAATTCGTGCAGAGGATATTCCAAGGGTTGGGAAAGATTTGTAACATCCAAAGATTTTACCGCATCTCCTTGTACCAGCCACAAGACAAGCGTTGCTCCATCCGGCACTGTTCCGCAGGAAATATCCGCGTAAAGCAGCTGGACGTCTGCATCCGCAATCGTCATATCCTGTTCTTTCACAAATCCTTCACTGGCGCTTCTAAAATCCAGCTTCCAAACGCCATTGCGATAAGCGTTGTAATTCATGCTGATAGTACCTAAGTTCCATACCCGCTCGTCGGAAGCCGCATTGGTATTGATACCGTTTCCCGAAGCAGCACTGACGATAAACCCGGTCAGGCATACCAGCATCAGCACCATACTCACAATCCCGGCCGCAATAAATTTTAAGTGATGCGTTCCTTGTTTTACCATAACACAAAAATCCTCCTTTTCTACCTGTGTTCCGCATTCCTCGCAGTATTTTGCCTTTATGGAAATCCGGTGTCCGCAAGCCGTACATGCCGTTTTGATTTCGGAACGGCGCAAAAAGTAAATCAGCAATCCGATAAAGGGTGTGGCCGCAAAAACCACAATCGCCCACAACACCGGATCTTCGCCGCGCCTTCCGCAATCCTCGTATACCCATGCTGCAAAAAAAGCAGAGGTGCACAGCGCGAAAAGCAGAAAGCCTAGAAGCAGCACGGGAAGCAGCAGGGAAAGGCCTTGAAAGCCGCCGCTTTTCAGAAAATACAGTCCAAACCGTAAAAAAACCAGCAGGAAGATTAACGTGATGCCAGCAAAAAGCAAATACCTGTTCTTTTTCGCATGATTCATACCAATACACCTCTTTTCTCAATGCGGATTGCAATATCCTCTTTTATTTTTGCCCTTTTTACGCCCGCTACGGTCAGCAATATGCCGGCCATGCCAATATAAAAGCAGATACCGGCGGCAAAATAAGATACATACGTATTTTCAATGGTTATCAAAGCCAAAAGAGCCAGCAAGGAACATGTGAGCAGATTCAAAACCATAGGCAGATACCAAAGTGATAAGACATGCACAGCAGGCTGTTGTAGAAGGACGGCTTCTTGCCGGTACAGCGCCTCTTTGAGTCTTTGATTCAGTTCCGGGGCCGGAACATCCGTTATTTTCATGGAAGCACGGATAGCTTCTTCTATTTCTATATTCGAATGATTATCTCTCATAACCAGCATCCTCCAATCTTTTTTTAATTAAGCTCCTTCCCTTGAATAACCGGCTTTTCACGGTACCGGGCGGCTTCTTTATAATAGCCGCTATCTGCTCTATGGAACAATCGGAAAGATAAAATAATATCAGCGGTACTTGAAATCTTTCCGGGAGCGTTTGAATGATTTGACGGACTTCTGCAGCCATTTCTTTTTGAAGATACGCTTCTTCTATACTTTCTTCCGAATGCAGTACCGTTTCTGTTTCATCGTCAAAATTGCTGCAAGGAGCAATCATGTTCCGGCGCGCTTGTTTCCTTCTGCCGCTTTTCCATAGATTATGCGCCAAAGAGAAAAACAACGCTTTCGGGTTTTTCTCCCAGTCAAGCGTCCATTCTGCTTCCAACGCTTTTAGGAAGGTTTGCTGATATAAATCTTCGGCATCCGTCTTGTCCGCACAGAGTTTTAGGCAAAATCTATAAATATCTGTACCGAAATCGTCAATACATTTTTCTAGTTCTCTTGCGTTCACTGCTTCACCTCCCCTGCCTGTTCACCCTATATTCGCCGCGGCCTGATATGAGGTTCATTTTTTATCACCCCAAAGATCAAAACCTTGATAATCCCCGTCTCTGCCTGGTAAACCACCGGTAGAGTTCTTGGTTCTACCGCAAATCGGTTGCTCTCCCGCGTGGAAACGGTTATACTGGACATAAACATTTACATTCCGCTTCAAACGAAAGGAGACAACGCGACATGGAACCAACGGCAGCACCCGGATCCGGCAGACAAATGGGAAACTTTATCTTGGAAATGCGAAAAGCCAGGGGACTCACCCAGAAAGAACTAGCCAAAGCGCTGGGAGTCACGGACAAAGCCGTCTCTAAATGGGAGCGGGGCGCAAGCTGCCCGGACATCTCCCTTTTGCTTCCCTTAGCCGGACTTCTGGATGTGTCTGCGGAAGAGCTGTTAAACGGCCGGCGGGCCTGCGATGTCCCGGAAGAATCCCCGGCAGCCCAGCCCCTTTTGGCAAAATCCCGCAGCCGGACTTTCTGGTTTTTGGAAGACTCACCCGAGGCTCACCAGATGAAGCTTGGGCTTTTCCTTGGCGTATCCGCTCTCTTTTTGCTGTCCCTTATGACCTGTCTTATCTGCGACTACTTTTCTTCCCAGAGCTTTACCTGGTCCCTCCCGGTCCTCGCCTCCCTGGTTCTGGCCTGGACCCTGCTGCTTCCCTTCCTGGCAGCCTGGAAACGGCCCCTTCTCAAAGCTCTGAGTCTTTTAAGCGTGTTCCTCATTCCTTACCTGGCCCTCTTAAGCCTGTTGCTTAAGGCTCCCCTGCTCCTTCGCCTGGGCTTTTACATCGCTGTAATATCCCTGGCCGGCCTGTGGTGCATCTACGGCGCATTTTCCAGATATTACGGCCGGAAATACAGGGCTTTCGGAATGTTTTTTCTGATCGCAGCCTTTTTGTCCTTCGGAATCTCCCTGACTGTCACCCATTTTACCGGAGAAAACAAAAACGGACAAAGCCTTGTGCTGAAAATCATTCTGTCACTGGCCCTGTCCGCTCTGTGCTTCCTCCTGGATTACTATAAAATACAAGCCCGGAATCACATGGCATAATGGAGTTCTTTTAACGCATTATAAATTTGAGAATACACTTGGTATTTATGGTTATACTGCCCGGTCCGCAGAGTGTCCGGTTCAAAGCACTGCCGGATCCGCACCATGGACTGTGCTTCTAAGAGATCTGTATAAATTTCCGCGCCAAAAGCCGCCAGCATAGCCGCTCCTGCTTTTCTGCTTCTTGATATATATGGGATGCAGCTTTTTCCCTGCATAACATGTGTAGGTGTCGGTCGCTTTATCATAGGCCATGTTTTCCCGTTTGCTGATGTCTTTTTTGAAGCTGCGCTTTTTCCATCTTTCATAGGTCTGAGGCTTGATATAAGGCGCCTGCCCTGTTTCCCGCAGATAACTATAAGCTTCTTCGCTTTCGTACCCGGAGTCTGCTGTTACGCTGGGATAGCGGAAGTTCAGTTCCTTTTCCATATACTTCAAAAATGGAATCAAAGTCCAGACGTCATTCCTGTCCTGAAACATATCCGCGGCAACGATATATTCGCTGTCCACTGCGATCTGTACGTTATATCCCGGCTTTAGCTGGGCATTCCTCATATGATCGTCCTTCATGTGCAGGAATGTGGCGTCTACATCCGTTTTGCAGTAATTACTCCATTCTCCAAAACGTGAATGATGCAGGTCATACAGAAGCTACCTGTCAAGGAAGCGCCGAAATATTTCCTGATACCACTGATGGACGCTCTTTCTTTTCCCCCGCCCACGTACAAAGCAGATTTCATGTTCCCTGCAGTATCTGTCAAGAAAGTCCACAATCCGCTGCAGGTCTTCGGTACGGGTTTCCCGCTCAACACAAAAGGTCTGTATATACTCGTGGCTCAGCAGTCGGACAGACTCATCATCAGGTATCAGACCTTCCAAACTTAATGGCAAAACCAGTTGATAACTTGGGCCAAGTTCGGTATAAGCTGCTGCTCCAGCAGATTTTCATCTACTTTTGCAACAGCCCCTTTCTTTCTTGCATTATTCCTATCCAAATTCTCATAACGATGAATTGAATTATTCACTTTTTCGTGATACACTATTACAAGTGATTATCACGGCAAGGAGGACTATATGGCTGTAACATATAAAAAACTATTTCACTTGCTGATAGACCGAGGCATCCCGACCGCCGAATTGACGGAAAAAGCTGGATTTAGTGCTAATATTCTAACCCGACTAAGGCGTGATCGGTATGTATCTTTGGATAGTATCGAAAAGATATGTCTTGCTCTTGGTTGCAAGGTAGATGATATTCTGGACTTTATTCCCGATGAAAAGGAGAACGAAAACAATGGCTGATATTAGAAAAGAACAGGAGCGTGATGAACTCCATCGTGCGATATGGGCGATTGCTGATGAACTGCGTGGAAGCGTAGACGGATGGGATTTCAAGTCCTATGTGCTGGGCATGATGTTCTATCGCTATATCTCTGAAAACCTGACGAACTACATCAACGAGGGCGAGATTGAAGCCGGAGAAGTGGGCTTTGATTATGCACAGTTATCTGATGAAGATGCTGAACAGGCTCGTGAGGACTTGGCTAAAACTAAGGGATTCTTTATTCTGCCCAGCGAGCTTTTCTGCAATGTCAGAAAAAAAGCCGCAAATGACGAAAATTTGAACATGACCTTGGAAGCTGCCTTTAACCACATTGAGGAATCAGCAAAGGGCAGCGAAAGCGAAGATAATTTTGCGGGATTGTTTGATGATATTGATGTCAACAGCAACAAGCTGGGGGCTACCGTTGCCAAGCGTAATGCGAACCTCGTGAAGCTGATCGAGGGCGTGGCAAACATGGGCTTGGGCAACTACAAGGACAATTCCATTGATGCTTTCGGTGATGCTTACGAATATCTTATGAGTATGTACGCATCCAACGCCGGAAAAAGCGGCGGTGAGTTCTTCACTCCGCAGGAGGTTTCCGAGCTTCTGACCCGTATGGCTGTTGCAGGAAAAACGGAGGTCAACAAGGTTTATGACCCGGCTTGCGGTTCTGGTTCTCTGCTTCTGAAAGCGGCAAAAATTCTCGGTAAAGAGAATGTGCGTCAAGGTTTCTATGGACAGGAAATCAATCTGACTACATACAACCTTTGCCGTATCAATATGTTCCTGCATGACATTGACTTTGACAAGTTTGACATTGCCCACGAGGACACCCTGCTGTCTCCGCAGCATTGGGATGACGAGCCGTTTGAGGTTATCGTTTCCAATCCGCCTTACTCCATCAAGTGGGAGGGCGATGACAACCCGGTTCTTATCAATGACCCCCGCTTTTCCCCTGCCGGCGTGCTGGCACCGAAATCCAAGGCTGACCTTGCCTTTATCATGCACTCTCTGGCATGGCTTGCTACCAACGGAACGGCGGCTATTGTCTGCTTCCCCGGCATCATGTACCGTGGTGGAGCGGAAAGAAAAATCCGTCAGTATTTGATTGACAACAACTTCATTGACTGTATCATTCAGTTGCCAAGCAATTTGTTTTTTGGTACTTCCATTGCGACCTGCATTATGGTTCTGAAGCGCAGCAAGTCCGACAGCAAGACCCTGTTTATTGATACTTCCAGTGAGTTTGTCAAGGTAACGAACAACAACCGATTGACTGAGGAAAATATCGTTCATATTGTGGACGAATTTGTTTCTCGTGCTGATGTTGCCCACTTTGCCCGTTGTGTTCCGTATGAGGAAATCGTTGAACAAGACTACAACCTTTCTGTTAGCACCTATGTGGAAGCTGAGGACACCAGAGAGAAAATTGACATTGTGAAGCTCAACGCTGAGATTGAACAAATCGTTGCCCGTGAACAGGTACTCCGTGCTGAGATTGCGAAGATTATCGCAGAAATTGAGGTGGGTGTATGAGTAAATTAGACGATCTCATTCAAGAACTATGCCCAAACGGAGTTTCATATAAAACGGTTGCTGAGATTGCAGCAATTTCTCGCGGTCGTGTTATGTCGAAGGATTATATCAATGAAAATCAAGGGGATTACCCTGTATATTCTTCTCAAACGGAGAACAATGGTGAATTGGGGCGTATTTCCACCTACGATTTTGAAGGCGAATATCTAACTTGGACTACTGATGGAGCAAATGCTGGTTCTGTTTTTTATAGAAATGGGAAATTTAGTGTAACAAATGTATGTGGACTGATTAAGGTATCTAATGACATTATACTTACTCGTTTTCTTTATTTTGTTCTTTCTGTTGAGGCGAAAAAGCATGTCAGCAGTGGTATGGGAAACCCAAAGCTAATGAGTAATGTTATGGCAAAGGTGAAAATCCCTGTTCCCCCTCTGCCAGTGCAGAGTGAAATTGTCCGTATACTGGACAATTTCACGGAACTTACAGCGGAACTTACAGCGGAACTTACAGCGGAACTTACAGCGGGACAAAAACAATATAATTATTATAGGAATAAGCTACTGACCTTCAATGGTGCTGATATTCCCATCGTTCAGCTCCGTACTGTTGTCAAAAAAAGCTGTTCCGGCTCTACTCCAACTAAAGGAAATTCTGACTACTACGAGAACGGTACTATTCCGTGGATAAGGACGCAGGACGTTCGCTTCAACGAAATAACCGAAGTCGATAGCTTTATCACAGAAAAGGCAGTTGTAGAGACCGCAGTAAAATGGATACCAGAGAACTGCGTTATTGTTGCGATTTCTGGTGCTACCGCAGGAAGATGTGCTATTAACAAGATAAAAGCGACTACCAATCAGCATTGTCTGAATTTGGAGATTGATGAGAGCAAAGCCTTGTATAGATACATCTACTACTGCATTTACAACAAGTATGATGAACTCCTTAGCAGGAAGCAAGGAGCAAGAGGCGATTTAAACTCATCTTTGGTATTGTCCCTTGAAATTCCCGTGCCTCCTCTGGATGTGCAAAAACGCCTTGTCCATGTGCTTGACAACTTTGATGCCATTTGCTCTGACCTCAAAATCGGTCTACCTGCTGAGATTGAAGCAAGACAGAAGCAATACGAGTTCTATCGTGATGCTCTCTTGACATACGCCGCAACTGGGCAGATAATCGCTAAGCAAGCAAGCAAGCAAGCAAGCAAGCAAGCAAGCAAGCAAGCAAGCAAGCAA
>ERZ777305.3567-NODE-3567-length-10423-cov-5.009549_pt1 | contig 10423 bp, 5 predicted proteins | sample MGYA00374965_ERZ777305 | MGnify/ENA primary metagenome ERZ777305 (study PRJEB29328, sample SAMD00013331) | mouse gut metagenome | study: EMG produced TPA metagenomics assembly of the Metagenome analysis of fecal microbiota from mouse which was promoted...
GTAAGTGTTGACAAGCATATGAACGTTTTGTATAATAATTGCAAGCATAACTTATAGTTATTATGCAGAAAAATTATTTGCCTATAAATGTGTATATTTAATAATTCAAACATGATTAAAACGTTGTGATTTATAGAAAAATACAAACTTTAAAAATAGAACGGGGAATTTTGCATGTTTTTAGGCATTAATATATAGATAAGTTTCATGACATTTTAATGGGCAAACATACTTCTGATAAAATAGTATGCATGGTCAGATTTATATTTTCAACATATAAAATTCTAAAAAATACATAGTTTCTTAATTATAATGTTACATCAATAATATAATTTCTAATATAAAATAGAATTAAAAATAATTTTCAATTGGTTTGCCTGTTGAAATATCATGAAAATTAAAGGAGGAAAAAATATGTTTAAACGTAATACCAGACGTATAATGTCAGGAGTTATGAGCCTTGCTGTTGCGGCTTCATTTCTGCCATGTTTTCCTGCATATGCAGACGAACAGGCAGAGCCTGAGAAGTATCCTTACACAATGTTTGCAGCTTCAAATACTGAAGGAGCAATCACAATTAATGCCGATAACGTCTGCATCAACGGAAGCATTGCGACAAACGGAACTATTGCGTCAACATCACCCAACTTCAATGTGAATGGTACAAAAACCGAGAACGTTAACGAGGAAATGATCTACATCCAAAAGAAACTGAATTATTCGTATTTCAGCGGTGACAATGTAGAAATGTATGCTGATGATTATACTCTTGAGGAGCAGAACATCAATATTAACAATCCTATGGATGTTAACGGCACATTGGAGATGACCGGAAATATTAACTTGAATTCAGGAATCAATGCTCTTGAAGATGTTAATCTTAATGGAGAAGTTAAGAATACAAATAATTCCGTGATTTTTTCTGAAACCGGAGATATTAATATCAACACAAGCAACACGAATTTCAGCGGTCTGATCTATGCACCTTACGGAGATATTGTCATTGATACTGACAATCTTAACCTCAACAACGTTGTAATTATTGGTCAGACTATTACTTTGGATTGTCCAAGTATTAACGCAAATTACAGCACATATATGGCAGAAATGATTGGAACTGAATCTGACATTGATGTTGAACTTTATGCAATGGGTGAGTATAACAGCGAATCAAACAGCATAGATATTGAATGGCATACCAACTATACGAACAACAGCTATGAAATCTGGATTTCTGATGATAACGCTGATTATACTTCTGTAGGTGTAGTTTCAGATGGAACTACATATCATTATCCGATTACTGAGGACTTTGAAAAAAGATACTTCAAGGTTTCTTTGACAACTAATTACGGGGAGTACATCGAGTCTGTTCCGTTTTTAGTAACAAAAACAGAAGAAGGTTATTCTGTCGATTTCCTTGACAGTGATGAAGACGGATTGCCTGATATTTATGAAATCATGATCGGTACAGATATTAATAATGTGGATTCCGATGATGACGGATTAATTGATTATCAGGAAGTTTATATAACAGGAACTGATCCTACTAAATATGATTCAGTAACGGAAGGAGTTTCCGATGCGTATGCAGATTCTGACGGCGATGGATTATCCAATGCTCAAGAAATAGAGCTTGGTACGGATCCGAAGAATACTGATACGGATGGTGATACCATTTCGGATTATGACGAACTTTATGTGCATGGAACTGATCCGCTTATTGCTGATACAGATGGAGATACTCTTTCCGATGCTGATGAAATCGCTTTGGGATTGAATCCTCTGCTTCCCGATTCTTATAACGACGGAATCAATGACGGTACTCGAAAATTTGTGCAGACAATAAACTATACGGAATCTGATAATGACTTGCCAATTAAGAAAGTGAATATATCTTTTAACGGAACAGGATATATTAACAGTACAACAAGCATTGAAACTGATGATACCAATGTCTTTGTATCCAACTTACTTAGCATTAAAGGCAAACCGTTCAGATTTGAAAGTACTTCTGCTTTTGATGAGGCATCCGTATCATTTGTTGTAGATAAAAGCGCTGCAAATGTTCAAAGTATCGATGAATTGGGTGTGGTATGGTACGATGAAGATTTTCATCAGTTCAGAATGTTAGAATGCAGTTATGATGAGAATTCATCAACTGTAATTGCCACAGTTCCGCATTTCAGCATATATTGTGTTGTAAACAGAGAGGAATGGGTAAATGCACAGGGAAATTATTATTTTATAGCTTCAAATGATCTTACAGATAATGACAATGACAAGATTCCTGATTGCTATGAATCTTCTAATGCAGAAAATCCGGAAAATATGTATGTTCTTTCAAACGGAACGAAAACGTTTTCACTTAAAGGAGAAGCACACAGCGATAAGCAGGAAACACGAGGTACAATGTATGATGTTGTAACGATTCAGGAAAATGGCGTTACTTATTACACGGACGGTATTATTGACGGTGAAGAAGTCGTATTTTGTACCGGTGGAGATGTGAATTGCGATAATATCGTTAATAATGCGGACGTTGCTTTATTGGAATCTTATTTAGCGGGAAATAAAACTCTCTCTGCAATTGGAAAGGTAAATGCAGATTGCAATCTTGACGGAAAAATCAATGAAAAAGATGTTGATTTAATAAACGGTTTTATCGGAAACGGTTATGACAATGATGTTCTTTCCGAAACAATGGGCGATATAAATCGTGACGGAATTGTAAACGTTTCAGATTTAATTATATTGGCAGATTATATTATTGGCAAACCTACTGCGCATCAGGTAACTATTGACAGAGCAGATTTTACCGGCGACGGAACAATCGATGTTTATGACTTGATATTAATGAGAAAATATCTTGTTTATAATTCGCCGTCAATAGCAGGATTCAGCTATTTTTACTGCGTTTCCGATCCGATGACAAATGATACCGATAACGATCTTGATTGGGATCAGGCTGATCCTGACCCTATGAAGCATCAGTTGAATGGGGAGTTTGCTCGTAATATAGGAAGACTGCAAAAGGCTGCCAATGAATTTTTTGATAAAAAAGCTCAAAGTCTTGATAAGCGTCCTTATTTTGACAATTATATGGGTAATTGGTTGGCGTTTTCCTTTATTCGTTGTTTTAATCCAGGTTATAATTGGAATCATCAAAACTGGAGTCATGCTGCAGGAAAGCTTAAAGATACATTTTTTAATTCATTTAAAAACTTTCTGAATTCTACAACGAAATATAAAGATTTATGTGATTATTTTGAAAAAAACACCGTAATTTACAGTGATGAAAGTGGTGGAAAGATTGATTTGTATCATATGTGTGCAACGTTAAGTGCATATTCGTTTAAAGGAGATGCAAAAGATGGCATTGAAGAGTATGTAAATAATTTATCTGGTTGGTTAGGAGATTTTCGTACCTTAGTGAATTCAGCTTATAAGAAAACATACACTGAAAATAAATTTGAAACCATATATGACGCATTTTATAATCAAATGGGCAGAAGTGACGATTGTTTCAGCAAAGAGGATTTATACGCAGATGTTGCTTCATTTGTAATTGGTAAGAAGATTGAAGAAAACAGAGATGTTTCCTATGAAAATCTTTTTAATGAGTATTTTGTTTATTCTGATATTAACAATTATATGAGTGTTTTTGGAAAGAATATAAGTTATAATTATATTAAAGACTATGCTTCGAAAAAAGTAGGAAATGAGCTATATAACAAAAATCTTTCAGAGGATAATATAAATAATTGTGTTGATGCGTTTGTTCAGTATATTTATGATAATTATAAATGCAAAATAGAGTGAGGTAATAAAATGAAATTTAGATTAATTTTAACGGGTATGCTTGTTTCGTCAACGCTTGCATTTACATCTTTATTTGCAAATCTAGGTAATGCTTTCGCTGAGGAAACGGAAATCCTCGGCACGGGACAATGTGGAGAAAATGTTTACTGGACACTGTATTCGGACGGAACACTTGATTTAGAGGGAACGGGTGCAACGTATGATTATACGCTTGATCATTCAGTGATTACTGAGCCTGAAGGTTGGAAACATTATGAAGTTTCAAGTGAATATGGTTATCCTACATGGTTTGACCTTGATCTTGATTTTTGGAATTTTGCCATAACAACGATTAATGTTGGAGAAGGTATAACAAGACTCGGAGACTTGATTTTTGTCACGAATCTCATATATTATGCTGAAGAGATAAATCTTCCCGATTCACTTGAAGAAATTGGCTTTTTTGCATTATCTTTAGATACAAATTCATATTATGAGCCTAATGTTATTAATAAATTTCCGGAAAATTTGAGATTAATTGAAGACGGCGCTTTTTATTCAATGTATTTTGATGATAAAATTGTCCTGCCTGAAAGTGTGGAGAAGATAGGCAGTTTTGCATTTAATACATCTGCTAAGGAATATGTTATTCCGCAGAATATAAAGGAAATTTCGCCTTTAGCTTTTGGATTTACCGGAAATAAAGATTATGTGGATAATTATCCTATATATGATGAAGTTAATGAAAAATATCTGGAGCAGTTTTCTAAATTTAGATGGGCTGCAATGTATCAAAAAGACATAAGTCAAGTTACTGATGTGTTTAAAGCTGATACAGGAGTAACTGTCTATGGATATACGGATACCGCAGCCGAAGCGTATGCAAATGAAAATAACTTTGAGTTTGTACCGCTTAATGAAGAAACATCCACCACAACATCTGTAATTTCCACAAGTACGGAAACGACGACTACTGTCGTAGAAGATGCAACGACAGAAGAAACATCGTCGGAAACTACATCGCAGAATACAACCACAACCATGAGTAGTACAACAACTGCTGTTTCAACTACTACAAAAAATTCGTCTGCAAAAGAGAATTCTCCCAAAACAGGCGATAAGGGAATTATCGGAATAGGCGCTGTTTTGTTGTCTGCATTGGGAATGTTTTGTATTTCAAAAAAACGTCAGTGAGCAAATATGGCATTAATGAGCCATAAAATTGATTTTAATTTAGATATATGATGCTTATCTCCGTTCTGCTTTAGAAGTGGAACGGAGTATTTTATTTTGACAGATTTAACTGTATTTGTGTAAAAATATGACGCTTTTCGGCAAATAATGCATCATATCGGCGATTAGTGCGTAAATATTGAAATTATAGTTATTTTATGTATAATAAATAACATAGTGAAGTGACGTGTTGTAGAGTAAAAGGCATTTAAGATTTATCGTTCTGAAAAAGTCTTATTATTAAATGTTTCTTTGATTTTCTTATAAATAAATTTGTGGAGAGTTTTCAGGAAAACTGAAATAAGGAATAATAAATTTTATGATTTTCAGAGAATAAATCAAAAATATAATAAAAAAGGAGCGGCATACATATATGTTAAAGAAGATGCATATAACTCTCAAGAGTTTAAAAGATCGTGGTGTACGTGCTGATAAGTTTAATGAAACAGAGGATTCTTTTTTTAAGGATACTTATGAGCAAGCTTTTCGCGCTGTACATTCCATTCATCAGGCAAATATGAAACAAAGAAATAATAAATCATCGTGTCGTCAACAGGTGCATGATATTCAAAATGTAATAACCTTTACCGGTCGCCGTGGTACTGGAAAAACTTCTGCGATGCTTACTTTTGCAAATGCACTGCATGATAGCAAACTGGAAGAATTATTAAGCGGTACAAAATCATTAAAAAAATACCAGTCTGAAGACGAAAATGGTATTCCCGGAATAAAAAAGTGTGAGTTTTATTCTCTGCCTTATGTAGATGCATCTCTGCTTGCAGAAACAGAAGATCTATTTATTGTTGTTCTTTCAAAAATGCTGTATACATTAAAGGAGTTTGAAGGAAAAATGAAAAATGATCCTGAATCGGAATATACAGATAATTGTTTAAATAAATTGAGAAAAAATATCAATGATGTATATAATCAGTATGTCGGGCTTAAGGGAAAGGAAAAATACAGCGAAGCCTTTTCTTATCAGATAATGGTGAAAAATGCGCAGAAACACAATTTGAGAGAAGCGTTTATGCAACTCATAGAATCCTATATTGAGGTATGGTTTCATTCAAATATACAGGATGATCTTTGCCATTATCATAACAATAGAAAAAATGATCCACGATATCTTGTAATTTGTATTGATGACATTGATATGGCACAAAATGGAGTTATGGAAATCATGAGCTGCATTTATACTTATTTCATGCTGCCGAATGTAATCGTGCTGACAACACTCAATTTCACATTGCTTTCCAAAGCCATTGAGAAATATTATTATAATACTTTAGCATACGGCAATAAAACAGAGGACTATTTTTCGCAGCTTTGCAAGGAACAAACAAATGATTACTTGAGAAAAATCATTTCATCTGATATGAGAATCGTTATGCCTTCATGGAAGAAAAGTGATTATCGAGAGTTTATAGAAATGAAAGTTGATTTGTCTGATGGAACCAAAACCAGTAATGAAGCGGTATGTGAAATTGAAAAAATATTTCCAAATTTGAAAAGTGGTCATATTGTAAGCTGTTTAAAGAAGAAAATGGGGAATGAGAAAAAAATAGTGGCGATATCCCCGAAAGAATTGATTCTTTTAATGCTTGCTGACAGAACCGGTATTTACTTGGATGCAGTAGGATTTAAACTACATTTCATGGAACCTGACAGTCTTAGAAATATGGTTGATTTATTTAATATGTTTTATAACATGGAAAATCCACGTGTTAAAATAGATAATGAAGGAAAAGTATTCAAATATGCACCACGCATACAAATATATTTCGTCAGAATATTAAAATAATCATGGATTATTTTTATTTCAAATTAGTGCCGGATTTTTGCCTTAGTTATGAAGAAGATATGGTGTTTCATCAGTTTTATAGTGCCGTTTTGAGCCGCCGTGCCAAGCGTATTATTACATATTATCGTAAAAAATTAGAACAGAGTTTTAACAACAATGTACTTCTTAAGGATCAGTTTGAAGATGAAAAGAAACTCGATTCGATTTACAACTATGGTGAAATGTTCCGTGTTATTCATCATGCTACCAGGCTTGAGATCATGAGCAAGGAGATGATCAAGGCTATCTTAGCTTGCTATTCGTTTATTCTTCCAAGGATTTTTGACGAATATATTGTGGAATACCTTGACACGCTTGTTGAACAACTTAATAAGATTAATGTAAAAATAGAAGATTTTGAAGAACTTTCTGTTTCAGAGAAATGTAAGAAATTATGTGAAAATAAAATTTTCAAAGGATTAAGAGAGCCAGAATTGTTATACAAAATATTTGGAAACACCTTGCTGGGTAACTGGAATTATGATTTGTTTTCAGGAGAGCCGATTTATATCAAGTTTAAAGAAACGGTTGATAATATTAATCAATCTGTTGATGAACTTAAATATCTACTCGATATGAAATCAAGTAATAAAGTTGACGAAATATTAGATGCTAATGATAAAGAAAAAGTTTTTGAAAAAATCAAAGAAAGAAAGGATATTTACGGGGAAGGAAAGATTTATTCTTCAGAAAATGATGTACGCATTTATACTGCAATTGCAATTTATGAGATGGATCATGACATATTGCATCTCATTTATTCACTAATGCTGTATCCGCTTGATTACAGCGATAAACCGAATAACATTAATTTTGATGAATTAAAATTAGATCCTACAGCATTCGTTATTAATGTCAGCAGATACAGAGAATTTTTTGATTGGTTGATGCGTGTAAAGTTTTCAGAAAATGTTATTGAAAAAATACAATCAGCATTTAAGGTTCATTGCGAATATGTGAAGAATCGGATTGAACATTATGTATTTTCACAGAGATACCCACATTTTGTACTTCCATTGCACCAGACAGATTTGATCTACAATGTTATTAAGCGTTCAGTAGGGGAGATTGTTTATTCTTCTGATTTTTTGTTAGAGAGAAAGAAGAAAAATAATACTTCTTCTCCTGAAAAAACTATTAAGAGGTTTTATAAGAATATCCGCGAAGAATTACACAGGGAAGATGAAGTTTATACCAATGAAAATCGCTCCATAACTTACGAAGAACAGTTTTTGTCTTGCCCTGTTGTACAGCATTTTTTGTATTTGCCAGAGAAAAATGGGGATAAAATATGTGAAATAACAGTATGTGATGGTGGAAAAACGTCCGATTCCCCAAAGCCATTGGCATCAGATCTTAATGCAACTATTGATTTTGAAATTAGTGGTGTTAAAAAGAAAATTGCAGTTCATGCAGAAAGCAAAACAAAAGTAACAGATAATTCAGCAAAAGAAAATCCAACAAAATAATTCTATAACGTAGGGAGACGAATGTATGAGTAAACATCTGCGTTTTGATGCACAAGTACTAAAAATGCTGTTTTCCTCTGTATCATCACAATATGTGCTGCAAAAAAGCACACCAATTTCTCCGGATTATTTTGGAATTACTGTGAATGATCTGGTGGATACGCTGCATACAAGAATGAATCAGTATAATTCAAATGAATTGAAACAAAGTTTGAAAGAACTTTGTGATGAAATGGATAAAAAAGAGTATATTCCTGTATTTCCTCTGATATTTCGCTTTGCAGACATCATTATCAAACGATACAATGAAAAGTTCCATTTTTCCTATAGGTACTGTGATATATGGCGTAATGTGACTTTGGAGATGGACGAGGAGTATCTTGTAGTTGCAAAAGCGGTAATAGAGGATTGTAATCGTCAAATAACAAATCGTTCTTCATTTTCTTGGTCATATTGTATAGAACATGATAATTATAGACTGTCAAGAATGCTGTGTCGTGATCAGGGTGTTTCAGATAATCATTTTCACTTGCGTGGTTCTTCACCATATTATTATGTTTCCTGGATTATGTTAATGAACGATTTTCAAAATAGTGATTTTGAGGATTATATCCATGAAGCAGAAAATAATCGATTGAAATCCATTGTGATACGCAGTCAGGAAAATGTTGAAGATTCTATGCATACTATGCGTATGAAAGCAGCTGCAATTCGTTTCTACATTTTTGCATTCCTTACAAAATCGTTTGTTTATTTTGATAATGAACCTATTTCATGTACAGTAATTCAATGTTTCAGGTTATTTCAAAATAAAGAGAAATGCGAAGAATGCAAGTATAAGGAGTCTTTTTCATTAGAAGATTTAGCGCAGTTTATACGTGAGAATCCACAGTATAAATCTCAGTATTGGGAATTCTGGAATCATATTTTTTATAGACAACTCATGAAATTACTTCGTTTATCTGAGATGCCGTTAAACATAGGAATCCAGTTACAACAATGTGCAGATATGCTAAGATTTCAATGCAGTACGATCAATTTATTAGATTATGCGATACCGTCTGCAGCAATACATCATGAAAATCATTATCACGAGCTTGCGGGTGAACGATTTATTTTGTATAATTCTATGCGGTATATTTATGAACATAATGAAAATTCGGTTAATATTGAAAGGCTTCTCTATCTGTATATGTTAATGAAGAATAAATTCCGCTCTGAAATGGTACAAAGCAATGAACTTGTAGGATTTGATAATTTTTCTCAATACCAGAGAAGGAAGGATTGGTTTATTCCTTGGTCTTATGAATCGGAAAAACGACTGGCTGAAGCGACGATTGAAAGTATTCTTGATGGTCCAAGAATTTGTTGTGTAGAGCTTAGAATTTCACCTGCATATCCATATACGACGGATTGTGATTTGTGCGCTGAAAATGCTAAGATGATTCAATTGTACGATGATGCCATAAAGAGAGCGATCCTTGATTCGGATGTTTCGAATCAGGTAAGTTATAAAAATTTTTTCTATACATATCATTTTGGAAAACGAGATGAAGATTCAGAACCGGATTTTATTACTTGTAGAAGCCAAAATCTTCGAGAACTTATAGAACGGCAGGCAGATAGTATTCTGGAAATGAGGCACCGCTACTCAGAGCAGGCGAAACGAATACACGGTATTGATGCCTGTAGTAGTGAATTACATTGCCGCCCTGAAGTTTTTGGATCTGTATTTCGACTTTTGCAGTTCTTTGATAAGCCCGATACTTTGTTGAAATTACGACAGCTACAGGCAACATATCATGTTGGTGAAGATAATTATGATATTGTGGACGGTTTGCGTGCAATTCATGAAGCAATACTTTTTCTGGGATTACGATCCGGCAGCAGGCTAATGTCATTAAGCAAAGAAAAAGCGAAATAGTCACAGGAGAATGGTAGGGAGAAGCGAGCATACACCTGATAGAATTAATCTGAAAAAAGGGACAACGAAAAGACAGACCGGAGATCTGGCTGAAAAAGTATTGGACCATAGTCAATAAAGTAGACAGCAAAATAGAAAAAATCAAAAAAGTGCTTC
>ERZ777305.3570-NODE-3570-length-10404-cov-2.935549_pt1 | contig 10404 bp, 11 predicted proteins | sample MGYA00374965_ERZ777305 | MGnify/ENA primary metagenome ERZ777305 (study PRJEB29328, sample SAMD00013331) | mouse gut metagenome | study: EMG produced TPA metagenomics assembly of the Metagenome analysis of fecal microbiota from mouse which was promoted...
TTGAAGATCATTGATGAAACCCGGTTTTCTTCAAATGATTGCGAACAGCCTGACCGCTTGCGGGAAGAATTGAAATTATTTTTTCAAGAGAAGATTCCCGCTTGTACCGCTACGGCAAAGATCAAAGCAAACGAATATGCTGACCTGAAACAGAAAGTCTACGACACGGAACGTCTGATTCATGAGCGGAAGAAGCCCAATGGCGTCCCCCTTACCCGGCCAGAATATAAAGTTGCGCAAGAGGATTTGCGGAAATACCGTAGTTCGGCGGCAAACGCGCTTTCCGAATACAAAATCAACAGTCAGAATGTAAAGCGTTTTACAAGACTTCTTGAAGAATTAACGAAGTGAAAGGGGGGGGGGGAACGTGTTTTTCAAAGGTTACGTTGAAACGAAAGACAAAAAGAGCATTGAAAAAATCAAGGGACGTTCTGATTTCAAGACCTTTGAAGAAGTTCAATCGCTTCCCGAATATGCCGGTATTTTATCCGCTGACACGGTATTGGTGGACATAGACGAATTTGAAATGTCCGAAACCCTTTTCAGGATCGTCAAGGAATTCAAATTAAAATGTCGGGTGTACGCAACCACACGGGGGAAGCATTTTCTTTTCAAAAATAACGGCGGCGTTGTGTCCAATAAAACCGGCTGCAAGGTGGCAATCGGCTTGACGGCTGACATGAAGATTGGAACGCGCAATTCCTATGAGGTTTTGAAATTCAATGGGAAATCGCGGGAAATCCTCTATGATACTACCGAAAACGAAGAAGCCGATGAAATTCCCCGCTGGTTGTTCCCGGTAAAGTCCAAAATGGAATTTATCGACATGGACGCCGGGGACGGGCGAAATCAGGGCCTTTTCAATTATATTTTGACGCTGCAAAGCAACGATTTTTCAGTAGACGAAGCCCGGACAACCATTCGGATCATAAATCAATTCATCCTGAAAGAGCCTTTAGAAGATGGGGAATTGGAAACGATCATCCGGGATGAAGCCTTTAAGAAGCCGGTTTTCTTCATGGGCAACACATTCCTTTTTGATAAATTTGCCGTTTTCTTGAAGAACAATAGCCATATTGTCAAGGTGAATAATCAGCTTCACATTTACCGGGATGGCGTTTATTGTAGCGGTCAAAGCGAAATTGAAGCAGAAATGATAAAGCATATTCCAAGGCTGAACCGGGCCAAAAGAACGGAAGTCCTTGCATACCTGGAAATCATGCTGCAAGACAACACTAAACCGGCAGAAGCAAATTTGATTGCCTTTGAAAACGGGGTGTATGACCTGACTGACAGCACGTTTTCCCCCTTTACGCCGGAACACGTCATAACCAATAAAATCCCCTGGGATTATGTCCCCGGTTCCTATTCGGAAATTGCCGATCAGACGTTGGACAAGATTGCTTGCCATGATCCAGAAATTCGGGCCTTGCTGGAAGAAGCTATTGGATATTGCTTTTATCGCCGGAATGAGTTGCGGAAATGCTTCATTCTGACCGGCGACAAGCACAACGGCAAATCCACCTTCCTTTTCATGATTCAAACGCTTTTAGGGGAGCGGAATATTGCCGCCCTGGATTTGAAAGAATTGGGGGACAGATTCAAGACCGCTGAATTATTTGGCAAACTTGCGAACATTGGCGACGATATAGGGGATGAATTTATTGGGAACGCCGCGATCTTTCGGAAGCTGGTAACGGGGGATCGTGTGTCAGTGGAGCGGAAGGGCCGCGATCCCTTTGAATTCAATAACTATTCAAAATTTCTCTTTTCGGCAAATAACATTCCCCGGATCAAGGACAGGACGGGGGCGGTGCTGGATCGTCTGATTATTATTCCCTTCAATGCGCGGTTCTCTAAAAATGATCCTGATTTTCGGCCATATATCAAGTATGAGCTGCAAAGCCCGGAAGTTATGCAGTATTTGATTTTGCTGGGTCTGGAAGGGCTTAATCGGGTTATGAACAACAACGCTTTTACCACGTCTGCAAAGGTGCAACAGGAAATGGAGGAATACGAAGAATCCAATAACCCAATTTTGTCCTTTATCCGGGAATGTGAGCAAGAGGAATTTCAGATTGAGAATGAACCGACAAACAAAATTTATAAACGATATCAGGAGTTTTGCATTGCCAACAGCTTCCAGCCAATGAGCAATATTGAATTTCCAAAACAAATACGGCGCATTTTGGGATTGAAAATCATTGATAAGAAGATCAATGGCAAGAAATGCAGAATTTTTGTAAAGGACGATTGAAAGGAGATAGCGGGTTATGGAAAAACCGTGGCAGAATTCGGAAGGGTATGCCGATCCAACAGCCCATGCCGCATTGAAGTCCATTGAACGGGATGAAGCAGAGCCGCAAAAGCGCGTCAACGCTTTAATTTATGTCCTGAAATACATAATCAATGCGGCGGGGTTTGACCTGTTGAATCGCATTGAAGTGAAAGACCGCAAAACAGGGAGGGAATACCGATGATGAACACTTGCGTTTCTTTGTCTTGTCCGTTTATTTCCTATTGCCGGTTTTATAATTTCCTGGTTGACCGGGGCGAACGGTGCGCGATCCAGCAAGAAATAGTGTTCCGGGCCGAAAAGCTGAAAGAGAAGGAGGAAAAAGCCAATGGCAGAAAATAAAATCTATTCCGCAATCATGGGCCTTGTTGTGGGCGACGCCCTGGGCGTCCCCTTTGAATTCAAGCGGCGGGGCAGCTTCACGGCTATGGACATGGTTGGATATGGGACATACAATCAGCCGCCCGGTACATGGTCGGACGATAGCAGCATGACCCTTGCGACGCTGGAAAGCATTGGACGCCTGGGCCGAATTGATCCCGTTGATATCATGATGAACTTTTTCAAGTGGTATTCTATGGGCGAATTTACCCCATACGGCAATGTATTCGATGTGGGCGGAGCAACCCGAAAAGCCATTCACCGCTTTACAATAGACCCAACAGGAAGTAAGGTTTGGGGTGGAAAATCCGTCATGGATAACGGAAACGGAGCCTTAATGCGTATTCTTCCCGTTGCCCTGGTCGAACATACAAGCCAGGATATAAGACGGGTTGGACGCCTTACCCATGCCCACGAAATTTCGCAGACCGCTTGTTACCTGTATGCCCATGCGGTAAGCCGGTATGAATTGGTGGGTGAAATGAAAACGGCCATTCGGAATTTAGGACAGTCGGAAACTGTTTTGACGATCAAGGAATTCAACCGGCTTGCAAAGCTGGATGATTTGAGCCGGGACGAAATCAAAAGCACCGGCTATGTGGTGGACACCCTGGAAGCGGCCTTGTGGTGCGTTCTGAAAACGGATAGTTACCGCGATTGCGTCCTTACCGCCGTCAACCTGGGCGACGATACGGACACCGTTGCAGCCGTGGCCGGGGGCCTTGCTGGTATTGCCTATGGTTGTGGTGGTGCGCGTGGTATCCCCAACGAATGGATTGCGCAGATTCCCCGGCGCGATTGGATTGCCGAATTGTGCGATAAATTGAAAACTTAACTTCAAAAAATGGTTCAAGTTGTAGTTGTGGGAACTTGAACCGCCCGAAAACCTTGCGGGGCAAAGGGTTGACGGATTGCGGTTCAAGTGGTTCAAGATATATTTATCTTCTTATCATAAAGAGAAAAACAACGGTAAATTTTATTATTTTTCTAAAAATAATATATAAGTAAAACGGGAACTTGAACTTGAACCGCTTTCCAAAGAATCCAGCAATATCAAGGGTTTTGCCCGGTTCCAGTTTACAGAAAGGAAGTTGTACCCATGCAAGCAAAGCAATATTTGAAAGAATTGAAGCGGCTTGATACCTGTATCCGGCATAAAATACAGGAAAAGGACACGCTTTATAACCCCTTACGGGCCGCGAACACGGACGGAATGAAGATTCAGGCGTCCCATGACGGCGATTCAATGACCGATCTGCTGATTAAAATTGAAACGATTGAAGCCAAGATTAACGGAAAAATTGACGAATATGTTGATTTGAAGAATAAGATCATCGACCAAATCCACGGTTTGAGCAATGAAACCTTTGTTGATTTGCTCCATAGAAGGTATGTCGAATTCAAGCGGCTTGAAGAAATTGCCGTTGATATGAATTATACATATCAGTATGTGCGAGAACTTCACGGCCATGCGTTGCAAGAGTTTGACCGGCAGTTTTCCGCCGAAATTGCAGCCTATGAAGAAGCCCAAATTGCACGTCTGGAAAAAGACCCTACACAATCCAACAATTAGACGTGCTATAATGCTATCATCCGAAATCCGGGAAAGGTTACAAGCCCTTCCCGGATCGTCTTTTGAAAAGGGGTGAACACCTTGACCAAAAAACAAAAGCGGTTTGTTGAAGAATATTTAATTGACCTGAACGCCACCCAAGCGGCAATCCGGGCCGGGTATTCGCCTGACAGCGCCCGTGATATAGGGTGTGAAAACCTGACAAAACCCAACATTCGGGCCGCTATTGAAAAGGCGCAAGCAGAGCGCAGCCGCCGAACCGGGATCAATCAAGACCGGGTGATCCGGGAACTTGCCAAAGTTGCGTTCTTGAATCCCGTTGATGTAATCGACATGGACGGGGCCACAATCAAGGGTGAAGCTAACCGGGACGATACCGCTTGCATTGCTTCCGTCAAGGTGAAAACCATTCCCACGGAAGATGGAGCCATTACGGAACGGGAAGTCAAGACCTATGACAAGCTGAAAGCCCTGGAACTGTTGGGCAAGCACCTGGGAATGTTCACGGACAAATTGAAGGTTGACGGCGGGGTTCCCGTGGTTCTCTATGACGATATTCCCCCGGAATAATAACAAGTAAGTAACAAATCAGCCGAAAACGCTTGATATTACAAGGGCTTGAATTTATTGAACGATGAAAGGAGCCGCCGCCCCCATGAAAAACGTGCTTCCTCTTTCTACGGTAGTCGGTGGGGGATATAACAAGTATTGGCATTTCAAAGGCCGTTACCGGGTGTGCAAAGGTTCCAGAGCGTCAAAGAAGTCCAAAACAACGGCCCTGAATATCATTAAGCGGATGATGGAATACCCGGACGCTAATACCCTTGTCGTGCGCAAGGTTTTCCGTACCCTGAAAGATAGCTGCTTTACAGAATTGAAATGGGCAATCAACCGCCTGGGCGTTTCAGGGCATTGGGAAGTAAAGGAAAGCCCCCTTGAAATGACCTATTCCCCCACGGGTCAAAAAATCTATTTCCGTGGCCTGGATGATCCCTTGAAGGTAACTTCAATCACGGTTGAACACGGCTATTTGTGCTGGATGTGGATTGAAGAAGCCTATGAAGTAAGCAATGAAGCTGATTTCGATATGCTGGATGAATCCATCCGTGGAGCGATCCCCCCGGAAACCGGCCTGTTCAAACAAATCACGCTGACCTTCAACCCCTGGAATGAACACCATTGGTTGAAGGCCCGCTTCTTTGACCGGCCTGATCCCCAAGTTCTGGCCCTGACCACCAACTATCTGTGTAATGAATGGCTGGATGCCGCTGATCTTCTGGTGTTTGAAACCATGAAGAAGAACAACCCCCGCCGTTACCGTGTGGCCGGATTAGGGGATTGGGGTATTGTGGACGGCCTGATTTTCGAGAATTGGGAAGAACGGGCCTTTTCGGTGCAAGAGATATCCGCGCTTCCGGGCGTCCGATCTGCCTTTGGCCTTGACTTTGGTTATACCAATGACCCCACGGCCCTGTTCTGTGGGCTGGTGAGCCGTTCAGAACGGAAGATTTGGGTTTTTGATGAACTATACCAAAGGGCGCTGACCAACCGCATGATTGCCGAAAAAGTCACCGCCTTGGGATATGCCAAAGAGCGGATCAAGGCGGATTGTGCTGAACCCAAGTCCATTGATGAACTGCGTGAAGATGGGCTTTCCCACGTCAAAGCCGCCCGGAAGGGCAAGGACAGCGTGAACAATGGTATTCAGTATATTCAGGATTATGAAATCATTGTTCACCCCCGATGCGTCAACTTCCTGACTGAAATTTCAAACTACACTTGGGATGAAGATAGGTTCGGGAACAAGATCAACGTCCCCATTGACGATTTCAACCACTTGATGGACGCTATGCGGTATGGGCTGGAAGATGTGTTGGTTGGCCCCACCTTCAGCTTTGATTAACACGTTAGTAACAAAACCAGCTTGAACCCCTGTATTTTCAGGGGTTCAATTTTATGAAGCAATAAAAAGGGGTGAACCAGCATGAAAGTTTTGAACCCTGGTGTTCCCGTGATGGGTGTTGTTTACCTGATTCGGGAAGGAACCAGCGTGGAATTTCCTTCCCTGAAGGACTGTGATGGGTATTGTGACACCAGCACCAAGGAAATTGTGGTTTCCGACATGAGCGAAAGCGCCGGTTTCCCCGATGCCAAAGGTGATCTGGCCCGCTACCAGCGGAAGGTGATTCGCCATGAATTGGTTCACGCCTTCCTGTTTGAATCCGGCCTGTCCGTCAATTCATGGGCGGATAATGAAGAAATCGTGGATTGGATCGCCATTCAGTTCCCGAAACTTCAGGCCGGGTTCAACGCCGTCAACGCTTTGAAGGAAGGTGATTGATTTGCCTATGGAAACCGAAACCACCCGGATCAATCGCCTGATTTTTCAGGGCGGGTTGAACGGAATGACTGAACTTCAGTTTTTCGCCGCTGAAATTAAGGAATGGAAAGACTGTTCCCGGCGCAAAGCCCAAATCAAGGGTGATCTGTACTATGACGGGAAACATGATATTCTTCACCGGAACCGAACCATTATTGGCGCTGATGGGAAAATTCAGGTGGTGAACAACCTTCCCAACAATCGGTTGGTTGACAACCAATTTGCCCTGATGGTGGATCAAAAAACCAACTATCTTGTGGGGAAGCCCATTTCCCTGAACAGCGAAAACAAAGCCTATGTGGACGCTTTGAACAAGGTGTTCAACCGGCGCTTTCACCGGCTTTTGAAGTACGTCTGTGAAGATGCCCTGAAGGGCGGGTTGGGGTGGCTGTATCCCTTTTACAATGACCGGGGGGAATTGGATTTCAAACACTTCCCGGCCCATGAAATCCTTCCATTTTGGGCGGACGATGATCACACCGTTCTGGATTGTGCTATTCGCCTTTATCCCCAAGAGGTTTGGAACGGCTATCAAAAGGAAATCGTGGAGCGGGTGGAAATCTTCAAGCCTGATGGCCTGTTCCGCTATGTGTTCCAAAACGATATGTTGATCCCGGACGTGGAGGGCAAGGAACGGGAAGATTATTTCACCGTTTCTGAAGGGGATGAAGTTACAACCCTGAATTGGGATCGAATTCCTTTGATTCCGTTCAAGTATAACAAGCAGGAAATCCCCCTGTTGAACCGGGTGAAGGAACTTCAGGACGCTATCAACACCATGATTTCCGATTTTGAAAACAATATGCAAGAGGATGCCCGGAACACCATTCTGATCCTGAAGAATTATGACGGTCAAGACCTTGGGGAGTTCCGGCGCAACCTTGCCGCCTATGGAGCCGTGAAGGTTCGGGATGATGGCGGGGTTACAACCCTGACCGTGGAAGTTAAGGCCGAAAATTACAAAGCCATTCTGGAACTGCTGAAGAAGGCCCTGATCAACAATGCCCGTGGATATGACGCAAAGGATGATCGGATGGGGAATAACCCCAACCAAATGAACATCCAATCCATGTATTCTGACATTGACCTTGACGCAAACGGGATGGAAACGGAATTCCAAGCCGCCTTTGAAGAACTGTTGTGGTTTATCAATCAGGATATGGCGAACAAGGGCGTTGGGGACTTTGAACAGGAAGAAATCACGGTGATTTTCAACCGGGACATTCTGATCAATGAATCTGAAGCTATTGACAACTGCGCCAAATCCCAAGGGATCGTTTCGGATGAAACCATTGTGGAACAGCACCCTTGGACAAAGGACGCTGATGCAGAATTGGAACGGCTGAAGAAGGAAAAGGAAGAAAAAATGGCGGATTATATGGGGGCCTTCCCTCAAACCCCGCCCACTGGTTCTTCCAACAATAACAACGGGGATCAGGGCGGGAACTAAAGGGGAGGTTCCCGCCCTTCCTACGCCGGGGCGGGGTTTTCACTCCTGGCCCCTGAAGGTTGCCTTCAACCCCGGCGTTTTATATGGGGTGTTGGTCAAGTGGTTAAGACACCGCCCTTTCACGGCGGTATCACGGGTTCGATCCCCGTACACCCTACCAAACCCGGCTTTGGGACTTTCCACGGGGCGCATTGTGAAAGTTCAAGACCTGAACAGAACCCTTCCAACCGGTTCTGATGGGCAAGACCTGAACACGTCTATAAACTGTTTGCCAAAAATTCTGTGGAGGGTTAGCCCATGTCAAAAAGTGCTGACTATTGGCGAGGCCGGTTCTCCATTCTGGCCGATGCCGCCCACCAGGACGCTAATTCCTACATCAACGACCTTGAAACCATATACCGGGACGCTGAACGCACCGTTCAATCTGACCTGGAACGGTGGTATGGGCGGTTTGCTACCAATAACGGGATCAGTTTGACCGATGCCCGGAAGATGTTGACAACCGGCCAAATGGAAGAATTCAGATGGACGGTTGATCAATACATCAAGATTGGGGAACAGGCCAATTTGTCCCCGGAATGGCTGAAGAAGCTGGAAAACGCTTCCGCCCGGTTCCATATCAGCCGCCTTGAAACTATTCAGCTTCAAATTCAACAGCAAATGGAACTTCTGTATGGCGGACAGCTTGACGGCCTGGATGGGCTGTTGAAGGATGTGGTTTCCAACGGCTACACCCATACCGCCTTTGAAATCCAGAAGGGCCTTGGGTTGGGGTGGGATATAACCGCCCTGAACCAGCGGAAACTTGAAACTTTACTTTCAAGGCCATGGACGGCTGACAATAAGACCTTCCGGGATCGCTGTTGGGAAAACAAGGCCAATTTGGTTTCCGGCGTTCAAAGCACCCTGACCCAAGGGCTTTTGAGGGGTGACGGGCTTCAGAAGATCACCGACAACATCAAAAAGGAATTTGGTGTGTCCCGGTATAAGGCCGGACGGCTGGCCCATACTGAAACCACCTATTTCAACGCCCAGGCAAGCCGGGAAACATACAAGGACTTGGGGATTGAACAAATTGAAATCCTTGAAACCCTTGACCGTCACACCTGTGACCTTTGCGGGGGCCTGGATGGAACAGTGATCCCCCTATCCCAATATGAACCCGGTGTGACGGTTCCACCTTTCCACCCGAATTGCCGGGGGACAACGTGCCCCCACTATGAGGATATGGACGGAAAGCGGATCGCCCGGAACGCTGAAAATGAAGTCTACTATGTGCCTTCCAGTATGAATTATCAGACCTGGAAGAAAACCTTTGTGGACGGTGGGAGCAAGGCCGGATTGACTGCCGCCGCTGTTGGTGCTACAATGAAGCCCAAGGCGGAAAAGACTGTGGATGATTGCACCACGGTTGAAGAAGTGGAAACCCTTATGAGGGAAAAGGGGTGGTTCTACAAAACCACCTTGCCTGATGGTTCCCCGTTCGATGGGAACCAGCTTTTGAGCCTTCAAGGCTGTGATCTGGACGTTGCCAAAGAGGTTTACAAGTCTGTTGACAATCTCTTTTCCAAGTTGCCTGATTTTGTTGGTGAACTGAATTCGATCAACGCTTCCAAGCTGTCCGGTGGGTGTTACGCCCAATGTTCCTTTGGTTTGGGCCGTGGCGGAGTTGGGATCAACACTACATATTTCAGTTCCTTGGATAAGATCACACGGATGTATGAACATGACCTTGCGGCGGGGTTCCACCCGGCCAACACCACCTTCCGTTCCGTGGTTACACATGAATTCGGCCACGCTGTTGACGATTTTCTTTCCCACACGGAACACTTGGTTGGGATGCAAGGTTGGAAACCAAAGACGGTTTCCGCCTACTTGCGCCCCAGGGTAATGAAGGCTTGTGGGCTGAAGGTTTCTGATGCAAGAAGCGCCGTGTCCGGCTATGCCACCCAAGATGCCCAAGAATGGTTTGCGGAATGTTTCTGTGAATGGCTGGACAGTCCGAACCCCCGCCCGGTTGCGGCGGAATTTGGGCGGCAATTAACCGAATTGATGAAAGGATGGAAAAAGTAAATGCCAATGCCTGGATTCTTCACAAGTGAATTCTTTGTCCCGGAAACCGACAACTGGCACTTAAAGCCGGGGGCACCGCCTGAAGTGGTGGAAGAATTTGAAGCCTACATGGAGCGTTTGAAGAAGAACGCTGAACAGAATATCGTTGAATAGACCACCCCGGCCCTGGCCGGTGGTGGTTTTTTCATACCACCTTCACCCGTTGGAACCGTGTGGGTGGAAAAGTAAACGGTTCAAAATCGTGGTTCCTA
>ERZ777305.3571-NODE-3571-length-10404-cov-2.381100_pt1 | contig 10404 bp, 11 predicted proteins | sample MGYA00374965_ERZ777305 | MGnify/ENA primary metagenome ERZ777305 (study PRJEB29328, sample SAMD00013331) | mouse gut metagenome | study: EMG produced TPA metagenomics assembly of the Metagenome analysis of fecal microbiota from mouse which was promoted...
TTTCAATAAGCGTTTTTACAAAGCCTACCCCGATGCGGCCTTTGTTCCGCTTGACGCGCCAATGATTGAAAAATGCCGCGGCTTTTTAGCAAAATGGTATGAAGCGCACGGGGAAATGACAGAGTCGCTCCAAGCGGAAAAAGTCGCGATTGAATTCGCGTTCGATCATTTCGAAGACTTCGGCCTGATCGGAGGCGCACTCGTCAACGGAGACGACATCTTCGGATTTACCTACGGCTCCGGCGTCGGCGGCGATATTTTCTCAGTCCATATTGAAAAAGCCGATCGAAACGTTACTGGCGCGTACCCTGCTCTGGCTTCCGCTTTCGCAAAAGCGCTGCCGGAAGAATTCAAACAGATCAATCGCGAAGAAGACTTGGGATTGGCCGGCTTGAGAAAAGCGAAAGAAGATTGGTCGCCCTCGACAATGATTCGTAAGACGCTGATGAGAATTCAGCGTGATGAGAGCCGTATCGAATAATTTAAGCGTAGTTCTGCAAAAGAGCCGAGACCGAAGTAAGGTCTCGCTCAAAAATCAACTTAAGCGGGATCGAAATATCCGCTTGCGGATCCTTTGGCGGACAAAGAGATGAATCCTCAAGCGCGTGATACAGCAGTCCCGCTTTTGTCATCAGTTCTTTGCCTTCCAATTCACTCTTTCGATCCCGAACAAGGCCGAGCACCTTTTTGACAAACGGATCAGCGTCCGCGTCATTCCTCATCAGTGCAGGAACAATATCTTCTGTCTGAATGACGGATTCAAAACCGAAATGCTGAATCGGTTCATGAAATCCTTCTTTATCGCCGTGCCAATTCGAGAGCGAATCAAAGCCGTTCAAAAGATAAGAAATAATCCTGTCGGCAATCTGATCCAGATCCTGCGGCGTGTGAATTTCGTAATCGCAGGCCCAGACAACCTCTTCAGCAAAATCAACTTTATTGATGATTCTGAGAAGGTAATACGTGTCGCTTTTACGGCTTAAAGAAAAATAATCCTGAATCATTTCTGAATAAATACTGTCAACCTACGCTGTGGAAATATATCACGCGTCAGCGCATGAACCACACGGTCAAACTCAATTCAGAACTATGGGAATTTAAAAATAGGAAGGAGGATGTTTGGTGGAGAAAATGGGGATCGAACCCACGACCTCTGCATTGCGAACGCAGCGCTCTCCCAGCTGAGCTATTTCCCCACCGGTTCGGAAACTTTCGACATTGTGCACTAAAAAGAAGCTTCTAGCAACTCAACAAGCTAAGGGTTTTTACTTACTTAACGGAAGGTTGGTTAGAATTCAAATAGTTATTGAGCGCTTCTTCTCCGTCAATTTCCTGCGCTTTCTGAATTTGTTCAGCGCTCATTCTGTTTTCCAGTGCGGTAAAAGCCTGTTTAACTTCGTCAGTCGCGTTTTTATCTAATGCGCATTGATTGAGGATCGAATAAGCTGTGACCGGATCAAAATGGATCCAATTGGGCTGAGACAGTCTCATTGCGAATTCACAAACCTGTGAGCGGTCCCCTTTCTGTATAGCTGCCAGCGAGAGTGCGCCGCCTAAATTAAAGTTTTTGCGCACGCCGGTACCGTTCCAGAAACGGTCGGCTTCATTCTGAAGTTCTGCTGTTGAGGCTTTTTTAATATAGATATCCAGATACTTCTGGGCCTGATCCCGGCTTCTAACGCTTTGCGGTCCGGTTTGATAAAGTTTGACAAGAGAAAGCAGATCGTCGTTTCTTGCATATGGCGCCGCCTTTGTCAGCCACTGAACCGCCTTGACCGGATCCGGTTCCACGCCCTGCGCGCCGTCTCGGTAAAGTCTTCCCGTCTGAAGCTCGGCCGCGCCCAAGCCCTTCTCTGCCGCTTTTTCAAACCAGCTGAGTGCCTGCGGATAATCCTGACGATTCCAGTAGCATTCGCCTAAATAAAACATCGCGTTAACGCCGCCCTTCTTAGCAGCGGCCTTGGCCCAGAAAATTGCTTTGTCTTCATCTTTAGGCAGACGATAGCCATGCCCGTACGAATAGCTAATGGTATAGAGCTCACTCGGAGAGCCGTTTTCGAGCAGCGTATCAATCAGGAAGCGGCCTTTTACCTGCCTGCGGATCGTCTGTCTTGGCAAGATACTTTTCCCCGGTCACCACGCGCGCCAGTTTGTGTCCGTTTTCTGCGGCTTTTTCAAGCCAATAGTCAGCCTTTTCAGCAGACTTCTCGACTCCGGAGCCGTCGCTGTAGAAAAAGCCCAGAGCGGCCATCGCCGGTACATAATCTTTTTCCGCTGCTGCTTTTGCGAGTTCAAACGCTTTTTCGGAGGACTGCTCAACTCCTGTGCCTCTGCGGTACAGAGTTGAAAGGCGCATCATTGCTTTTGGGCTCCCAAGAGCAGCCGCCTGAGAATAGAGGTCGGCCGCTTTAGCCAGATCGACCGGAACATGGTCGCCGTAAAGATAAACTTCAGCTTCCTGAATCAGCTTAGCGATCTTATCTTTGTCTTCAGCGGATACCGCAGCTGCGGGCTCCGAAGCTGACTCTGACGCCGAACTCTCGGCCGAGACCGCGGGTACTGTCTCCGCATTCTGCTGCTGAGCGTGTGCGGTCATAAAAAAGAGCGCCGAACACAAACCACCGACGAGGATGGAAGTTCTGAATTTCAAATGGGCCATGAAAACTCTCCTTCCCGTAATTTTTGCAGATTTATCCCTGCAAAAACGAATCTTTTGTGAGAACGAACAGCGTGATTAAAGACAAATGCCGAACAATATTAGAGGTAATCACGATCAGGAAAATACTTATGATTTTTGTCCTGAAATCACCATTAAACGCTGAAATTGTTTATTACAATTTCAACTTTGCTTTTAATTATAAAAACGCCAATCAACCACCGGATATTAAAGATGAATTTTATAGGGTTATTTGTCAGACAAAATCCGCTTAGAGACTGCGGCTCATGGGGTGGGTTTACTGAACATTACAGACGATTGTTACCCCGTATAGGTGATATTTGAACGAAGATCTTAATAAAAAAACGGATTTATAAATATATTCATAAATTCAAATAAATAGTAAATCGGTATTACCCCGCTTAGAACAAACGATAATCCCCCTTGAAATGGTGGGGTGAAATCTTTAATATTTGTCTGTAACAATAATAATTCTAAGGATGGACCGCTATGAAGAATGCACGATGGATTAAGCTGGCAAATGATCTGACAAAAGGAATTACGACTGGGGAATTCCCTCTTCATTCCTATCTTCCGACTGAAGCAGAGCTGTGCGCACAGTACAACGTCAGCCGCTATACCGTTCGTCTCGCTCTTGCGGATTTAACTCGCATGGGGTTAATCCGTCGCTGGCCGAGACTTGGTTCTAAAGTCGTCTCGGTGGGTTTTGACGAAAGCTACGCGCGCTCTTTTACTTCAGTCTCTGAAATCGATCATCTCTCAAGTACCCATAAACGTGAAATCCAGTTAACTCAGGAATGCGTTGTCGATCAGGAGCTCGCTCAGAAACTTGAGTGTGAAAAATATCTCCGTTTCCTTCGCTTCACGAATATTCGTACCCATCCGACCGATGAAGGCAAACCGGTTGTCTGGACTGCGGTCTACGTCAACGCCGCCTATTCCAGGCTTCCGGAACTCGCAAGACACAACCCGCTGGTTCTTCTTTCAACGCTGATTGAAAAGGAATACGGAGAAAGATGTCAGGAAGTCACTCAGAAAATTTCCGCGGTTCCCCTTCCCGCTGAAGCGGCGATCAGTCTAAACGCGACACCGGGTTCGCCTGCGCTGAGAATCCTTCGTCACTATCTTGGCATTCGCAGAAATATCCTTGAAATTTCCGAGTCTTATCACCCGGGCGATCGTTATTCTCTCACGATCAACATGCAGAACGGCCGAAGAGATGTTCGGTAATTTGCACTAAAATAAACAGGGCCTTCGGGCCCTTTTCTTTTTCTCGCGTCTTGCGACTTTTTGGTGGATTGCTTCAGTGGCAGAGTCTAAAAACGTATACGGCAGAAAGCCCGGTCAGAAACTTGCGCCGCTTAAAGAGCGGCTGAAAAAGCTCGGTCTCTCAAGAGACTGGGACTTTGTGCTTCATTTGCCGCTGCGCTATGAGGACGAAACCTCTGTGACGCCGATTGCCGACCTTGTCCCCGGTGTGGATCAGCAGGTTGAGGGAGAAGTGGTCCGCAGCCAGGAAAACCGTTTTCGAGGCTCATTCGAGGCTTGGATTGACGACGGATCCGACGTTCTGAAACTGCGTTATCTCCATTACTTCCCTTCTTTGCGCGAGGTTCTGAAGGAAGGAAAGCGTGTGCGCCTTTTCGGCAATCCCCGCCGCAGCTACGGCGGTGAACTCGAAATGATTCACCCGAAAACCCGTAATATCAAGTCGGACGCGGAATTGCCTAAAACGCTGACGCCGGTGTATCCGGCGGGCGAAGGTATTACTCAGCCGTGGCTCAGAAAACGAATTGACCGCGCTCTGATGGACGTGGATATCAAAGACCTGCTGACTGAAGAAGAAAGACAAAGCCTCGGTCTTCCGGAATTGAGAAAGGCGATTGAATCGCTGCACCATCCTGCCCCCGGAGCTAGTCTCGAAGCCCTGCAGGAAAAAACCGATCCGGCCTGGCAAAGACTCAAGTTTGATGAACTGCTCGCGCAGCAAATCGCGCTGAAACGCTCTCGTAAACTCAGAGAGACGAATAAAGCGCCTCTGATGCCCTTTCCGAAAGGAAGGACCGACTCTCTGAGCTTTAAATTTTATAAGTCTCTGCCGTTTAAGCTGACAGGCGCTCAAAAGCGTGTATGGAACGAAATTGTCGGTTCTCTGCAGTCGGATCGTCCGATGAACCGCCTGGTTCAGGGCGATGTGGGAAGCGGCAAAACCGTTATCGCGGCGCTCGCCGCCTGTCAGGCGATTGACTGCGGCTATCAGGCGGCGCTTATGGCGCCGACCGAAATTCTGGCCGAGCAGCATTTCAGAAAGATTATTTCCTGGCTTGAGCCTTTTGGCGTGCGCGTCGTTTGGCTCTCGGGAAAACAAAAGGCGAAAGAAAAGCGCGAGGCGCTTAAGGCGATCGCGGACGGCGCTGAACTTGTGGTCGGCACCCACGCCCTCATTCAGCCTGACGTCGCTTTTAAAGCGCTCGGTCTGGCGATCGTGGACGAACAGCACCGCTTCGGCGTGAATCAGCGCCTGCAGCTGAGAGCAGAACGCGAGGACGGCTTTATGCCGCATCTGCTGATGCTGTCGGCGACTCCCATTCCGCGAACACTCGCGATGAGCTATCTCGCGGACGTGGATGTTTCGGTCATTGATGAACTTCCGCCCGGCCGACAGAAAATCGAAACTAAACTGCTCTCGATGCAGCGTAAGGAAGAACTGATCGAATCGATCGGCCAGTCGCTCAGTCACGGAGCTCAGGCCTACTGGGTCTGTCCGCTCATTGAGGAGAGCGAAAAAATAGATTTAACCGCGGCGACGGAAACCTGCGAACAGATCTGCGCCCTGCTTCCGAACTATCGGATTGAGCTGCTGCACGGCAAAATGACGCCGGAAGAAAAAAACGTCATTATGGACAGATTCGTTAAGGGCGAGACTCAGCTTTTAGTATCGACCACGGTTATTGAGGTGGGCGTCGATGTGCCTAACGCGACCATCATGGTGATTGAACACGCCGAGCGCTTCGGACTGGCGCAGCTTCACCAGCTTAGAGGCCGAGTCGGACGCGGCAGTGAAAAGAGTTTCTGTGTCGCGCTCTTCGGCAATAAACTTTCCGATATCGGCAAGGAACGTCTTAAAGTCTTTAAGAGCACGACGGACGGTTTTGAAATCTCAAGAAGAGACCTTGAACTCAGAGGTCCGGGAGAGTTTCTCGGCGCCCGTCAGAGCGGAGTCGCCCTGCTTCGCTTTGCCAACCTCGACACAGATGTCGATTTGGTGGAAAAGGCGACCCATTTGGCGCAGCGCTGGATTGATGAAAATGACGAGCGGGCTGACACGCATGCAGCCCGCTGGTATGAATCTAAAGAAAAATTCCTTGAAGCTTAATCTTTTTTGGATTCCAGGTTTTCATGGAACGCTTCGCCAAGCTCAGCGGATCTGCGTCTGCAGGCGTCCATCGCGTCCTGCATCATTTCCATGAAGCCTCTTTCCTGCATAACTTTTAATGCTTCATAAGTGGTGCCGCCTTTACTGGTGACTTTTGCACGGAGCTCTGCAGGCGGCTCGTCGCTCTGTCGCGCCAGTTCCGCAGAACCCAGAACTGTGGCAATCGCGAGTCTTCTTGCCTGCACCTCGTTAAAGCCGTAGCGAATACCGGCGTTTTCGAGTGCTTCAATAAAACGGAATACGTAAGCGGGGCCGGATCCGGAAACCGCGGTCACGCCTTCGAGCATCTCTTCCTTATCGCACCAAATCAGATCTCCGCAAGCCGCAAACACCTTCACGATAAAGAGGTGGTCTTCGTCCGCCTCAGCAGTCGCGTAAAGACCGCAGACGCCCTTGCCGATTTTCATCGGCGTATTGGGCATGGCGCGGCAGATTCGATTCTGTCCGAGCATGGCCCGCAGATCTTCAATTCGTACGCCTGCGGCAATAGAGATAATCAGCGCCTCATCCATCCATTCTTTTGCCGAGGCGATCGCGTCGGGAAGCTGCTGCGGCTTAACCGCCAAAACGACAGAATCGATCTGCGCCATCCAGGAGCCGGGTTTGTCATGGACTTGAACGCCGAACTGTTTGCTGAAGCGCTCAAGCTTTTCCGCGTTGCGGTCGATCACATGAATGTCTTCACCGGACCAATCGCTTGTGACCATCTTAGAAATAATGACGGACGCCATGTTGCCGCCGCCGTAAAAAACAATGGTTTTTCTGTTCATTTTGATTCCTTATTGCCGTAGTCTCTGGGCCCGAAGATCGCGGAACCGACGCGCACCATAGTTGAGCCGCACTCCACTGCTTCTTTCATGTCGGAGCTCATGCCCATAGAAAGCGTATCAATATCAAAGCCCATGTCTTTGAGCTGAGTATATAGAGAAAACATCTCCCGAAGCGGCGCTTTTTTACCTTCTTCCGTATCCGACGGAGCGGGAATCGCCATCAGACCTCTCAATTTGAGATTAGGGAGCGTTGTGACGGCCTGGGCTAAAGCGGGCACATCCATAGGTTCACAGCCGCCCTTGGAGTCTTCACCGGAAATATGGACCTCAATCAGCACGTTCAGCGGCCCAAGCTCCACGGGCCTTTGCTCGGAGAGCCGTTCGGCGATTTTAAGGCGGTCCACGGTCTGCACCCAGTCAAAATGCTCAGCGACCGGGCGGGTTTTGTTGGACTGGAGTCTGCCGATGAAATGCCAGGTTAAATCCAGGTTCGGTTCGTTCTCTCTGAACCATCGGATCTTCTCGATACCCTCTTGGACATAGTTTTCTCCAAAGGCGTGCATTCCGCATCCGACTGCTTCCCGAATCGCCTCAATGTCAAACGTTTTTGAGACCGGAAGAAGAAATACGCTTCCGGCTGCGCGGAGTGATTCTTTCTCTGCAAGGGCTAAATTTGATTTAACCTTTTCGTACCTGTCCGCAAGACCCGGTTTAAGAACTGACATTTCAAACCCCCAAAATTAAATTTCTTGTAAATAGTAGTCTTATTTTAGGGTTAGTAACCAAACTTACAAATATCTGATTAATAAAAACGGGGGATGATTGTCATTAATAAAAAATCATTCTACTCATAATCAATAATATTATTTTTTATCGTAAATGGTATATTATTCACATAACCGAACCGCTTGGATATAAATATAAATATTCAAACGGAGACAAACCACAGTGTAGTACTTGAATATTTCCGAAATACGGGAGCCTTACAATATGCCAAAAACTGAAAAAACAGCGAGAGGGCTTGGAAAGCTTGCCAAGAAACCGACGGCTGCTGCGACTAAGACAACAGATGCCGCCTCTGCTCGTAAAGCGCGTCATTCCTTTGAGACACGTCAAAAAGCGCTGCTTATTTTTAAAAACGGCGGAAGCTACAAGAGCTGCGCCAAGACTCTGAACATTCCGATTTATACTGCGCGCGACTGGCACCGCAGCTTCCTGATTGGCACGTTCCGTGCGGAACACGGTGCGCGTCAGCAGTCCTACACGCCGGAGCAGAAAGCTGAGGTGCTTCGTCTCCGCCGTGAGGAAGGAAAATCCTACAACGCGATTTCGCAGCTCACAAAAGTTAACCGCGCAACAGTCCTTCAGTGGATTCACAAAGATAACGCCGAACGTGCGGAAGCTGCCCGCGTTCAGGCCGGTGAAACCGCTCCGGTTGAATTCGATGTAGAAGACAGCGGCGTCATGACACCGACTGCATAAAAAGCTGTCAGCCCTATAATTAGCAGGATTTTTTAATCCTGCTAATTTTTTTATGACTTTAGAAACACCTGAGGCCCCCTCAGAAGTCCTTCTGCATTCGTGCTGCGCGCCCTGCTCGGCTGCGATTCTCGAGTGGATGCTCGATCACGGGATCAAACCGACGATCTTCTTCTATAACCCGAATATCTATCCGCAGAAAGAATACCTGATCCGCAAGCGGGAAATTGACCGTTACGCGGAAAAACTCGGCGTACGTATTATTGACGGCGATTACTGTCACGAGCTCTGGCGGATCTCTGTACTCGGACTGGAAAATGAATCGGAACGCGGAAAGCGCTGTCTCGCCTGCTTCAGCCACCGCTTATTGGTCACTGCAGAGTGCGCCCGTAAAGAAGGTATTACCCATTACACGACCACGCTTGCCGGTTCCCGCTGGAAAAGCCTGGAACAAATCCGGGCCGCGGCTGAGCGAGCCGACAGTCTCATCCCCGGCGTGCGCTACTGGGATGTCAACTGGAAAAAAGGCGGTCTTCAGGAAAGGCGCTCGGTCCTTCTGAAGGAAAACAACTTCTACAACCAGCTTTACTGCGGCTGTGAGTTCTCAATGGGACACCTTTCCGACGAGCAAAAGATCATCATTCTGAAATAGATAATTAGGCAATTACCTCTCCTTATATTCTTAAAGTTTATGAGGAGATTTTTTTTAATTTTATTTAGATTTGATTTTTGATTTATTAAATAAATCGGGCGGGGTGTTTATATATATGTTTGATTTCTATTTAGTCTGATATTCCTATATTTATTTTTTAATAACCGATTTGTTTTTCAAACTCGATATTGGGTTATTGTTTTAATTATTTATTACCCCTCATAAGAAAATAGCGAACCAGTCGCCCCCTCCTGTCCTCCAGTTGATTTCTTATATATAGTTTTCCAGTCATTTTCTTCCGGAGAAAAAGAAATAATCTTTTTTTTAGAATATTCATACAGTTTTTGTAGTCATCAAAGCAGCGCGGAAACCGTGTGCCGAAAGGATTGCCGCATTCAAAAATTCTCAAAGATGTTGTAAAAAACACACATTCAGTGTTTAAAAAGCTGCTTTATATATAGTGAGTAAATCAGTAAAAGCCGATTTAAAGGGCCTTTGTAAGTGCTTCCCCCCTTTAAAACAGGTGTCATTCTTGTAAAATTGATCCGTACCAGGCCTTGTTCGGCCTTGTTCTAAAAAAACGGCATTTAAAGCCGAACTGCTGAAATCCCGACGGAGTTATTCCGTTTTTATAAGAGAGAAAATATGAAAGAGTCCGATTTGTGCGTCGTCGCCGTCGTTTACGGAGTCGCCACATGGTTCCTTGTGATGACTCTGCAGCTTCCGCCGCAAGCTCAGTCCTATCCGCTGATCCTTTTAACCGCCCTCTACGTCTGTAATACACTGCTTTTGGGCAAACAGCTCTACAGCTTCTTCCGTCATCGTCTCGTCCTGAACGACTTCAGAAAGATTTTTGCTTCCTTTGTGCCCGGCCAGTTCTTCGGCGTTATCGCGGGTTGCCTGATTTATATGGCGGTAGTGAATTATCTCGGCTACTACATTTCGAGCATCCTGTATCTGCTGCTTGCTCAGTTCTTCCTTAAGGTTAAGCCGATTCCCGCGGTCATTACCTGCGCAGTCATCATGATCGTGACATATCTGGTTTTCTCGCTTTTCCTGCACGTTCCGCTGCCGGTCGGCGTTTTCTTTGAATAAGGAGAAGGAACATGTTGGAAACACTTTCTCTGATGGGTGCCGGTTTTGTACACGCACTCTCTCCGCTTAATATCATTCTGATGATCGCCGCCACGGCGCTCGGTATCACAATCGGCTGTCTGCCCGGTCTTTCCGCCGCGATGGGTGTCGCCCTTCTGCTGCCGGTTACATTCGGTATGGATCCGGCCACCGGCCTGATCGTTCTCGGCGGTATCTACTGCGGCGCCATTTTCGGCGGATCTATTTCCGCGATTCTGGTTCATACACCGGGTACGCCCGCTTCGGCAGCGACCGC
>ERZ777305.3572-NODE-3572-length-10377-cov-4.637667_pt1 | contig 10377 bp, 11 predicted proteins | sample MGYA00374965_ERZ777305 | MGnify/ENA primary metagenome ERZ777305 (study PRJEB29328, sample SAMD00013331) | mouse gut metagenome | study: EMG produced TPA metagenomics assembly of the Metagenome analysis of fecal microbiota from mouse which was promoted...
AAAAAACAATTGTGAACTCTATGTTTTTTATTGTACCTATATCTTTCTAGTTCACAAATCATTCCATGTAGACATTGCGAACAGCCCACTAGCTGTGTACTCGTATTTATGTGGCGCGCCCGCGCCTCCACCCACCCCGTTTCGTCCGCTGCCAGGGGCAGCTCCCTCAACGGGGTGGGTGTGGGATGTAGGGGGGGGAGCCCATTCAAGTTAATTATTACCGCATATAAATAGGTGTATAGAAATGAGGTGAATATGTTCTATAACCAACAAAACAGATGTGGTTGCGGATGTAGAAGAAACACTACTTCTACTAGACCTGTTGTTAATTGTGAAGCAATGACATACGCAGTTCAACCTGAGTGTGCAACAACTCCTCTTGATGTGAAACTTGTTGCAAGTACAAACTGTGCAATGCCATGTGAATTCATCACATATACTTTAACAATTACCAATAACTGCACTTCTGCATTAACTAATCCAATTTTAAATTTTGAGTTGGGTGATAGTCTTTGCTATCGTCGAGACTCTTTAACCGTTGATGGTACTGTGAAGGAAAATGTAATCTGCTTGAAAAATCTTCAATTAGATACGATTGAACCTGGTGCTACAGTTACAATTACACTTGATGCTAGAATAATGACAAATGAGAGGTACATCTTATCTCATGCCGAATTAGATTATTCCATTGCGTGTTGTTGTTCAACAAAATGCTTGAGAACTATTTCTAATGGTTCACTTGTTCAAGTTTGTCAATGCTGTGGCTGCCAAAGTGGTACTACACCAACAACTCCAGAAGCTCCTGCAAATAACTAAAAATAAGAGGACTATTTTAATTAATAGTCCTTTTATCATGTTATTTTTTATATTCTTTTTTTAAACTTTCTAAGTAGGAATTAATCTCATCGTGTGTATTAAAAATAATTATGGTCTTGCTATTAATTCTTGATAGTTTGTTATAAATTTCCGGAAGTTGCTCTTTGTTAAAGTTTAATATATATTGTTTAAATTCTTCATCAAACTCTGTTTCTACCCATGGAATATCTACACGCTTTTTTCCAATTCGACTTTGTGCGCCTAATAAGCATGTATCTACATCCATATTTAATAAAAAAACTGTATCACAGTTTTCTAATCTTGTGTTTAAAGTTCTTTGATAGTTTCCATCAATAATCCATTCTTTTTTGCTGATAATTTGGTTGAGTTTAAAATCAAATTCATCTTGAGTAATATTAGTTTTATCTGCTTTATGCCAAATCATATCAAGATAATATAAAGGAATGCTTGTTATTTCATTTAGTCTTCTAGCAAAAGTGCTTTTTCCGCTTCCAGGACAACCGATAACAATTATTTTTTTCATTTTTGTTTTCATAAAAATATTTCCTATATCCCTAAAATATAAAAACCATTATTCTCTATGGCATATTCAAGCCATTTAAGGATTATTTCATAATCTTTAGGTTTCTTGTTCTTTATAATACCAATTATTTCTTTTGCTTTATCAAAGGAAAAATACTTATCACTGTATAAAGAAGATTCTTCAATGTCAAATATTTCATTATATTCTTTAAAAAATTCATATAAATCATCAACGAACACATATAGCGAATCGTTTTGCCAATTAGGTAAGTTTTTTATTTTCAATATTTTTCTTAAACTAGTGTTTCTCTTTAATTTGCAGTATGATAGTTCTAGAAAACACGAACCGTATTTTTCTTTTCTTTCTTCTTGATTTGTAAATTGCAAAAACATTAAAACTTCACCTCATTTTTGTCAGTTTATATATTTTGTTAATATTTCTTAATTGGTGAGACCGAAGAGACTTGAACTCTTAAGCATATGCACTAGATTCTGAGTCTAGCGTGTTTACCAATTTCACCACGGCCTCATATAAAAGTTACGGAATTAATCCGTAACTGTTTTTTTAAAATTCTAATGGTACATCGCCAGTCTTAACTTGATCAGCAACAAAGAAAGCGTGCTTTTCAGCGTGAAGATGGTTAGCAACTATAGAACGTGGGAATACAACTATTGATTTATTGTATGCAGATACATTTGAGTTAAACAAACGTCTAGCAGCTTGGAGATGTTCTTCAGCGTCTGTAACAGATGCTTGAAGAAGAACAAATGATTTATCAGCCTTTAATTGTGGATAGTTCTCATGTGTGATATCAATCTCACGATTAATATTCTTAATGGTATTATCCATTTTTTGTAAACTTTCTAAATCTTTTCTATTCGCATTAGTTCTTAGTTCTGTAACTTGAATCATTATTTCTTTTTCATGTTTCATATAGCCTTTAACTACTTTTAATTGTTCGGTTAATAAATCGAATCTTTTAGTTAACGCAACATCAATACCAGATAATGATTCTTCAATACTTATTTTCATTTTTTTAATTGAGTTGCTCGTACCAATCCACCATGATACTAAGATGATGATAAGTAATAAAACTATACCTCCGGCTATAATAGCTGCAAGTACTCCAGTACTTATTTGTAGAATATTCATTTCCTTCCTCCTTTGGTTTTATTTTACTTTAAATTTTGTTTATTGTAAATAAAATCAATTATTTTCAACTTTGTTTAACACATATTTTTGCTTTAAAAAGAGTGCATTTTCTATTAATAATATATATATACATATATTTATTTTATATGTTAAAAAAAATATATTGTTAATTATCAATAAACAATGTATAATTAATGTCGTTGCAAGATTGCAAACTTATGGAGGAGGATGTGAATTTACTTATGAATGCTACCGCTATGGAAATTGTATTGCTAGTATTATCAGTTTTAATTATTTTGATAACTCTTCTCCAAGGAGGAAAATCAGAAGGTGCATCTGGTGCTATTACTGGTGGTTCTCAAATGAATATATTTGCTCGTACTAAAGAGCGTGGCCCTGAAAAAATATTAACCTATATTACAATGGGTTTAGCAGTATTGTTCTTCCTTTTTACAATACTTGCCAGATATCTGTAATTTGAAGGGGCCAGTCCCCTTTTTAAATATAAGTGAGGAATTATGATCAAAAATAATATATTAAAGCAACTTAATAAAAGAAAACTATCTTTTTTACAGCTAGTTAAAAAACTTGAAGTAAGAAGTGATGTTTTAGAAAATGAATTAAAATCTTTGATGGATCAAGGATTGATTTTTTATGATGGAAATGAATACGCTTTGTTAAGTGATTATGGTTTAAAGTTTGGTCGAGTTGTCTTAAGAAAAAGAACTTTCGCTTATGTTGAAGTTAAAGATGACGAGAAGGATTATCGTCTCTCGGGAAAAATGGTTGCTGGACTTATCGTTGGTGATTATATCTATGTAGAAGCCAATCCTTCATTTTCTGATTGTCATTTTGCTGGTTTTTATAAAAGAAAAGAATCTTTAATTGGTAAATTTATTCAAGGAAAAAAGAATGGAAGTTCATATGGCTCACTTTTGTGTTCAGAAGTTGGTGAGAGTGAAATTAAAGTTGTTGTCACTAAAATTGATGATAGTTTCAAAGATGAAATAGTTGATGGTGATACTTGCTATTCAATTATTGAGGATTTTGATAGAAGCACGATCTATGTCAAAATTGTTTCGGTTTTGGTTTCGGCTAATGAAGTTGGATCAGATATTTCAGATATTATAGTAACAAATGGTGCGAGACTTGTCTTTCCAGATAATGTTAAAGAAGAAGTTGCAAAATTACCTCAGGAAGTAAGAGCAAAAGATTATGATGGAAGAGTTGATTTAACATCGCATCTAATAGTTACTATTGATGGTGAGGATGCATTGGATTTTGATGATGCTGTTGAAGTTGAACGAATAAATGATGCGTACAAAGTTGGGGTTCACATTGCAGATGTCTCTTTCTATGTGAAAGAAAATACAGAAATTGATAAGGAAGCCTATCTCCGTGGCACATCAATATATGTTGCTGATAGGGTTGTTCCAATGTTGCCAAAAGAATTGTCTAATGGTATTTGTTCATTAAATCCAAATGTTGAAAGACTTACACTTTCTATTTATTTATATATTGATAAATATGGAAATGTATTTAAGCATGAAATACATCCTGCTGTTATAAAATCTAAAGCTCGCATGACTTATAAGCAAGTAAATAGTATATTAGAAGGTAAAAATGAAGGCTACTCTGAGGATATTATTGATTTAATAAAGCTTTTATACGAAGTTAGTCAAAAAATAAGAAAAAGAAGAAATAATAATGGATGCTTGAATCTTTCAACCACAGAAGTTAAGTTTAGACTTGATGAGAACAATGAGCCACAGGAAGTTATTAAACTCGTTCAAGGAAAAGGTGAAAAACTTATTGAAGATTTGATGATTGCTGCAAATGTTGAAGTGGCTAATGCTTTTGTTACTGCAAATGTACCGACTTTATTTAGAATTCATGAACTTCCTAAGAATAAGAAAATAGAAAGTTTAAAGAGCAGTTTGCTCTCTTTAAACCTTTTAAATAATTTCCCATCAGTTATAAATCCAAAATCTTTGAACTTTTGGTTGTTAGAGTTTAAGGATGAAGGTTTGAAAAATATTGCCAGCGATTTACTTTTACGTTCATTGGCAAAGGCCAGATATTCAGCTGAGAATCTTTCACATTTTGGCCTTAATGAAAAGAATTACCTTCATTTCACATCTCCAATAAGAAGATATCCAGATTTGATTGTTCATCGTTTAGTAAAGCAGTATTTATTAGATGATCACAATTTTAATAAAACTGAATTAGAGAATTTATTAGAGGTTAAAGGAAACCTGTTATCAGAACTTGAGAGACAGGCTCAACGAATTGAAAGAGAAGTTGAGGATTTAGAAACATGTAAGTATTACGCCAAAAGAATTGGTGAAGTTTATCAAGGAACAGTGACTTCTATTACAAATTATGGTTTATACCTTGAATTAGAAAATGGTCTAGAAGTTCTTCTCTTGATGGAATATATTTCTGGTACAAATGCTTTTGTTTTTGATGAAAAAATAGGAAAGTGTATTTGTCGAAAAACTAAAGAAGAATATGGTTTAGGATCGAAAATAGAAGTTAAGATATTTGAAGTAGACTTTACTAGAAAAGATGTTATTGTACAAAAATCTGATTATATTGCTGAAACAAATAATGTTAAAGAATTAAATGCTGAAAGAAGTGAAAGAACATTTAGTTCTCATAAGGATGGAAAAAAGAGTAGGTTCCATGATAAATCTACTAAAAATAATGGTTTTAGGAAAGAATATAATAGATCAAAGCCAGGCGACAAAAGAGGAAAAAGCTTTAGATCAAATAGAAAGCCTAGTTTTAGAAAAAGAGGTGCTAATGAAAAAAGAAGATAAGAATGAAAAACTTGTTTGTTCAAATAAGAGAGCATCTTTTGATTATTTCTTATCGGATTTTTTGGAAGTTGGCATTGTCTTAGTTGGAACTGAGATTAAAAGCTTGCGTGAAGGTCACGGATCTCTTTCAGAATCATATGTCTATTTTAAAAATGGTGAAGCCTATATCAGTGGATTCAATATTTCTACATATAAACAAGGAAACATTTTTAATCATGATCCATTAAGAAACAAGAAACTTTTAATGCATCGACTAGAAATTCTCCGTTTTAGTCAAGCAGTTGAAAGAAAAGGCTATACTGTTGTGGCCACAAAATGTTATATCAGTGGTGGTCGAGCAAAGCTACAAATTGCCTTAGCTAAAGGAAAGAATACTTTTGATAAAAGAGAGACTTTAAAGAAAAAAGAGGCCGAACGGAGAGTTGAAGCATACGTTAAAACAAACAGTAAATATTAGAGGTGAAATATGAAAAATGGTGTTAAGAAGAGTATATATAAAATTTCTTTATGCGCAATTTTTGTTGCAATAACGGTCATTTTATCTCGTCTTGCCATTTATTTGCCATTTTTTGGCAGTAATTCATATCGAATTTCATTGATTGCAATTCCCATAATTATTTCCTCATTCCTTTTAGGACCTATATATGGTGGAATAGTTGGTGGGTTAGGTGATTTAATCGGTGCCCTTCTTTTTCCTGTCGGACCATTTTTTATCGGATTTACTTTTGACAGTTTTCTATTGGGGCTTTTACCAGGATTGATTTTTTATTTAAATAAAATAAGCAAAAAGATTACTGCTACAATATTCATTATTATGTCGATGGCTGTCATCGGAGTAGTAACTGCCTATTTAGTTTTGAATGATTCAATAACTTTGAACAAGACAAAATTTGAATTGAACATATGGGTTAAAATATTTATTCCTATTGTATATGCGGCTTTATTTTTGTTTTCACTGTTGTTTCCACTTTTTTTCAAAAAAAAGAGTGGAAACTTCTTAGTCGTTTCCACATCTTTTATTGTCAATGAATTTATTGTCAGCGGTCTCATTGCATCACTTTGGAAGCAGCAACTATATAATATAGATTATTTTATTGGAATATCTACAAATCTATTCTTGCTCTTGTTTAATATGCCGATAAAAGTATTGTTGATCACAACACTTTATCCTTTGATCAAAACATTATTTGATAGTGTTACAAAGAACTATATTGTCAGTTTAGATTCTCAAATAAATATAAAGCGTTAAGAACGATTGCTATAGTAGTTAGTGGACCGACACCACCAGGAACAGGTGTAAAAGAAGCATTAGTTGGTGTAAATCCTAAATCGCCTTGACCATCTTTATTATAACCACAATCGATTATCACAGCATTATCTTTTATATCGTTTGCATCAAGCAATCTTTTTCCGCTAGCTAAAACTATAATATCACTTTGTTTAGCTTCTTTTTTGATGTCATCAATGCTAGTTCTTGAATGAACAATACTTATATGTGCATTAAGCTTTAAAAGCAAAAGGGCAATTGGCGATCCTACAGATATTGATCGTCCAATGATTAAAGCCTTTTTTGATGCCACTTGAATATTAAATTTTTCCAGTATAATTGCAACAGACTTTGCGGTCGCTGGTAAAAAGTTTATATCACCTTTTAATAGATTTCCCATTGAAGAAGTAGTTAACATATCAACATCTTTTTTTATAGGTATTAAATTTAAAAGTTCATCTTCATTAATAAAACCAGTTGGCCTAGCTAAAAGAATAGAAGAGTATTCATCGCTATTTTTTAAAATGTTTTTCATTTCTTCAAAATCGCTAGATTTAACAATGCTATGCTTTATGCCAAGACTATTTAAAGTTTTAGAAACACTATTAATATAGTATTCATTTTCAACTATTTGAGAATTATAAAGAAGAAGAAAGTTTAATCTGCTAAGTCTTGGATTAGAAGATAATTCATTCATCATCTCCTTTTTAATCTTTAGTGTTTTTAATTCCATTTCAGTTCTCCATTTTAACTGCGGCAGGTACTTTTGGAAGACCAGGCATAGTGAGTATTGAACCTGTTATTGGAATTAAAAACTTTGCACCAGTAGCAAGATTGATTCTTTTAACATGAATTGTGTGGCCAATAGGAGCATTAATAAGTTTTTGATTATCTGATAGGCTTAATGGAGTCTTAGCGATGCAGACATAAAAATCACCATATCCAGCCTTTTCATATTCTTCGATTTGTGCTAATGCCAATTCAGAATATTCAACTTTATCAGCACGATAAATCTTTTTTGCAACCTTTTCTATTTTATCTTTAATCGTATCTTTTAAATCATAAACATTAGTTAATTCAGTTTCTTTAGATGACTCAATAGTCTCTATAACTTTGTTGGCTAATTCAATGCAACCTTTTTGGCCTTCGATAAATCCATCTGTAAAAGCATATGGGTATCCATTTTTGTCACACCAAGTTTTTAAAAGATTTATTTCTTTTTCGGTATCTGAAGAGAAATGATTTATTGCTATGACAATTTTTTTATTAAACGAAATCATGTTTTCCGCATGAATTTTTAAATTATCGAATCCTTTTTCTAATGCATCTAAGTTTTCTTCCTCTAAATTAATTGCTCCTCCGTGGCTTTTAAGTGCACGAATAGTAGCAACTAAAACTATTAAGGAAGGATTTAAATCAGCAACTCTACACTTAATATCTAAGAACTTCTCAGCTCCGAGGTCACTTCCGAATCCAGCTTCGGTCACAACATAATCGGCTAAACTGAGAGCTGTTTTTGTTGCTATAATTGAGTTGCAGCCATGTGCTATGTTCGCAAAAGGTCCTCCGTGAATTATAGCAGGAGTAGAGTATAATGTTTGAACTAAGTTAGGCATTAAAGCATTTTTCATTAATTTCATTACTGCGTTAGAAATTCTTAAGTCTTTTACTCTTATAGGTTCACCAAGTTTATTATAAGCTACAGTAATACTATTAAGTCTTTCTTTAAAATCTTGTTCATCATTGCATAGACAAAGAATAGCCATTAATTCAGTGGCAACTGTAATATTAAATCCATCATCCCTAACGACACCATTACCTTTTCCTTGTCCTATTGTTATATTGCGTAAAGCACGATCATTCATATCCATACAGCGTTTAAAAACAACTCTTTCAGGATCTATATCTAATTCGTTACCTTGGAAAATATGATTATCTATGATTGCAGAGATTAAGTTATTTGCAGATGTTAGTGCATGCATATCACCAGTAAAGTGAAGGTTAATATCTTCTTGTGGAATAACACATACTTTTCCACCACCAGTAGCTCCACCTTTAATACCAAAAACCGGTCCTAACGAAGGCTCTCGTAGTGCTAGACAAACTTTTTTATTAATTGCAGAAAGGCCATCAGCAAGTGCAATAGAACATGTTGTTTTTCCTTCACCCGCTTTAGTTGGAGTTATAGCAGTTACTAAAATAAGTTTCCCCTTGTTAGAGTTATTGATATTATTAGTATGGATTTTTGCTTTATCAATACCATATGGTTCAATATCTTTCTCAGAAAGACCAAGTTTTTTTGCAATATCATAAATGTGTTTCATACTATTCCACCTCGTGAATTATTATATAGGTTATAACTGTGGATAACAATAAATATATTATTATGCTTTGTTTGCTTCGCCTTTTTGCGGGCCTTGTTGGTAGTTTTGGGGCCAATTTGAGGGGTGATTTATGTTGTTTTGACGGTCGTAGTTCCAGCTGGTTGCGGTGGTTTGAACAGTGCCAAAATAGACTTTTGGGTAGTATCTTTCTGGGCAATTATAGCTGTTGTAATGATATGTATAACGAGCTTGGGAAAGGAGATTTAGCTGAGAAACAACTTCTAATTTAGAAATGAAGTTGCTTCCTAATTTAAGTTGCAAAATGCTATATGCAAAGGTTGCATCATTCCATGGTGAAAGTGCATGAAATGCTCTTGATGTGAAATCATATCGTGCAGGTACCCCACTTCCCACTCCACCATCTTCACTCGCCCCGGAGGGGGCTCGTTCGATGGTGGAGTGGGAAGTGGTGGTGAGTAGTTATACATAGTAAAAAGATTTTATTGAACATATCATTAAAACTGTAAAAGAAAAAAACTTATGCTCCTTGTATCTTAAATTTTTGATTGATAAAATATTTATAGGTGATAAATATGAATGAAATTACTGTTTTCGGCATTGCATCAATCTTCCTAATAATCATTAATATAATAATGATTGTGTTAAAGATGCGTAAAATTGGTTTTAATTTTAAAAACTCATTTATTTGTGATTTCTATGAGTTTAAACGTGCTTCTATCGCTGAATTATTGGTTTATATTGTTTCACTAGGTGCAATCATTGCTACATATATTTCTGGTTTGATTGTTTATCATAATATTTTATGCTATTTGGCATGTGGACTCTTTTCCTTAGCATTTTTGCTTAATATATTTATAGTCTTATTTAGAGCTAAGCAAACAAATACTGTTATGGTTATGCATTATATATTTTTCTTTCTATTTACTATTTCTACACTTTGCGTTGGTGTTAGTGGATTTTTTGAAAAGAGGTACATCAATGCTCCTGCATTTCCAATGTGGTTATGGATATGTTTTATTGTCATTGGCTCTGTTTTATTACTTGGCTTTGCTAATCCACTATTGTGGAAGCCAAAATTTGTTGAAAAAGCTGAAGATAATGGCTTAACAATTAAAATAAGAAAAAAAGTTATCTGGATTAGTATATATTATTGGATATATATGCTATGTATGGCTGTAGAAATTGTCTTATTGATCGTTTCATCATTTTTTATGGAAGAACCAGAACCATTATTATTAACATTAGCATTTTAAATTAATCTGTATAAGTATTATGTTGGAGTTTATTTGATAATAATTATTGAGTTTTTGTATATTTTATTTTTTTAACTAATTAATAGTATAAAAAGTTAATAAAAATTGCTCGCCTCCTCCGCCACCCACCCTGTTGAGGACGCCGCTCCAGGCGGCGGACGAAACGGGGTGGGTGGCG
>ERZ777305.3573-NODE-3573-length-10376-cov-2.833640_pt1 | contig 10376 bp, 11 predicted proteins | sample MGYA00374965_ERZ777305 | MGnify/ENA primary metagenome ERZ777305 (study PRJEB29328, sample SAMD00013331) | mouse gut metagenome | study: EMG produced TPA metagenomics assembly of the Metagenome analysis of fecal microbiota from mouse which was promoted...
AAACGGGAATAAGGGCTGGAATAAGACCGGGGGCTGCCAGAAAATGGGCAGCCCCTGATTTTAGAAGGAAGTATTCCGGTTTAATGTTGACATACCTAGATTAGCAAGGTATAATGGATACATAGGAAATCTATGTATCAAAGGAGCTAAACTATGGATAAAAAAATGATGGCTGTGAGTACGGCCATGCTGCTTTTAAAGCTTCTAGAGGAAGAGGATTTGTACGGCTACCAGATGATCCGGAAGCTGGAGGAGCGGAGCAGCCAGGTGTTTTCTCTGAAAGAGGGGACCCTTTACCCCATTCTGCATTCCCTGGAAGAACAAGAAGCCGTGGAGAGCTATGAGAAATGTGCGGATACGGGCCGGGTGCGGAAATACTATCATTTGACGGAGAAGGGAAGGCATCTTTTGAGGGAGAAGCAGAAGGAGTGGGAGATTTATGAAAGGGCCGTGCGTGACGTGATGAAGGGAGGGATGTCCTTTGCGTTCTGAACATGAGGTGTTGATTCAGTTTTTGGCAGACGTGGATGAACAGATCCGGTACCAGCCTATGCACGCGGCAGTCAATGAGGAGCTTAAGGCCCACATAGAAGATAAGGCGGAAACGTACATGGAATACGGAATGGAAGAGGAGGAGGCATTCCGGCGGGCGGTGCGGGAGATGGGCGACGCTTCGGCTATCGGCATTCAGATGAACGAGGCGCATCACCTGCGGACGGCAAAGCCCCTTCTGATTCTGCTTTTTGTTTTGATGGGAATTGGTATGCTGGGGAATTTTGCAGCCCGGGGGTTTGACTGGATGACTTGTGAGGAGCAGCTTTATATTCTGTGGGGAACCTTGGTGCTGGTACTTGTAATGAGGTACGGATATCCCCTGCTTTTGAAGCATATGGGGAAGCTGATGATACTGTTTTTGGTTCTTACGGCGGGAAATTTGTGTATTCATCTGGCTTGGCGGCAGGATTGGCTGTTGAATTTCGGATGTTTCCAGTATCTCTTCAGTCCCAGTGTTCAGTTCGGAATCCTGCAGCTTGCCATTCCGGCGGCGGCCGTCCAGATGTACCGCAGGCGCTGCCGGGGAATCCGGGGGCTGTTTGAGGTTTACGGCTTCCTTGCGGTTCCGGTGGCAGCCAGTTTCTTCTTTTTCGGGGCAGGCTACACCCATCAGGGGATTCTTGTGCTCCTTCTGTGCTGCCTGGGAGTTTCCTGTTATATGGTGGGAAAAGGGTATTTGAAGGTGGAGAAGAAACGGGGATTTGCAGGTGCTTTCCTGGGAGTTCTGGTTTTGGCCGTGATCTGGGCAGTACCTGAGAGGGAAAGACTGGGAAGAAGCCTGGAACTTTGCTTTCATCCGGAAGCACAGGCTGCAAGCGCCTGGGAGGATGGATATAACGGCGTGCTGATGCGGGAACTGCTGGGAAGATCAGAATGGTTCGGCTCCGTTTCCTTGAGTGAGGAGGAGAAACTCCGTTTTTATACTTCCGAGTGGTATTTTACAGACGGTCCCGGAGAATGGCAGCCTGGGGGAATACGTGAATTGGAAGACTATGTGAGATATAAGATGCAGTTTCAGGGAGATCCGGCTCTCAAACTGAGAGATCTTCTGCCTGACGGCCATGGGCGCAATTACCGGATTGCCAGGTGGATTCTCTCTTACGGCAGGATTCCGGCGTTCTTTCTAACACTCCTTCCTCTTTGGGCCTGTGTTCTTATGTTTGCCGCAGCGTTTCAGATTCGCAACCGTCTGGGAAGGCTCACTGCCCTGTCAGGCAGTCTGGCCCTTTCTCTGCAGTCTCTGTTTTACCTGGCGGGAAATTTGGGATACCAATTCGGAGCGTTCGGCAACCTGCCCTTTGTGTCGGAGGGGCTGGTCAGCATTACCGGAAGCGCTGTGATGGCCGGGCTGGTGCTTTCCGCCTATCGGTTTGACACAGTGCTGAAAGAGAAGGATTAGCCTTATTTTTTCAGATAGCGGTAGATTAGGAGATAGGCGTAGAGAAAAATGGGAATGACCACGGTACACACTACGGAAGCTTTCAGCCAGTCTTTGGAAGCTGTGGGATCCGCGAAAGCGAGTATCAGGGTAATCAGGTAGAGGCCGGCCAGCAGGACTGCGCCTGCCAGGGCCAGAATTCGTTTCATTTTATCCAGCATGGGAGTATCCTTTCCGGTTGGTTTGATGCTTTCAAAATAACATATTTTTGTGAAAAAGTAAATTTAAAACTTTTTTGTATAAAATACGGAGGACGGGCTATACTAGGATTAGACAAAAGAGAAACGAATTACTTATATCCTCCCCTTTAGTGAAATCCCCGGCACGGCAGCGTGGCGGGGATTTTTTTGCAGCTTCTGGAAAATGGCGGCTGCCGGAATGAAAAGTATGGTTGAAATCATCCAATAACTGGTATATACTTAAGGCACGGAAAATCCGTGTAAAAAACAAAGACAAAGGACGGAGAGATTCTATGGCATTATTGAAGCAATGGCGTGATATGGCCTATGATCAGGAGGCAAACCAGGGAGACATCCAGAGGTTCTGGAGCAAATATTTCGACATAGAGAAGGGAATCTATGAACAGCTTCTGTCGGATCCGGATACAGAGGTCAAGGGAACCGTGAAAGAGCTGGCGGACAAGTACGGCCAGGATGTTATGACTATGACCGGTTTCCTGGACGGAATCAACGACAGCTTAGAGACCCCGAACCCCATCGAGGAGATGGAGGAGGATACAGTGGTCTCCCTGAAATTTGATAAGGAGAAGCTGTACAAAAACATGGTAGCCGCCAAGGCGGACTGGCTCTATGAGCTGCCCCAGTGGGAGCCGATTTTTACGGAAGAGAAGCGCAGGGAACTGTATCTGGAGCAGAAAAAGTCAGGTACGATTGTAAAAGGGCCGAAGATTGGCAGGAATGATCCCTGTCCCTGCGGAAGCGGTAAAAAGTATAAAAAATGCTGCGGAAGATAGGGCGGATGGGAAGTATATTCCTGATTGCAGGAAGCCTTTGCATCCTCTATTATCTGGCAGTGGTAATTTATTCAGGGCTGAATACCTCATTTGCCTGGTTCTGGCTCCTGGCAGGCCTGGCTTTCTGCCTGGGAGCCGGGGTCTGTACGGTCCCGTCTCTGCAGAGGGCCTTTTTTGGCATACCAAGAATCATACGCCTGGGAGCAGGCGTTTTGACGGCCGCGGGCCTTATGGTTTTCGTTCTGGCCCAAGCCTGCATCATCAGCGGCATGACAGGCGGGACACAAGAACATTTGGACTATCTCATCGTGCTGGGAGCCCAGGTCCGGGGGACCCGGGTGAGCCGTGCCCTGGCCCAGCGTCTGGACTGCGCCGTTGTCTATTTGAAGGAGCATGAGGACACGCTTGTGATCGTATCCGGCGGCCAGGGGCCGGGAGAGGACATTTCCGAGGCGCAGGCCATGGCAGAGTATCTGGAGAGAGCAGGGATTGCGCCGGAGCGGATCCGGAAGGAGGGACGTTCTGTGAATACGGCGCAGAATATCCGGTTCAGCATGGAATGGATGGAGAAGGAGGATCCCAAAGTGGGTATTGTCTCCAATGATTTTCATGTGTTCCGGGCCGTGCATATTGCCAAGGCCCAGGGTGTGAAGGCAGAAGGAATTCCTGCGCCCTCTACGCCCGGAATGTATCCCCACTATATGACCCGGGAGGCGGCTGCCCTGGTGAAAGATCTGGTGTTTGGAAATCTGGTTTTGTAGGGTGAATTACAAATGATGTATGAAGAATTGGCGTTAAAAGGTTTTGTGGATGAAATGAAAGAAGTTTCCAGTGGTCCCCATCCTAGAAGGTTTTGCTTTATATTGGGTGCTGGAGCATCCAGAGCGTCCGGAATCAAATCCGGCCAGGAATTGGTGCGTATCTGGGATAAAGAATTGTCGGAACGGAACCATAAAGAACACCAGAGGTGGAAAGAGAAGCTGGGGATTAGTGAAGAGAATCAGGATAGTTTTTACAGCCAGTATTATGAGCGGCGTTTCCGGCGTCATCCGACGGATGGCTACAATTATCTGGAAAAGCTCATGGAGCATGCAAAGCCAAGTGTGGGCTATGTGATGCTGGCGTATCTTCTGACAAAGACGGATCACAATGTAGTGATTACGACTAATTTTGACCATTTGACCGAGGATGCTGTCAATTACTATGCACAGGAAATTCCGCTGATGATTGGCCATGAATCTCTGGCTCATTATGTGTCCAAGCAGTTAAAACGCCCTACTATTATTAAAATTCACAGAGATTTGCTTTTCGATCCCAAGAACCGGGCAGAGGAATTGGAGCTGCTGCATGAGAATTGGAAGAAGGCATTGGGAATTATTTTTTCTGAGTATCATCCGATCTTTATCGGATATGCGGGAAATGACAACAGCCTGATGGATTTTCTTCTTGAGAACAGCGGGCTCTTTGAGAGCGGAGAGTGGTCTTGTCCTTATTGGATGGTATATAAGTCGGAAAAGGTCCAAGGAAAGGTGCTGGAATTTTTGGAGCAGTCCCAGGGATACTTGATCCGCCACAATGGTTTTGATGAAGTTCTATATTTGCTTGGAGCAGCTTTTGATTATAAGCTGCTGGCGGAGGAGGAATTTTTAAAGGACGCCCAAAAGCGCTATCAAAACCTTTTCAACGCCATTGAAGGATTTACAGAAAAAGCGGCCCGGGGGGAAGAGCCCATAAACGGAGAGGAGACGGCGAAGCAGACGGAAGAAACGGCAGAATTGGGAAAAGCAGTGCAGCAGATCACGGATCAGGCGGAGCAGCAGCGGCTGTTCCGGGAAGCCCTTGACCTTTATAATGGAAAGAACTATGAAGAAGTAGTCGAGAAGCTGCGTCCTTTGATTAAAGCTGCGCCCAGCAATGCCAGATATCATAATCTGTTGGGTGCCACATGGTTTTCCATGAAATCTTATGAAGATGCTCTGAAAGAGTTTCAGGAAGCTGTTCGGTTTGACTCCGACAATGACGTGTATCGCTTTAATTTGGGGAATACCTTAGAGAAGCTTAAAAAATATGAGGAAGCGCTTAGCAATTATCAGACAGCGGCTGCATTGAATCCAGAAGATGCAAGATGGCACGAATCCTATGGAAATTTGCTGAAAAAATTGGGCCGTCACGAGGAAGCCGAGCAGGAAAAGAAAAAAGCAGAAAAGCTTAAGAAATCTTCCGGTTGACAAAATACATCCCCGTGTTATAATGGGCCTATAGCAGATTCATATGCAAACATGTAGAAGAGAAGAGTAAGCTGCGGAAGGTGACAGAGAGGGGTACGTATGCTGGAAGTATCCTCATCGGGAAGCAGAAGCCGGAAGGCTTGTACTGAAAACTGCCTCTGAGTGGCCCTAATCCGGTCCGGTGGCTCCGTTATCGCCCAATGAGTGGTTTTAGAAAGCTAAAACAAACGGGGTGGAACCGCGATTTAGTATAATCGTCCCCTTCTGTCGCCAGCGGCAGGAGGGGATTTTTTATGTGCAGTCCCCATGGGTATATGGCCGCTTGCAGACGCCTGCGGGAGCACTTGATTTTGAGAGAAAGGAGTTTAAGATGGAGACAAAGAACAGGATCAATAAGGAAAAATAGATAAAAAGGAAAATAAGCTGGAAAAGCTAAAAAAGAAAGGATATATGCCATGAAGGTGACATTGAAAGACGGCTCCGTTAAGGAGTATGCAGAGAGCAAATCCGTATATGAAATTGCCCTTGATATCAGCGAGGGACTGGCCCGTGCCGCCTGCGCCGGGGAGATTAACGGGGAGACCGCAGACTTGCGGACGGTTGTGGAGGAGGACTGCCAGTTAAATATTCTGACTGCCCGGGATGAAAAAGGCCTGTCTGCTCTGCGCCATACGGCCAGCCATGTGATGGCCCAGGCGGTGAAGCGCCTGTACCCGGGTGCCAAGCTTGCCATCGGTCCTTCCGTGGCGGACGGCTTCTATTATGACATTGACTTTGAGGAGCCCATTGCCGCCGAGGATCTGGAAAAGATTGAGGCGGAGATGAAGAAAATCGTAAAAGAAGCCCTTCCCATTGAGCGATTTACCCTTCCCAGGGCAGAGGCTCTGGCTTTTGTCCGGGAAAAGGAGGAGCCCTATAAGGTGGAACTGATTGAAGATCTGCCGGAGGATGCAGAAATCAGCTTTTACCGCCAGGGAGAGTTTACAGATCTGTGCGCAGGCCCCCATTTGAGAAGCACGAAAGATGTGGGGAAAGCGTATAAGCTCACCAGCCTGGCAGGAGCCTACTGGAGGGGCAATGAACACAACAAGATGCTTACCCGCATCTATGCTACGGCCTTTGCCAAAAAGGATGAGCTGGAAGCTTACCTGACCATGATTGAGGAGGCAAAGAAGCGGGATCACCGGAAGCTGGGAAGGGAGCTGGGGCTCTTTATGATGCACGAGGCCGGACCGGGCTTTCCGTTCTTCCTGCCCAAGGGCATGGTGCTGAAGAATACGCTTCTGGATTTCTGGAGGGAAATTCACAAGAAGGCCGGCTATGTGGAAATTTCTACGCCCATTATTTTAAACCGGAATCTCTGGGAGACTTCCGGGCACTGGGATCACTACAAAAATAATATGTACACCACCATTATTGACGAGCAGGACTTTGCGGTGAAGCCCATGAACTGTCCGGGGGGAATGCTGGTGTATGCGTCGGAGCCCCGCTCCTACCGGGATCTGCCTCTGCGGGCAGGTGAGATCGGCCTGGTGCACCGCCACGAAAAGTCCGGCCAGCTTCACGGCCTGATGCGGGTCCGCTGCTTCAATCAGGACGATGCCCATATTTTCATGATGCCGGAGCAGATCAAGGATGAGATCAAAGGCGTGGTGAAGCTTATCGATCAGGTCTACAGCCTCTTTGGATTCGAGTATCATGTAGAGCTTTCCACACGGCCGGAAGACAGTATGGGCAGCGACGAGGACTGGGAGATGGCTACGGAAGGCCTTCGGAGTGCTCTGGACGAAATGGGACTTAACTATACGGTGAATGAGGGCGACGGCGCCTTCTACGGACCGAAGATTGATTTCCATCTGGTAGATGCCATCGGGAGAACCTGGCAGTGCGGAACCATTCAGCTGGATTTCCAGATGCCCCAGCGGTTTGAACTGGAGTATATCGGGGCAGACGGCGAGAAGCATCGGCCGATTATGATTCACCGGGTAGTCTTCGGATCCATCGAGCGTTTTATCGGCATTTTGATTGAGCACTTTGCAGGGGCCTTCCCGACCTGGCTGGCTCCGGTGCAGGTGAAGGTGCTTCCCATCTCTGAAAAGCATGTAGCGTATGCAAAAAAGGTGGAGCAGAGCCTGGAGGCTGCCGGAGTCCGGGCTGAGCTGGATATGCAGGATGAGAAGATCGGTTATAAGATCCGCATGGCCCAGATGCAGAAAGTTCCCTATATGCTGGTAGTGGGACAAAAGGAAGCCGAGGAAGGACTGGTTTCCGTGCGCAGCCGGTTCGCCGGGGATGAGGGCCAGAAGAGCCTGGATGCCTTTATCGGGGAGATCTGCCAAGAGATTGACGGCCGGGAAGTGCGCAAAAGAGAAGAGCAGTGAAAGAAAAACGGATAAAAAAAGAAAAGGAGAGATAGTATGACAATTCAGGAGAATGTAACGGGACTGCAGCATCTTGGAATTCCGGCGGTAGATTTAAAGGAGAGTATCCGCTGGTATACGGAGGTTCTGGGCTTTGAGAACATCGAGGAAAAAGAAATCCCGGGCCGCTGCCATGCGGCATTTCTGAAAAAGGGAAATCTGGTGCTTGAGATTTACCAGGAAAACGAAGAGGCAGTCCGGGAGGTGGCGTCCAGAAGCCACGGGCACATGGATCACCTGGCCCTGAATGTGACGGATGTGAAGGCGGCCTTTGAGGAAATGAAAAAGACCGGCTGCACCATGCTGGATACGGAGATCCAGTCCCTTCCCTTCTTTGAGAAGGGAGTAGCATGGTTTACCGTGCTTGGGCCCAGCGGGGAAAAGGTAGAGTTTAACCAGTTCTTATAGGAAAAAGATGGATATTGTAGAAACGTTTATCCGCAGCGGAAGGCTGACAAGAGAAGGATATGCGGAGCTTCTTGCGGCCTCCCGGAACCGGGAGGCCGCAAAAAGTCTTCAAAGGGAAGCGGTGCGCCTGCAGAAAGCCGTATACGGAAACCGGGTATATGTACGCGGATTGATTGAATTTACCAATTACTGCAAAAACAACTGCTATTACTGCGGCATACGAAAGGGAAACCGGAAGGTTTCCCGGTGCCGCCTGGATCAGGAGGAGATACTGGCCTGCTGTGAAAGGGGATATGCCCTGGGACTGCGCACGTTTGTCCTCCAGGGCGGAGAGGATCCCTGGTATACGGATGCGCGGATGGCAGATCTGATACGGGCCGTAAAGGAACGCTGGCCGGACTGCGCCCTTACCTTGTCTGTAGGAGAGAGATCCCGGGAGAGCTACCGGATGTTCCGGGAGGCGGGAGCAGACCGCTATCTTCTCCGCCAGGAGACGGCGGATGAGCGCCATTACGGAAAGCTGCATCCGCCGGAAATGAGCCCGGAACGAAGGAAGCAGTGCCTTTGGGAGTTAAAGAAGCTGGGCTTCCAGACGGGCGCCGGATTTCTGGTGGGTTCTCCCGGACAGACGGATTGGGAACTGGCGGCTGATTTGCTGTTTCTTCAAGAGCTCCGGCCCCAGATGGCAGGCATTGGTCCCTTTATTCCCCACCGGGATACGCCTTTTGCCGGGGAGAAGGCCGGAAGCGTAGACATGACCCTGCGCCTGATTTCCATCCTGCGCATTCTCCTGCCGGATGTGCTGCTGCCGGCTACCACGGCTCTGGGGACGCTTCATCCCCAGGGGCGGGAGATGGGGATCCTGGCAGGGGCCAATGTGCTGATGCCCGTTCTCACCCCGCCGGGGATCCGGGAGAAATATGAGCTGTACGAGCATAAGAGCAGCAGCAAAGATGAGGCTGGCCGCCTGGGGGAGCTGGCCGAAAGGGTAGAAAAAATAGGGTACCGTCTGGCGGCGGGTCGGGGCGACCACCGGGAAATCAAGGGAGATATTCGGAAATCAGCCGATCGTTGATCCGCATGATGCCCTCAGAGGGCTCTTCCGATTGGAGGACAATTTCTACGTGCATAGGAAGTTTGGAATCGTCTTTGGACAGATTCAGCATCAGTTCCCCCTTTTGGATGCCCTCTATACAGCAGTCGAAATCCAGACGTATGGTTTTCAGGCTGAGGGGATTTAAGCGGGCCATGCAGAGCCGGGGTACGGACAGACTCTCCTGGCCGGCACGGATTCGGAAATCTTTGGGCGTGCCGTCCTCCCGGAAACAAGAGCAGATGTTTTTCTGATATTCCCGGTCCATGGCCTGTCCGGCTTTTGCCATAGACAGCTCCAGGATTTCCATAAATTGATAGGCTGAGACGGTGTGTTTCATAAGGGTTGTTCTCCTTCTATCCACAGGGGTTTCCGCCGGAATCCGATGTGATACGTAGTCCGCTCCATAATAAACTGGTGTTCGGCCAGGGTGTAGGTAGCCACGGTCTTGTCCTGGCCGATGATTTTCCCTCTGGGAAAGTCATTCAGGCACTGGTTCAGAAGCGCGACCTGGTTTTCCCTCTCCTGATCGGAAAAGGGCAGGTTGGGATTGATACTGCCTACGGTAACGGTTTTTATGTAAGTGAGATCCTCCAGCGCAAGGCCTTGCTTTTTAGGGTTCGTCATGGACATGCTCCTCCAAAATCTTAATTTCTGCACGGAGCAGGGCTTCCTTCCAGCTTTCTTTCAGGGCGGCGTATTTCTCCCTGCGCCCGGAAAGCTCTGCAATCCGCAGGGACAGCTTGTCCCGGATTTCTTCGGAGAGGGAGGATTGGAATTCCAAGTTTTTTGCCTCCAGGTTCTGATCGAGCTTTTCGATCATGGCCTCCAGACGCCGGACGGCAGAGGCGGCTTTGCTCCTGGCCGCATACAATTCCTGGTTTTTTTGGGGAATGCCGTCAGTGTCCACGTAAGTTTTTTCTTCGACACTGGGGATCTGATTGATATCCAGTACATCAATGAGCCTGGCAACCCCTTCCGGCAGCGGCGCTGACTCGGTTTTGATGTGAAAGGACATTTTGGGGAGAAAATCCGTTTTCCGCTGCTGCCCGGCCGCCGGTTTTCCCAGAAGGTCAAAGGAGCCGTCCTTTCCGCTTTCGGTTTTCATTTCCACGCGGAACTTAACGGCCGAATGGCAGATTTGCAGGGCAGAGAGGGGGACAATGGAGGCAGCGGGTACCGTAAGCCCCATAGTTTCAATTTTCTCACCTTCCTGGTCCGATTTGGCCCGCTCATACAGGAACTTGATGTTTTTCAGTTT
>ERZ777305.3575-NODE-3575-length-10373-cov-26.855786_pt1 | contig 10373 bp, 10 predicted proteins | sample MGYA00374965_ERZ777305 | MGnify/ENA primary metagenome ERZ777305 (study PRJEB29328, sample SAMD00013331) | mouse gut metagenome | study: EMG produced TPA metagenomics assembly of the Metagenome analysis of fecal microbiota from mouse which was promoted...
CCCAGGACCCCAACATTAAAAGTGTTGTGCTCTACCAGCTGAGCTAGCGAATCATAGCTTCGTAGAGGCATGCCCCTTAAAAGCGTTGCAAAAGTACGGAGTTTTTTTTGATTGACAAAAAAATTAACATTCTTTACCGTTTGTTTCTGCCGTTGCTGGGTGCGGGGCCGCGGTGAGGATGGTCAGCGGTGCCAGAAGGATGGCGTGAACAGAACAAGCACTGTGAAGATTTCCAGGCGTCCGATTATCATGAGCAGGCTGAGGACCCATTTTACGGTGTCGGGCAGGATGTCGTAGCCTCCGCCGAATCCGGTGACACCGGCTCCCAGGCCTGTGTTGCTGATGCATGAGAAGGCTGAGAAGAAGGCGTCGATGATGGGCACGCCCATTGCCGCGAGCACGGTTCCTCCGGCGACCACGAGCATCATGTATATGCACAGGAAGGCTATTACCTTGGTGACGATTTCCGGGCTGATTACTTTGTCGCTGACTTTTACGCTGAGTATGGCGTTGGGGTGGATGCAGCGGTAGAGTTCGTTGCGGGCGTTCTTTACCAGATACAGCATGCGGTCGATTTTGGCACCGCCGCTTGTGCTGCCGGCGCATGCTCCGGAGAACATCAACACGAATGTGAGGGCGAGCACCAGCGGGCCCCATGCCTCAAAGTTGGTGACTGTGAAGCCGGTGGATGTTATCGTACTTACTATCTGGAACAGGGGGTCGATGGTTACGTCGACCCACGAGTACATCTGGCCGCGGTAGACGATCGTGATGCCGAACAGCAGCAGCATTACCAGGATCACGCCTATGTAGGCGTGCAGCACGTCGTTGGTGCGCAGGGCTTTGAAGTCGCCGTGAGCGGCTTTGAAGATTAGTCCGAAGTTCACACCTCCGAGGAACATGAAGACGATGAGCACGACTTTTATATATACCGATTCGTTCCAAGCCCCTATGCCTGAGTCGTGGGTGGTGTATCCGCCGGTGGATATTGCGCCGAAGGCGTGGCAGATGCTTTCGAAGAGTGTCATCGGCCCGGCCCACAGAAGGAGTATGAGGACCACTGTGAGCGCTATATAGATTGCCCACAGGCTTTTGGCTGTCTGGCTTATGCGCGGGCGGATTTTATCGTGTGTTATGCCGGTGACTTCGGCGTTGAACATCTGCATGCCTCCCGAGTGGTTCAGCAGGGGCACAACCGCGAGTGTGAACAGGATGATTCCCATGCCGCCGATCCACTGCATCAAGGCTCTCCACAGGTGGATTCCATGGCCCATTCCGTCGACGCTGGGAAGGATGGATGCGCCGGTGGTGGTGAATCCGGATACGGCTTCGAAGAATGCGTCGGATATTCCTATGGGTCGGGAGCACAGCATGAAGGGGAGCAGCCCGAACAGCGACAGCACTATCCAGACGGAGGCCGTGAGCAGGTAGCCGTCGCGTTTTCCCATGTGTGTGTGTTTGGGGCGCGATGTGTTTGTGGCCAGAAGTCCTGCCAGAAGTGTGACTCCCGAGGTGATGGCGAATGCCTGCCAGTCTGTTTCGTGGTATATCAGGCATGCGGCCATGGGAAACAGAAGGAAGGCGGCTTCTATGCACAGCAGCCATCCGATGATGCGCTGGATCATTGGTAGGTTTACCAGGCTGCGGTCGATTTTCTTGAACATGGCGGTTGTTGTTCAGCTGAAAAGTTTTTCGACTTTGTGCAGCGCCCCCGAGAGGCAGAACACGAGCACATGGTCGCCCGGAACGAGAATGGTGTCGCCGTTGATGAGCATTCCCTTGTTGTCGCGGATGAGTCCGGCCATGGTCATCTGTCGGGACAGTTTGAGGTGTTTCACGGGTATTCCCGCCACTTTCGAGCCAGGGCGGACATCGAGTTCGGCCACTTCGGCGTCGGCGAGCGCCAGGCATTTCGATGTGGAGGAGTCGGTGTCGAGCAATATCTGGAATATCGTGCTCGAGGCGAGGAGTTTCTTGTTCACCACCATGCCTATGTTCAGGTTTTCGGCCTGGGAGATGAACTGTATGTTTTCTACGTTGGCTATTGTTTTTCGGATGCCCATCTCCTTGGCGGTTAGGCATGTGAGGATATTTGCCTCGGAACTGTCGGTGAGCGCGGCGAAGGCGTCGTATTCGTCGATGCCTATTTCTGCGAGCAGGTCGGTGTCGCGGGCGTCGCCGTGGATTATTTCGCAGTGGCTGCATTTCTGCGGCAGTTTGCGGCACACTTCGATATCCGGTTCTATTATTTTGAATTTGAAGTGTTCGCCGGCGAGGTTTATCAGGCGTATGGCCATTTTCGACGCACCCATAATGAGTACCTTGCGGATGCGGTGCACGTTTTTGCCGCACATCCGGGGCAGTTCGTCCACGAACTCTCCGGTGGTGGTGAAGTAGAGTATGTCGCCTTCGAGCATGCAGTCGTCGCCGCGGGGTATGATGGTTTCGTGGTTTCGCTTGATGGCCGAAACGTGGAAGTGGCGGTTGCCGTAGGCGAAATCCTTCAGGTGCATGCCCACCAGGGGTGCTCCCTGGCGGAGTTTGACTCCTGCGAGGATAATCTTTCCGTTGTGCAGCTCGAACCAGTTCCGTGCCCATGAGTGGCGCATGGAGGTGATTATCTCCTCGGCGGCGAGGTGTTCGGGGTATATCACCCGGTCAACGCCTATGTGGTTCACGTGGGCGGTGTTGGCCGGGTTCATGAATTCGTAGGTGTCGATACGCGCCACGGTGCGTGCCGCTCCGAGGTTCTTGGCAATCGAGCAGGCCACGATGTTGTTGCTCTCGTAGGGTGTCACGGCAATGAACAGGTCGCAGTTGCCGGCTCCGGCCTCGCGCAGGGAAGCGAAGGATATCGGGCTGCCGAGAACTGTCATCAGGTTGTAGTTGGAGTCGAGCCATGCCAGTCGTTCGGCATTGCTGTCCACTACGGTTATGTCCTGTTCCTCGTTGCTGAGGAGCTTCGCAAGGTGCGAGCCCACTTCGCCGGAACCGGCTATGATTATTCTCATTGTCTGCTTTTGTTGGCGGATTCCATAATTGCCTTGGCAATGGACTCATGGTCGAAGCCGCACATGGCGTGCTGTTGTGCGGGGCTTGCCTGGGGTATGAATCGGTCGGGGATGCCCATTGGAGTCACTGTTACCGCAGGCGCGTTGGCGGCGAACCATTCTGCCACGGCGCCGGCGAGGCCTCCGGTGGCACAGCCGTCCTCGACGGTTATCACGGGGCGGCCGGAGGCGGCCACCTTTTCAAGTATGGAAGTGTCGATGGGTTTTATGAACTGCATGTCGTAGACTGCGGCTTCCACGCCTTTGGCGGCGGCTTCTTCGGCTGCCTGCAGGGCATCGTCGGCCACGGGGCCTATGGTGAGCACGGCCACGTCGGCTCCCTCACGCAGGCAGGTGCCGCGGCCAATCTCTACGGTTGTCATTTCGTTGCGCCACTGCGGGTTGCGTCCGGTTCCGCGTGGATACCGGATGGCCATCGGGCCGTGTGCGGTGGTGGCGGCCGTGTACATGAGGTTGCGGAGGGCGTGCTCGTTGCGCGGGGCGGCGATTGTCATGCCTGGAATTGTGCGCAGATAGGCCATGTCGTAGGCCCCGTGGTGTGTGGCGCCGTCCTCGCCTACAAGCCCGGCGCGGTCGATGCAGAAAGTCACGGGCAGTCCCATGAGGGCGACATCGTGGAATATATGGTCGTAGGCGCGTTGCAGGAAGCTCGAGTATATGGCTACGAACGGTTTCATGCCTTCTTTTGCCAGACCGCCTGCGAAGGTTACGGCGTGGCCTTCTGATATGCCCACGTCGAACACGCGCTCGGGAATCTGTGCCTGCATGGTGGCCACTGATGTTCCGGAACTCATGGCCGCCGTGATGGCAACTATGCTGCCGTCGGCTCTGGCAAGTTCAAGCAGGGTGTTGCCGAACACGTCCTGGTACTTGAGCGGCGAGCCTTCGGCACCTGCGCTCCTTCGGCCTGTGGCCGGGTCGAATTTTCCCGGAGCATGCCACGATGCCGGGTCTGCCTCGGCGGGAGCGTAGCCTTTTCCCTTTATGGTGCGCAGGTGCAGCAGGCGCGGGCCTTTCATGTCGCGTATGTCGGTGAGCACCCGCACGATACCTTCTACGTCGTGTCCGTCGAACGGTCCGAGATATCTTATGTTAAGCCCTTCGAAGATGTTCTGCTGTCTTGTGAGCAGGCTTTTGAGGCTGTTGTTGAACCGCAACACGGCGCCCCGGCGGCTCTCGCTGGCGATATGCAGCTTCTTGAGCAGCTTGTATGCCTTGTAGCGGAGGGTGTTGTAGGTCGGGGAGGTGGTAAGGTGTGTGAGGTAGTGGTTGAGGGCGCCGACGTTGTTGTCGATGCTCATGTCGTTGTCGTTAAGGACAATGAGCAGGTTGTTGTCGGTGTTGGCGGCGTTGTTTATTCCTTCGAATGCGAGGCCGCCGCTTATGGAGGCGTCGCCTACTATTGCCACGACATTGCGTTCGGGCTGTTCACCTTTGAGCTTGGAGGCTATCGCCATTCCCAGCGCCGCCGATATGGAGTTGGATGCATGTCCGGCGGAAAAGGTGTCGTAATCGCTTTCTCCCGGGTTCGGGAATCCGCTGATGCCGTCCTTGCGTCGGTTGCCGGCGAAAGCCTCGCGGCGACCTGTCAGCAGTTTGTGGGCATATGCCTGGTGGCCTACGTCCCATACCAGACGGTCGCGGGGGGTGTCGAATACGTAGTGCAGTGCTACGGTGAGTTCCACCGAACCCATGCTCGAGGCGAAGTGTCCGGGGTTGTCCGAGAGGCTGGCGATGAGGAAGCGGCGAATCTCGGAGCACAGTTCGGGAAGGCGCTCAACGGGGAGCCGACGAAGATCCTCTGGAGAGGATATGGAATCCAGAAGCGGAGTATGTGGCCGTTCGCTCATTTCTTTATGTATTTCTTATACATAGGTACAAAAATGATAATCGCAGAAGCGACAATCACAAATACGGTGTACAGAGTCACCTGAGCGTGTGCCAGCATGTAGCAGCACAAGCCCAGCCACAGCACTCCCAGGACCACGAACCTTGCTATTGTTCCTTTTTTCATACTTGCCTCATGCGTTTACTAAGGGACAAAAATACAAAAATTTGGCAGTAGCTCAAAAAAAGACTAATTTTGACCTTGATTCAACTGAAACACATCCTATACCCTATTTTATCCATGAATAAACAACTATTACTTCTGGTTTTCGCCGGCTTGTCGCTCTCGGCTGTACATGCCCAGAAACCGACGGTGATTCTGGGTGGCGAGGAGCTTACTGTCGACACTCTTTTTCATGCCAAAGTCGGCCCCGGCACCACACAGACCCAGCTGCACCTCTCCGGCGCCAATCCTCTGGACATCTACTACCTTACTGTCGACCGCACCACTCCCGGTGTGAGCATCCGCACTATATGTCCCGGTGGAAAAATCGCAGGCTCCAACCGCACATCGGCCATGGCGCAGGCTGAATCTACCGACAGCCGCCTGTACTTCGCCGGCACCAACGGCGACTTCTACTACACCGGCGGCAAGGCTACCGACGGCACATCGCTGGTGGGAACTCCCACATATTCCGCCGCCGTGAATGGCGAAACCTACAAGAGCAGCGGCGCCGGCTACCAGTTCTCGGTGGATGCCGAAGGCATTGCACGTGTCTGCCGTCTGAGCTGGCACAACGGCACCGCCACTTCCGGCGACAAGACTGTGCCTTTCCGTGCAGTGAATGTCGATGGAGCACCCGACAATGCAGTGACATTATACACGCCCCGTGGCTGGACATCGCCCTGCCAGGGACATCTCGCAGGCAAGTGTGCCGAAGTATCCGCACGCCTCGTGGAGGGCGACAGCTTCATTTCCGGAGGCTCTTTCCGTCTTGAAGTCACTTCCGAGGTGACATCCACCGGCGACAAGCCCGTGCCAGCCGACGGCTGCGTGATCATGGGGCGTGGCACTGGCGCTGAATTCATCCGCACACTTTCCGTGGGCGACATCGTGACCATGGACCAGGTTATCGAGACTCCCGAAGGCGAGAGAATCCGTCCTATGGAAATTGTCAGCGGCAACCCCAAGAATATCGGCGGCGGTGTGAACCTCAACAGCGAAGGCGAGCGCGGCGATGCCTCCGCGCGTCATCCCCGTACCGGCATCGGTGTCAGCGCCGACGGCAATACCATTGTGATGATGGTTATCGACGGTCGCGGAGCCTCGCGCGGTGTCACCACCGGCATGCTCGGCGACATGCTTCTCTACGCCGGTGCTTACGAAGGCGTGAACATCGACGGCGGTGGTTCATCGACTTTGTATACCGCGGCTCTGGGCGTGCGCAACACCTGCTCCGACGGCAACGAACGTTCCGTGGGCAACGGTGTCTTCGCTGCTGTCGACGGTGACGTGAACGATACCCGGGTGGCATCGCTGGCATTTGCCGACTGGCGCTTCGACGCGCCCCGCATGGGTCTCTACACCCCGCGTGTGTTCGCTTTCAACGCCGCAGGCGTGCTCATCGACAACGACTTCAAGGATTACACCCTGTCTTGCCCCGAATCGCTTGGCGAAATCATCTCCGACGGACATTCGCTGCTGGCGAACGGCACCTCCAGCGGTGTGCTCACCGCCAGGTACGGAAATGCCGAAGCGGCCACCATTCCCGTGTACATCACCGAAACCGAAGTCGCTCCCCGTGTGCCTGAAGTGCTTCTCGACGGTCACAGCAGCTATACAATCGAGCTCGAGGCCGAAGTGCTCGGCGCCAAGGTTCCCGTAAGCCCCGTCGCATACAGCTGGGAAAGTTCCGACGTGGCAGTGGCCACAGTCGACGCTGAAGGTGTGGTTACACCCGTGGCCGACGGCACCTGCACAATGACAGGCCGCGACGGCACTTCCGAAGTATCCCTTACCATAAAGGTGGAATCGCCGGCAGGCAACATCGTGCCGGTGGAAACCGACCACAGTGCATGGGATTTCAAGAAAACCCTTGTATCGACCCTCGAGACCACTCCTCTCGAAAACGGCTTCACCCTGGACTACAAAATGGGTAGCAGCGCCCGCGGCAGCAACATACGCCTGACCGACAAGAAACTGATGCCTTCCCGTCCCGACGCCGTGCGCATCCGCATTGCATCGGCATTGGCTATGCCCACACAGCTGAGCCTCACCATCACAGCGGCAAACCGCACCAAGAGCGACATCGTGGCATATAAGGAACTGCCCGCCGCCGCTCCCGCAGAATGGACTCTGCGCCTGTCCGATGTGTTCGACACTAACGACGCGGCCATATATCCACTGGAATTCGTTTCGTTGACCATCAGCCTTGGCGATGCGGCCAAATCGACAGGCAAGCTGGAAATCCCCGGCATTGAAATGGTGTACGACAAAGGACAGACCGGCGTGGACAACATAGTTGTCGAGAATCCCGCCGACGCTCCAGCCGAATACTTCACACTCGAAGGTATCCGCGTGGAAGGCAATGCCCTCACCCCCGGTGTATATATTGTACGTCGCGGAAACACTGCCACAAAGATTCTGGTTAAATAACAGATTATTCATCCTCCCATAGCAACAGAGCGGCTGCCTGACTCAGGCAGCCGCTCTGTTGCTATGGTCTTGGGATATTTTTCTCAGAAGAACATGCCCATCATCATCGAGGGGAGCAGTCCCAGGGCTATGCTCGCCATCACCAGCCACACAGCCCATTGCGAGGCTGTGCGGGCGGCTTTCAGCCGTCCCTTCAGGTAATAATGGTTCACCAGGATGGACGCCACAAGCGCTCCCAGAGTCACCGGCGAGCAGCAGAGTATTGTCAGTGCTATGCTCCAGCCCAGATAGGTGGGAGGGCAGGGCGGTTTGGCCTGCATCGGGGCAATGGCCGGTGCGAAGGCCGCCTCGGGATATACCGGTTGCCGGAATTCGGCGAAGCCGGCGATGTTGTCGTTTGCCCGGGGCGCGTCTTCGGCTGTCTCTGGCTGCCGGTCGGCATAGTCGCATGTCTGAGGAGCGGACTCCTCGAACAGAGGCGCCATCTCCGGCAGCGAGCCTGCGGGATACCACTTGGGAAGGCCGTCGAACCACACCTTGGTGTCGGGCGTAACCGGCAGCGAGCGCAGCTCCTCGAATTCAAACGGACCCTGCTGGCGTCCGTCGAGATAAACCCATACTTTCATGACTCCCCCTGATGTTTCAGAAGTGGTTGGCCTCGTGTCCCACGATGCTCGACAGCAGGTGGTTGGCAAGGCGGCTCGCTCCCAGGCGGAAGAGCTCGTTGGTGAGCCATTCCTCGCCGAGGACTTCCTTGATTATGGTGTAGTACTTCACGGCGTCCTCGGTGGTTGCCACGCCTCCGGCGGCCTTGAAGCCCACGCGCAGGCCGGTTTTCTCGTAGTATTCCTTTATGGCCTGCGCCATCACATAGGTGGCCTCCAGCGAAGCCCCGGGGTATTCCTTGCCGGTGGAAGTCTTCAGGAAGTCGGCGCCGCTGTAGAGCGAGAGAATCGACGCCATTTTTATGTTGCGGGCGGTGCGCAGGGCTCCAGTCTCGAGAATCACCTTGAGGCGTCCGTCGCGTGTGGCCTCCTTCTGCTCGGCGATTTCGTCGCACAGACTCTCGTAGTCATGGTCGAAGAAGTAGCCGAGGTTGAGCACGATGTCGATTTCGTCGGCGCCGTTGGCGACAGCCAGCGAGGTTTCGGCAATCTTCACCTCCTCGAATGTCTGCGACGAGGGGAAGCCGCCGCTCACGCATGCGATCTTCACATCGCTCACTTCCAGCACTGTGCGCACCACAGCCGCGAAATTGGGATATACGCATATGGCGGCCACGTTGGGCAGCGAGGGGAATTTTTCGGCGAAGCTGTTCACAGCCTCGGTGAAGCGGGCTACGCTCTGGGGCGAGTCGGTGCTCTTGAGGGTGGTGAGATCGATGGAGTTGAACAGGAAGCGATATACCTCCTTGTTGTTGTTCTCCTGATAGTGGTCGGCGAGAATCTTCGCCACGGCATCGGCAACCTGCCGGTCGTCTTCAACCACATTGCTGGCAGCTATGGCCTGGGCATATTTGTCGGGCAGCTGTGCCGCCTCACGGTTTTCTTCGCTCATGATGTTATCTTTTTATTCTGTTTGTGTCTCTTACAGTCCCGAACGTTTTTCTTCTCCACATTGTTGGCGAAAGCGCCAGCCATGTCGATGCCGTGCTGGTTCGCTATGGCGAGCAGCACCCACAGGGTGTCGGCAAGCTCGTCGGCAAGGTCGAGTCTCTCGCCGGCCTTGGCGCTCTGCTCGCCGTCGGTGCGTGCGATAACGCGTGCCACCTCGCCGACTTCCTCGGCCAGGATGGCCATGTTGGTCAGCGGCGAGAAGTACCGAACTCCCACGGTGTTTATCCACCGGTCGACAATAGCCTGAGCCTCGGCCAAGGTGAGCGCGCCGGTTGTTTCCGCTTTGTCTGTCATAGTGCAAATATAGTGTTTTTTTTGCACGGACGTGTCGGAACTGATGTCAAGTCACGGCAAAAACATCTCACATGCTTCTGCCGTCTGTTCCCGGATGTTGTCGATGGATGTAAATCCAGCCGAGTGTCGGCGATAGATCAGTAATTTATCTGGAAGTATGCATCGCGTCCGCGGCCTACATGCCTGCCGTCGAGATATAAGTCGACACGTTCAGTGTTTTCGTTGTACTCGACAGCGAGATTGAACGATTTGGCTCCGATGTGGAGTTCGACAACCGCCTTAGGCTTATTCAACGAATGCAGAAGGTCTGTTTCTCCAAAATGGATTTCGGCGTTCTCTTGCGATTTGGATGTGTAATATGCCCCAAAGTTCACCACAACCGGGAAATCACTGATTTCCCACAATGGCTCGTCTGGTTTTGCGGGAGCGATGTCACACCTTTCGCCACGGAAGATGATATATATATATCTTCATCGGATATGTTATCGGATGAGTTTTTCAGAAGTTTGATTTTATAGAGATATGGACGGCATCTATCCACATCATAAATCTCTTCCTTACATGAAAACATCACCGTTACCATTGTCAGGCACAGGATTGAGATTATAATCTTTATTCTGTTCATTTGTTGGGGGTTGCTATAATGTATTTCAGATTTTTATTATAATGTATGGAGCCTACATGTAGGTAATTGAAGTTAAAATCCCGTTTTCTTCCGCACCAAGCGCAAGAGGTGGGTTTTCGTATTCGCATGATGCCAGGATTAGAATGGAAATGATAAGGAACAGAAATTTTTTCATGATACTTTTTCATTGCGTGCGCCGCAAAGATAATGATAAAGCAATGTAAATTACAATGTAACTATTCAGCGGACACGCTAAGGCGATAATGTGGAATAGACATCACCAT
>ERZ777305.3577-NODE-3577-length-10367-cov-2.891195_pt1 | contig 10367 bp, 9 predicted proteins | sample MGYA00374965_ERZ777305 | MGnify/ENA primary metagenome ERZ777305 (study PRJEB29328, sample SAMD00013331) | mouse gut metagenome | study: EMG produced TPA metagenomics assembly of the Metagenome analysis of fecal microbiota from mouse which was promoted...
GGGTATGGAGATATTTATCCGGTTACTGTGTTAGGACGGGGAATGGCAATTGTCATTTCTTTATTGGGAGTTGGCGTTGTAGCCATTCCCACAGGTATTATTTCTGCCGGTTTCGTGGAACAGTATACACAGCTTCAAAATAAAAACAGAAATTCCGGTGGTACAAAAGGGACAGTAAGTGTTATGGTAGATGCTTCGGGGCCTTTTACAGGAAAAACGGTACAAAATATAGAAAACGGGTACCATATTGATGTGATTGCATTTGTTAGAAATGGGGCAGTAGTGCTTCCAACGGAAGAAATTGTAATAAAAGAAGGAGATATATTGCTTTATCAGCTTGGAAACTGATAAAAAGCTAAACTGACATGGAAAGGAGTGGGGAAATGTCCGGGAATCGTTCCGATTATATTGTTGAAGTATGCTGTGGCAGCTATTATGATGCCAGGCAGGCTTTTGAGGGAGGTGCACAGCGCATTGAGTTAAACAGTGCTCTGGCATTGGGAGGTCTGACGCCGGCCACAGCAACCTTGTGCCTTGTAAAAGAAAACATGCCTTCTTTGAAGGTAGTTGCAATGGTGCGGCCAAGAGGAGCCGGATTCTGCTATACATGGGAAGAGTTTTCAGAGATGGAGGCAGCATGCAGCGACCTGCTTAAAAATGGCGCCGATGGAATTGCATTTGGATGTCTTAAGGAAGATGCTTCTCTTGATCAGGAAAAAAACAAGCGTATGACAGCGCTAATTAAAGATGCCGGAAAAGAAGCAGTATTTCATCGGGCATTTGACTGTGTGGAGGATCCCTTTTTTGTAATGGAACAATTGATAGAAGCAGGAGTTGACCGGGTGCTGACCAGCGGCTTAAAAGATAAGGCGATGGAGGGAGCAGAACTTTTGAAGGCTTTGCAGGAACGTTATAAAGACAGGATACAAATACTTGCAGGCAGTGGTGTAAATGCAGATAATGTATGTGAATTAATAAGAAAGACAAAGGTAACTCAGGTGCACAGTTCCTGTAAGGGATGGAAGAGAGATGCAACTACAGTCAGAAATGGGGTATCTTACAGTATGTTTCAGGGAGAACAAAGATATATGTATGATGTGGTTTCGAAAGAAATGGTGGAAAAGCTTCTTTTGCAGACAGCAGGGATGAGCAGCAAAAACCTATAAATGAAAGTTATAAGAAATGTAACATAAATAAATGCAATTATTTTAAGGAGGAAGATAAAAATGCAGGATATAATTATAACCGATACCATCAAATACGTAGGAGTAAATGACAGGAAGATTGACTTGTTTGAGAGCCAATATGTGGTGCCTAATGGGGTATCTTACAATTCTTATGTAATTATGGATGAAAAGATTGCTGTTATGGACAGTGTGGACAAGAGGGGAACAGCAGAATGGTTTGAAAATCTGGAAAAAGTTTTGGAAGGAAAAGAGCCGGATTATTTGATTGTGAATCATTTAGAGCCGGATCATTCAGGAAATATTCAGAATTTTCTTGAAAAATACCCTAAAGCGCAGCTTGTCTCTAATGCAAAAACGCTTAGCATGATGCCGCAATTTTTTTCAATTGATTTAGGCGGGCGCAGTGTAGTGGTGAAAGAAGGAGAAGAACTTTCTCTGGGAAAGCATGTGCTTACTTTTGTAATGGCGCCGATGGTGCATTGGCCTGAAGTGATGGTAACTTATGATAAAACAGAAAAGGTGCTCTTTTCCGCAGATGCTTTTGGGAAGTTCGGAGCGTTGGATACCCAGGAAGACTGGACCTGTGAGGCAAGACGGTATTATATGAATATTGTGGGAAAGTATGGTGCCCAGGTGCAGGTACTGCTTAAAAAAGCGGCTGTTTTGGACATTCAGACTATATGCCCGCTGCATGGCCCTGTTTTATCAGAAAATTCAGGAGGAAAAGGGCTTTCATATTATTTTGAAAAATACCAGACATGGAGCAGTTATACACCGGAAGATGAAGGGATTGTGATTGCTTATGCTTCCATTCATGGAAACACAAAGCAGGCGGCTTTGAAATTAGCTTCCATATTGGAAGAAAAGGGGGTAAAAAAGGTGGTGTGCTTTGATCTGGCGAGAGATGATATGGCAGAGGCAATAGAAGATGCTTTCCGCTATGACAAAATGGTGCTGGCAGCAGCTACCTATGATGCCGGCTTATTCCCCTGTATGGAAAGCTTTCTTGCGCATTTAAAATCAAAAAATTACCAGAAGCGTACCATTGGACTGATGGAAAACGGGAGCTGGGCGCCTATGGCAGGGAAGTTAATGAAGGAAGGACTTTCGGGAATGAAAGAGATCGCCGTATTAGAGCCTGTGGTAACCATTAAATCAACCTTAAACCAGCAGTCAGAGGAGCAGTTAAAGCAACTGGCTGATGCACTTCTTTCATAAAAAATTATAAACATATTTTTCTCCTATCTGCACACAATACTTTCATCAGGGTATATTTTTGGAGGTTTGAAAGAGTGGAAAAGAGAGAATCTGTCTGGAATGTGCAAAGCAGTATGCCACATTTTGAAAAGCTGAATGGAAGCATAAAAACGGATGTATTGATTATTGGCGGCGGAATGGCAGGTGTTTTATGCGCTTATTTTTTGCAGAAGGCAGGAGTGGATTATGTTCTTGTAGAAGGAAAAAAGATCTGCTGCGGGGTTACCCAAAATACCACTGCAAAAATTTCAGCGGCACATGGACTGATTTATAATGAGCTTCTGCATCAGGCAGGACAGGAGAGGGCAAAACGATACCTGGAGGCAAATTTAAAAGCGGTACAAAGCTTTGGGGAGCTTTGCAGGGGCATAGATTGTGATTACAAAGAAGTAACTTCTTATGTTTATTCACTGGATAATAGAAAAAAATTAGAGGATGAAGCAGATGCGCTCCGGCATCTTGGATGGGATGCCGCAATTTTGGAGACACCGAAACTGCCTATGCAGACAATGGGGGCGGTTTGCATGGAACACCAGGCGCAGTTTCATCCTCTTAAATTTGCTGCAAAAATAGCTCATGGACTTACTATTTATGAAGATACCTTTGTGAAAGAGTTTAAGGACCATACTGCAGTGACTGAAAGCGGCAATATCACTTATAGGAAAGTAATATTTGCCACGCATTTTCCCATTGATAATAAACATGGACTTTACTTTTTAAAAATGTATCAGCACCGCTCTTATGTGATTGCGCTGGAAAATGCAGAAGATGTAGAGGGAATTTATATTGATGAGAACAGGAAAGGAATGTCTTTTCGAAATTATAAAGATTTACTTTTTTTAGGAGGAGGTTCCCACAGAACAGGAAAAAAGGGGTGCTGCTGGCAGGAGTTAAAGGAGGCTGCGCACCAATACTATCCTGAAGCATCAATAAAGTATGCATGGGCAGCCCAGGATTGCATGACGCTTGATCACATTCCCTACATTGGGGTATATGGAAAGCATATGCCGGATGGCTTTGTGGCAACTGGATTTAATAAGTGGGGAATGACTTCTTCTATGATTGCAGCACATATTTTAACAGATCAGATTCTGGAAAAAGAAAATTCCTATGGGGAAATTTTTGCCCCTTCAAGAAGCATATGGAAGCTTCAGCTTGCAGTTAATGGATTGGAAGCTGTATTCAATCTGCTTACTCCGTCAAAGCCCAGATGTCCCCACCTTGGCTGCGCTTTAAAGTGGAATCCGGCAGAGCGCACATGGGATTGCCCTTGTCATGGTTCCCGGTTTGACAAAGAAGGCAGACTTCTTGATAATCCAGCAAATGGAGACTTGAAGAAAAGTTCCTGATACAGGGACTTTTTTGCATTTGATGTGGAAAAACTGGCAGAACAGGTTACGACATCTTGCAGGCAGGAAAAGGGTATGCTATGTTCAATAACACAAGAAGTGACTAAAGGGGTGAGAGATTGAAGATATCAATAAATGTGGAAGAGGAAATTAAGGATATAGAAGTTGTAATTTCCTGCAGCAGGCTGACGCCGGAAATAGAAAAAGTACTGGCAACTCTGCGGATGATGGAAAGACAGTTATTGGTTAAAAAGGGAGAAGAAACTTATATTCTTGATGTTTCCAAAGTGATTTATTTAGAATCCGTGGACAGAAGAACTTTTGTTTATACCAGGGAAAATGTATATGAATCCGGTTTTAAACTGTATGAACTGGAGCAGCAGCTTGAGGAATGCGGATTTTTTCGTGCCAGTAAATCCTGTGTGGCGGCGTTGCGGTATATTAGGTCTCTGAAAACAGATGTAAACAGAAAGATTAAGGTAACTATGGAAAATGGGGAACAAATTATGGTATCCAGACAATATGCGGAAGAACTGAGAAAGAAATTGGGGGTGAAGTAGATGGAAGAGAAAAAAACAATATTTGATTATGTTACAATGACATTTTCCATATTTGGATTTTCTATTGCATGGCTGAATTTTTTTACCTTTTTGTTTGGGGAGGAGGCAAAAGAAATTTCCAGCATGTTTTCACTGGGAAATAATGGACTTAGTATAGCAACGATGATGCAGTTTTTGGGAGTAGCAGTAATAACTACATTTATCAGATATATTTTTTTTACGGATATTATCATTAAAAAGATGCCGATTGTAGGGAGGACTGCCTGCATGGTTTTATCAGAAATAAGCACAATAGTGGTTTTTGTATTGTGTTTTGACTGGTTTCCTACAGATATGTGGCTGCCCTGGATTATGTTCATTTTATGCTTTGGTCTTTGCTTTGTGGTGAGCACAGTAGTGACAATGTGGAAGGAAAAAATGGAAAACAGAAAAATGGAAGAGGCACTTGCCAAATTAAAGAAGCAGGAAGCTGTTTTCTATGAAGGGGAAGGAGAGAAGGATAAGAATGGAATATGTAATTGAAATGCAGGATGTTGTAAGGAATTTTGACCGAAAAGAAGTATTGAAAGGGGTTAACTTAAAGGTTTCTCCCGGCGAGATTTTTGGGCTGCTTGGTCCTTCCGGAGCCGGAAAAACTACAATCATTAAGATATTGACAGGACAGCTCCGATGTACAAAAGGCGTAAGTATGATATTAGGACAGGACACTGGAGCCCTGGAGCCTTTTGTTTACCGGAAGATGGGAATGATGATGGATAATCTGGGATTGTATGAGAGATTGTCCTGCTATGATAATTTAAAACTTTTTGCAAAAATTTATCAGGTACCACGCGGCAGAATATCAGAGGTACTCAGACAGGTGGATCTGGCAGATGCAGCCAGGGAACCGGTATCAAAGCTTTCAAAGGGAATGAGGGGAAGGCTGGCTTTAGCCAGAGCGGTAATGAATGAGCCGGAAATTCTTTTTCTTGATGAGCCATCCAGCGGTCTGGATCCCCAGGCAGTATCCATGATTCATCAATTGATCAAAAAAGAACAGGAAAGAGGCGCGGCCATATTTCTGACAACTCACAATATGGAAGAAGCGTCAAAGCTGTGTGATCATATTGCTCTTTTAAATGAAGGGAAAATTGTGGAATATGGAAGTCCTAAGGAAATCTGCTTAAGATATAATCATCAAAACAAGCTGCAGATCAGGCTTTTGGATGGAAGAAATGTGGCATTGCCAAATGGGAGTATGGCAGCAGATGAGGTAAAAGATTATCTGGAAAAGGAAATGGTGGAAACCATTCATTCCACAGAACCCAGCCTGGAAACTGTTTTTATGGAGCTTACAGGAAGGAGATTCGAGTAAATGAAAAATATAATTGCGATTTTTCAAAAACAGATTAAGGATACTTTGAAAAATAAGTCAGTTCTTATAGAATTCCTTATTTTTCCGATTATGTCAATTATCATGGAATATTCCATCCATATAGAAGGAATGCCGGAACATTTTTTTGCAAATATGTTTGCGGCAATGTATGTGGGAATGGCGCCTTTGGTTGCCATGTCGGCAATCATTTCTGAGGAAAAAGAAAAAAATACCCTTCGGGTACTTTTGATGTCAAATGTAAAGCCGGCAGAATATTTAATTGGCGTAGGCTGCTACATATGGATAATCTGCATGATGGGAAGCTGTGCGATTGGTATTTCAGGCGGCTATAAAGGGAAAATGCTTTTATCTTTTCTTACAATTATTGGGGTTTTAGTTTCCATGCTGATCGGCGCAGCAATAGGCACAAGCAGCAAAAATCAAATGGCGGCAACCTCCCTTACAGTGCCGGTTATGGTAGTTTTTGCCTTTTTGCCAATGCTTTCCACGTTTAATGAGTCTATTGAAAAAGTAGCAAAAATCGCCTATTCACAACAGGTCAGCATTTTAATAAACGGAATTGGAAAAACAGGGGCAAGTGCTGAAAATGCAGTAATTATTTCAGGTAATTTTTTAATAGCAGTGGTATTGTTTGGGTATGCATATAAAAAAAGCGGCATGGCCTAGAGGCTAAAGTGGAAATAATTGTGGGCAGCCTTCTTTTTGAATCTGCAGAATACGCTGATTTTTACTGCCACGGAATTTCAGACTGATATCATACTGGTTTTGATCAAATTCTCCATCTACCAGTACATCCACATAGGACAGAAAGGCTTCCGTTGCTTCGCAGTGGGCCCGCCCATCAGGAGATAAAAGATCCGTCTCATAGGTATATCCGGTATAGCACCAGATGTTTTTTTCCGGGAAGCGCTTTTTAAACTGTTCAAGCAGTGGAAGAAGCGCTCTTTGATTGGAAGGTTCCATAGGTTCTCCGCCTAAAAGAGTCAGGCCGCTGATATATTTTGGAGAAATAGATTCCAGGATTTCCTGGATCGTCTCTTCCGTAAAATCATTACCATAGTTAAAATCCCATGTGTTTTCATTAAAACATCCCCGGCACCTGTGGGTACAGCCAGACACAAACAGGCTGGTTCGAACTCCCAGCCCGTTTGCAATATCATAGTATTTTATGTCCGCGTATTTCATGTAATTTCGCCAACCTTTCCTGCACATGGTTTTCTTACAAATGCAGCACCCGCTCTTTGATTTCCTGTGTGCGTCCCTGATTCCAGAACTGGGTGCCAATATAGCCGCAGGTACGTCTTGCCACATTCATTTTGTTCTGATCTCTGTTTCCACATTTGGGGCATTCCCAAACCAGCTTATTGTGCTCATCTTCAATAATGCGGATTTCTCCGTCATATCCACATTCCTGGCAATAATCGCTTTTGGTATTCAGTTCCGCGTACATAATATGATCGTAAATATGCTGCATAACGGCAAGCACGGCATCTATATTATTCTGCATATTGGGAACTTCCACATAGCTGATTGCACCGCCGGGAGACAGCTTCTGAAATTGAGCTTCAAAGGTTAATTTGTCAAAGGCATTGATGGATTCAGTCACATGAACGTGATAGCTGTTGGTAATATAATTTTTGTCAGTTACGTCGGGAATAATTCCAAAACGATTCTGAAGGCACTTGGAAAATTTGTAAGTAGTGGATTCTAATGGAGTGCCATAAAGACTAAAGCCAATATTCGTTTCTTTTTCCCATTTTTTGCAGGTATCATTTAAATGATTCATAATTTGTAAAGCAAAGGGAGTTGCCTCCGGATCTGTATGGGATTTTCCGGTCATATAGCGGACGCATTCGCATAAACCAGCATATCCCAGGGAAATAGTAGAGTAGCCTCCATAAAGAAGCTTATCTATGGTTTCTCCTTTTTTCAGACGGGCAAGCGCGCCATTTTGCCATAAAATAGGGGCAACGTCGGAAGGGGTTCCCTTAAGGCGTTCGTGCCGGCACATAAGGGCTCTTCTGCAAAGGAGAAGACGTTCCTCTAAAATATCCCAGAATTTGTCCATATCACCGCCAGACGAGCAGGCTGCGTCCACTAAATTTAAAGTTACAACACCCTGATTGAACCTTCCGTAAAATTTATAGGAGCCATTTTCATCTTTGTAGATAGATAAGAAAGAGCGGCAGCCCATACAGGGATAACAGTTGCCTTCTTTCAGGGTTTTAATGATTTTTTCAGAAATATAATCAGGTACCAGACGTTTGGCAGTACAACGGGCAGCAAGCCGGGTAAGATGCCAATATTTGGAATCCTCAAAGATATTGTTTTCTTCCAGCACATAAATAAGCTTTGGAAATGCCGGTGTAATATAGATTCCCTGCTCATTTTTTACGCCCTGAATTCGGCCAAGAAGCATTTCTTCTATGATCAGCGCCAGGTCATCCCGCAATTGTCCCTCAGGCACTTCATTTAAATACATAAACACAGTGACAAAAGGTGCCTGTCCGTTGGTGGTCATTAGAGTGATTACCTGATATTGAATCATTTGTACTCCCTGCTTAATTTCCCGGCGAACCCGCATTTCGGCCATTTTGTTGACCAGCTCATCAGTTGCTTCTATTTGCTGGGCAGTTAATTCTTCCCTTACTTCCCGACGGAATTTTTCCCTGCTTACCTGAACAAAAGGTGCAAGATGGGACAAAGTGATGCTTTGACCGCCATATTGGGAGCTTGCAATCTGTGCAATGGCCTGAGTTGCAATATTGCAGGCAGTAGAAAAACTGTGGGGGCGTTCAATCATAGCCTCACTGATAATGGTACCGTTCTGAAGCATATCTTCTAAATTTACCAGGCAGCAGTTATGCATGTGCTGGGCAAAATAATCGGCATCATGAAAATGAATCAGTCCTTTTTCATGTGCATCAACAATGTCAGGAGGAAGCAGAAAACGCTTGGTAATATCCTTACTGACTTCTCCTGCCATATAATCTCTTTGCACACTGTTGACAATGGGATTTTTATTGGAATTTTCCTGGAGCACTTCTTCATTATTGCATTCTAAGAGAGATAAAATCTGCTCATCGGTGGAATTGGACTTGCGGACAAGCTCCCGTTTGTAGCGGTAAGTAATATAGTTTGAAGCAAGCTTATAGGTTTGCTGCTTCATGATTTCTTCTTCCACCAAATCCTGAATTTCTTCCACGTTAGGACTCCGCTTCATTTCGATGCAAAGATTTGTAACATTATCTACTACAGTTTTGATTTGCTCTAAGCTTAAGCGGTCAGATTCCTGAACACTGGCATTGGCTTTTTTTACTGCTTCTTCTATTTTACCGGAGTCAAAAGTAACCTCCATACCGCTTCTTTTGATGATATTCATTCTAATACCCCCATATATTGTATATTGCTGATAAAAAACAGGCATATTTAGTATTATACCGGTCGGAGCAAAATATGCAAGTATCCTTGGTTACAAATAAAGAAAAATAATAGACAAAAAACATAAGAGGAATTTGTGCAAAAATAAAGACGTTGAAAATAACTGGTTTTTATCAAATACATTCATGTTTTGCAAGCCGGTTTTTGGAAAAAATACCTGCGGCATTTTTAATGCAGCAGGTATACGAAATTCATTCATTAATGTTATTTTACTGACTTTGCAAAAAAATCATCAATGCTTTTCTTGATTTCTTCGTCAGACATCGTTTTTAAAAGATAACCTTCCGGCTTTAGGGAAATAACTTTTTTGATACTTTCCCGATCGCCCCTGCCGGTTAAAAACATAACCGGAATGTCTGCAATTTCTTTTTCTGAACGAATCATTTCCAATGCCTGTCTTCCGTCGCATACAGGCATTTCATAATCTAATAAAACCAAATTTGGACGGTTTATGGTAATTTTCTGAATGGCGGATAAACTGGAACTGGCCTCAATCAGATCATAGTCTGATATTAGCAGCTTGACCATTCTGCTTCTCATAAACTCGGAATCATCTACAACCAGAATTTTTTGTTTTCGTTTTTCATTTTCTTCTTTTTCTTTCACCAGATAATCACTGACTGCAGTTAAAGCATTTTGAGAGTTAATGGAAATCTTTTCCCGAATGGAGTCAGCGGTGGCAGCACAAAAAGCAAAATATCCTTCCCCTGCATCAAACAACAGGCTGCAGGAAGGCTGTTCTCTTTCAAAAGAATTTACAAGCTGCTCATGTGTCAAAAGGCACTCTTTTTCCATCTTTAAGAGGGCAATTGCAGGAAAATTCTCCCTGATTTTTTCTAAAAACTGACGTGACAGATAGCGGGTAACGTTAATTACCATATCATCAATTTTAGGATAATCTGTATTTAAAATCCTGCTTACAATTTTAAGCAGCAGTCTGTCTTCAAATATAAGAGTGACTTCCCATTTTTCCTTTTGATCTCCCTTATAGAAAAAACGACAGCAGATCATTTTTCCAAAATCTTCACCAGCGTACTGTTCACTGATCAGTTTTGCCTTTAAATGAAACATTTCCTGAATTAGTTGAAGGATGGCAGATTCTAAAGCATCATTTTCTGCTTCATGTGAAATATTTTTCCATTTGCTTTTTGTTTTTCCTACAATGGCCAGATCTTCTGTCTGGGTATGTGCAACCACC
>ERZ777305.3578-NODE-3578-length-10366-cov-3.912133_pt1 | contig 10366 bp, 13 predicted proteins | sample MGYA00374965_ERZ777305 | MGnify/ENA primary metagenome ERZ777305 (study PRJEB29328, sample SAMD00013331) | mouse gut metagenome | study: EMG produced TPA metagenomics assembly of the Metagenome analysis of fecal microbiota from mouse which was promoted...
TCTCAAATTGATTATAAATTTATATAATATTTTCGTAAAATACCGAAACTCAAAATTTTTGGGACTTTACAAACATAAAATATTATGATAGAATGTACAAAGTGATCCGCTGAATTATTGTTTATGATCATGGTAAAAAAGAAAGGGAGCGTGACATCGTGAATTTAGTTGAAAAAATAACGAAGAGTCAAATTAGAACAGATTTACCTGAATTCCGTGTAGGAGACACAGTTCGTGTTGATGTAAAAATCATTGAAGGTAAACGTGAAAGAATTCAAGCTTTTGAAGGAATTGTCATTGCAATCAAGGGAAGTGGAGTTTCTAAAAACTTCATCGTTCGTAAACTTTCAGCAGGAGTTGGAGTAGAAAGAACCTTCCCAATGAATTCTCCAAAAATTGATTCTGTAACCGTTATTAGAAAAGGTAAAGTAAGAAGAGCAAAACCTTATTACTTAAGAAATCTAGTAAGTCAACCTAAAATCAAAGAGAGACGAGATAAGGCAGCTTAATGCCTTATTTTTATTCAAAGAGGTAATTGTTATGAAATATGTAAAAGAATATTTACCATATGTAGGTATTATTGTTATCGTAATTGTACTTAGATTATATGTGATATCACCTGTACAAGTGGATGGATCTTCAATGATACCTACCTTACAAGATAATCAAATTTTAATTTTGAAAAAATATGATCATCGTTTTGATAGATTTGATATTGTAGTATTAAAATATGGCAAAGATAAGTTGGTTAAGCGGGTGATTGGACTTCCTGGAGAAACTGTTGCCTATATCAATCATAAGCTACTGATCAATGGAAAAGTGGTAGAAGAATCATTTTTACCAGAAAATATCAAGACATCTGATTTTAATTTAGAAGACATTGGGTATACAGCGATACCAGATGGTTATTACTTTGTGGTAGGAGACAATCGTAATGATTCCTTAGATAGTCGTTATATTGGACTCATACCAAAAAAGAATATTGAAGGAACAGTCAGTTTTAGTTTATTTCCACTCAATACTTTTGGAAAAATTTCATAAATTACTTGCGTTCTAATACAATATAGTGTATATTATATTTGTACGTATTCGTGGTGAAATAGAGACTCCAACTTTTTACTAGGAATATGCAAATTGAAAATGAGAGGAGAACTGTAAATGGCTTTAACAAAAGAAAAAAAACAAGAAATCGTTAAAAAATATGCAAGAAATGAAAAGGATACTGGATCAGCAGAAGTACAAATTGCAATCTTAACAGAAGAAATCAATGAATTGACTGCACATTTAAAAGAACATAAACATGATTTTCATTCTAGACGTGGATTACTTAAAAAAGTAGGTCAAAGACGTAGTATGTTACAATATTTACTTAAAACAGATGTAACAAGATACCGTGCTTTAATTCAAAGCTTAGGATTAAGAAAATAGTATAAAAATAGCATAATAGTAGGCACTTATTTTTAGGTGCCTTTATTTTTGGAGGATAGAAATGAATAGTACAAGAATGTATAAGGCAAATGTGAAAAGTAAAAGTGGTAGCATAGATGAATATTTAGTATATGAAAAAAAATCTTCTTTTGGCGTAGAATATATAGATATGAGTGAGGATTTGCTTGAAAGATGTATAGGAGGTGCTCGTTCATTTTGTATAGATGAAATAGGGATTCTAGTTCCACTTATTAGAATACTTGATTTAAATAATAGGGTTTCTATAAGGTCAGTATTAAAACGTTATTATGAAGATTTGCACAGTTTATTAAGTGTACAAAATTTATATATTGGAAATATAGGAATTGTAACGAATCATAATGTGGGTGAACTTCCAAATTCAAACCTTACAATTGAATCCTTTTTATACAATCGTTTATTGCAAAAGATAGATCACCATTTTTTGGATTTAGTTGATTATATGGAATATGATTGTATAAAGAGTTTGAACATAGGAGACATATGTGTATTAGAAGAAAAACCATTTACTAAAGTATTTCAAGATAAAATACAAAGTGTAGAAATACAAAAGAAAAAAGTATTAGAAATGTATCATGAAAGATATCAAGAAAAGAGGTAATTTATGAAAAAAGTATTTGAATTAGACTTTAGAGGAAAAAAATTAGTAGTTGAACACGGAGAATTAGCCAAACAAGCACATGGAGCAGTACTTGTTCGATATGGGGATACTGTAATCTTATCAACTGCAGTCGTATCTAAAAATGCAAACATTCTATCAGATTTCTTTCCATTAATGGTATTGTATCAAGAAAAATTATATTCGGTAGGTAAAATACCAGGTGGATTTATTAAAAGGGAAGGACGTCCTACAGATGCTGCTACTTTAGCAGCACGTATGATTGATCGTCCAATGCGTCCCATGTTTCCCGAAAACTTTAGAAACGAAGTACAAGTTGTCAATACTGTCTTATCAGTAGACAATGACTACTCACCAGAATTGACTGCAATGTTTGGTTCTAGTTTATGTACTTGTATTTCTAAAATTCCGTTTGATGGTCCAATCGCAGGAGTCAAGGTAGGTAGAGTAGATGGGAAACTGATTATCAACCCAACTCAAGAGGAGTTAGAACTATCGGATATCGATTTGACAGTAGCGGGAACTAAACAAGCAATCAATATGGTGGAAGCAGGAAGTAAAGAAGTATCGGAAGATGATATGTTAGAAGCATTACTATTTGGTCATGAAGCTGTGAAAGAACTATGTGAATTCCAAGAGAAAATCATCGAAGAAATCGGTGATGAAAAAATGGAATATGAAAAATTGGAGATTGAAGATAGCTTAAGAGAACGTATTAAGGATTTGGCAAGCCAAAAATTAGATGCTGCAATGCGAATTAAAGAAAAGTTAGAAAAATATGCTGCAATTGATGCTGTCAAAGAAGAAGTTGTAAACTTATTTGAGGAAGAAAATAGTAATTTAGATAAAGAAGAATTAAATATTTTAACAACAAAAGTAAAATTAGTCTTAGAATCAATTGAATATGAAATATTTAGATCTATTACGGTCAATGAAAAAACAAGAGCAGATGGTAGACGAATGGATGAAATTAGACCACTATCAACGGATATTGATTTGTTACCAAGAACCCATGGATCTGCCTTATTTACAAGAGGGGAAACGCAAGCTTTGGCTGTTACAACATTGGGAGCTTTAAACGAATATCAAGCTTTAGATGGGATTAGTTTAGAAGCAGAAAAACACTTTATGTTGCATTACAACTTTCCTCAATTTAGTGTTGGTGAAACAGGAAGATATGGTTCTCCCGGAAGAAGAGAGATTGGGCATGGTGCTTTGGGTGAGAGATGTTTAAAACAAGTAATGCCTTCTGAAGAAGAATTTCCATATACAGTGAGAGTGGTATCTGAAATCTTAGAATCTAATGGTTCTTCTAGTCAGGCTACTATATGTGCAGGATGTATGAGTTTGATGGCTGCAGGGGTTCCAATTAAGGCACCAGTTGCGGGAATTGCGATGGGTTTAATTACTTCTAGTGATGAAAAAGAATACACTATTTTAACGGATATTCAAGGAATGGAAGATCATTTAGGAGATATGGACTTTAAAGTTGGAGGAACCAGAAAAGGAATCTGTTCTTTACAAATGGATATTAAAATTAAAGGAATAAATAAACAAATTTTAAAAGAGGCATTGGAACAAGCAAAAAAGGCAAGAATGGAAATTCTAGATGTTATGGAAGCACAAATTGCGGAACCTAGAAAAGAAGTTAGCCAATATGCTCCAAAAACAATGACATTTATGATTGATCCAGAAAAGATTAAAGATGTTATTGGTAAAGGCGGAGAAATGATTACTAAGATTATATTAGATGCAAGTAATGTAAAGGCTGTTAATGATGTCAATGCTGTTAAAGTAGACTTAGAGGATGATGGACGTGTTATTATTTATCATACAAATAAAGAAGTAATTGAAAAAACAGCAAATATGATTAAAGAAATTGTAAGAGAAGTAGAACCAGATGTCATTTATAAAGGAAAGGTTGTCAAAGTCGAGGACTTTGGATGTTTTGTAGAATTATGGCCTGGTTGTGAAGGACTTGTCCATGTTTCGCAGTTAGCGGCAGAACGCGTAGAAAAACCAAGTGATATTGTAAAGGTTGGAGACGAAATCCTTGTCAAATCTATGGGATATGATAAAAGAGGAAGGCTTAACTTATCTAGAAAAGAGGCAATTAAATAGTTGCTTCTTTTTCATATAATGGTAAAGTAGATATGGAAAAAGAGTTTTTTAAGACTCTTTTAATTTTTGAAAAATTTCATCTATTGGCAAGATTGCTTGCTCTATACTATATTTTGGAATCACATGTAAATGAAAATGTTTTACATCCTGTGCGATTCCATTGTTTTGTAAAAGTGTAACGCCATCTGCATGTAATCTATCCTCCACTAATTTTTTCATTTGTTTTGCAATATCCATAATATGCATTAAAGTACTTGAATCAATGGTATCTAAATTCAATGTGTGATTTTTAGGCACAATTAGCATATGCCCATTGTTACTAGGATTGACATCCAAAAACACTTTTACAAGTTCATCTTCATATATTGTGTAAGAAGAAATTTCACCTTCCATAATTTTACAAAATATACAGTCCATATGCATCACCTAAAAAAGTATACCATATATGGAAAAAATGTGGTATACTAAAAAACAAAATTACAGAGCTGAAATGATTATGAAATCAATTGAATCAAAAATAGAAAAAGCCATGATTCAAATTGCTGGTGATGAGGACTATCTTGCCAAATTAAATTTATTTCAACCATTTACTAACATTTATCCTTTCACAAATGAAAATATTAAAGAATATTTAGAACAGTATGATTTTACCAACCATACTATATTAACAGTTGGAGCGAGTGTTGGCCATATTTTGAATTTAATTTTATTCGGGGCAACTGAAATCGACTATTTTGATATCAATCCTTTTACTGAATTTTATGTCGAACTTAAAATAGCAGGTGTAAAGGCACTAGAAGAGGATGAATTTATTTCCTATTTATAATAAGATATATCGTGAAAAATATTTTTCGCCCAAAGAGTTTCAATTCATTGATTTTAACGGAGTTGCACAAATTCAACACAATTTAGAAAAAAAAGACACTGTTTTAGTCTATAAAAAGAACCGATAATGGTTCTTTTGGTGAATATCTGCGAATATTCTTTTTATATATGATAAATTATATCTTTTTTTATACAAAAGGTAGAGTAAAATATAAAAATTTGATAAAATAGTACTGTTGGAGATGATGATTATGCATACACTAAAAATAGAAAACCTAACAGTATCTGTTGAAAACAAAATCATTTTACAAGACTTTAACTTAACCATTCATACAGGAGAGACCCATGCAATTATGGGACCGAATGGAACGGGGAAATCTACCTTATCCAAAGTGATTATGGGAGATAATAACTACAAAATAGTGTCCGGAGATATTTTTTATGATGATGTTTCTATTTTAAATATGACTACTGATGAACGGGCAAGATTGGGAATTTTCTTAGGAATGCAGATGCCTTTAGAAATTGAGGGAGTTACCAATGCTGATTTCTTAAGAACTGCACTTCATGAGAAGGAAGGCAACAACTTTAAGTTGATGTCATTTATCAAAGAATTAAATCAAACAGTAGAACAATTAAAAATGAATCCAGATATGATTCATCGTTCTATCAATCAAGGGTTTTCTGGTGGAGAACGGAAAAAGAATGAAATTCTACAGATGTATTTATTAAAACCAAATCTTGTTTTATTGGATGAAATTGATTCAGGACTTGATGTAGATAGTTTGAAAATTGTCGGTGAAAATGTAACTGCTTATCAAAATCAGTCTAAATGTGGAATTTTACTGATTACACATTATCAAAGGTTACTTGACTACATTAAACCTGATTTCGTGCATATTATGATACATGGGAAGATTGTAAAAAGTGGAACTGCAGAACTTGTTTCTATCATAGAAAAAGAGGGTTATGAAAGTTTTGAACATTCAGAGGAAACATATGAATAAAATTCGGATTTTACAAAATGAAGTTCAATTGGAAGAACAAGATTCTTTATTACATGTAGAAACAACAATACCCGCTTCTCCATTTGAAGTTTTAAAGCTTAAAATATTTGTAAATCAATCTACATCTTTAGAACTCTATCAAGAGAGTGAAGAAGAAAGTAAAATAGATATTGTTTTTGAAGTTTCACAAAATGTCTCCTTTCGTGTACTAGAAATATGTAAAAGTAGTAAACTAAAAATAAGATACGAATATAGTTTAGCTGCCTATAGTGATGTTACAGTAACAAAATTTTATGACTGTGATTTTGTAAAAGAATTAGATTTAATTGAACTGAGTGGAGAATATGCAAGTATTCATCATCATTTAAAAACCATTGCAAAAGAAAAACAACGTTTTGATTTGATTACTTATCATAATGCTGCTCATACACAAAGTCATATGCTAAATCATGGTGTCAATATAAAAGAAGGTAGCATTGATTTTCAAGTGACAAGTATCGTATACCAAGGAATAAAAGATTGCACTTTAAGTCAAAATAATCGCATTATCACAATGAATGATCAAAAATGTAATATAGAGCCGATTTTATTAATAGAAGAAGAGGATGTTGTTGCCAACCATTCTGCCCATATTGGACAATTTGATGAGGAGCAACTGTTCTATCTTATGAGCCGTGGAATTCAAAAAGAAAATGCACTACAATTGTTAATCAAAGGCTTTCTATTAGAGTCTGTTTCAGAAACAGATTCCATTCAAAAAATAATTGAACAATACTGGGGGTGAAAAAATGAATCGAGAAGATTTTCCAATGCTAAAGCAAGATTTTGTTTATTTCGATAATGGTGCAACTACATTCAAACCTGCTATTTTGTCAGAAAGTATTCGCGAATATTATAATGAGTATAGTGCCAATGCGCATCGCGGGGATTATGATATTAGTTTGAAAGTAGATAACATGTATGAAGGAACCCGTAAAAAAGTGCAAGAATTACTTCATGCTACAAGTTCAGATGAAATCGTTTTTACATCTGGTGCAACGGATGCACTCAATAAAATCATTTTTGGGTATTTTCGTTATTATCTCAAAAAAGGAGATGAGGTCTTACTTACCAAAAGTGAACATGCTTCTAATGTTCTTCCATGGTTTGAACTTGCGGATGATATTGGTATTATAATTCGTTATATTGAATTAGATGATCATAAAAAAGTAACAATGAAAAATGTCAAACGTGCGATTACACCAAAAACAAAGGTCATCAGTCTAGCACATATTACCAATGTGGTAGGGGATATTCGGCCAATAGAAGAGATTAATCACTATGCCCACAAAATGGGAATCCTTGTATTAGTGGATGGTGCCCAGAGCGTACCACATATGAAAATAGATGTTCAAGAACTTGACATTGATTTTTTAACTTTTTCTGCGCATAAAATGTATGGTCCAACTGGAGTTGGTGTATTATATGGAAAAAAAGAATTATTAAATCAAATCCACCCAATCGAGTTTGGAGGCGGAATGAATTCCTCTTTCAGTAGTGATGGAATGCGTATATATGATGAATTGCCACATTTATTAGAACCGGGTACGCCCAATATTGCTGGTGTAATTGGTTTTGGTAGCATTCTTACTTATTTAGAACAAATTGGTATGGATAAAATTGCTATATATGAACAGGAACTACATAATTATGCAGTAGAAAAATTGAAAACAGTACCCAATATTATTCTTTATAATGAATATAGTGAAAGTGGAATTATTGCAATGAACATCAAAGATGTTTTCGCACAAGATTTAGCAATTTATTTAAATAAATATAAAATTTGTGTAAGAGCTGGAAATCATTGTGCTAAAATTTTAAAGGATGAACTTGGAATTAAAAATACGTGTCGTATTAGTTTAGCCTTTTATAATAATAAAGAAGAGATTGATTATTTGGTAAAGGTTTTATCGAATCCAAATTTAAAAGAAGAAATTATTTGATTTCTTTTTTTTCATAAAATTGAAATATTTTGAGGTGAATTATTTGATATGAAAAGCAAATTCGTGATATACTGATTATGGTGAAGTGTATGTTAACAATTACAATTGATCAAAAACAATATGAATATATAGATTCTATTCTTTATGAAGGAAAAACTTATGTCGCTTTGAGTGATGTAGATGATATTACCATTTGCGAATATACGATAAAACAAGATCAGGTGATATTACATGCGATTGATGATACTTTATTCTCCAGTGTGAAGGAGGCAATGCATTTATCATGACAACATATGAATTTTATATCAATAACGATTTTGATTTTTGTTGTACTAGATCTGATAATCCTAATTTCGTAATCAAAAATATCGCCGCTATTCAAAAATTGGAATATTTAACACAACCTACAATTGGTAAGGCTCGTATTACGAGCCGAAATATGATAATAGAAACTCCTCGTGGAAGTTTAACTTTAATTAATTATAAAGAAATGCAAGATGCAAAAGTAGATCTTTATCTTGATAAGCTTATTTCTAAAATCAAACAAGAGTTACCAAAAGTACAAAAAAAGAAACATGAAAAGAAGCCAGTTCGAAATAAAAGAATTACTGGAGTTGCTTTGGTTGGAACGCTTGCATTTACGGCTTTAGTTAGTACAATTCGTGAAAAAGAGAAGTTACAAGCAACTTCTATTATAGAAGACTTGGAAAACGATTTTACCCAAAATACAAATACTTTACTCATGAATGGTTTGCGTCAAGGTTATTCCTATTCTTATAAAGATAATACTGTAGAAGTAGAATCAGATACCAATATGACACAAATGGAAAATAATTTGGTTGAAATATCGCATCAAGATGCCAATCTATCTGATGATACAGCAGTTGCATATTTAGACTTCGAGGATGAAAGATATTCTGTGACAGGTGAATCTACGTATAGTTCTTATTATGATTCGGTAAAGCCATATGCAGAAAAGTGGGGATTACCTCCAAACCTTATGGTGGGTATTTTAACGCAAGAAACAGCAGGAAATTATACGAATTTAATGCAAGTTGAATTTAATGTTTGGAAAGATCAGATTTTAACTGTTTATAATTTTAACGAAGAAAAATATGAGATGATTGTATTAACAGAAAACCCACAAAATTATGATAGTGATACCATTTGTATTACAAGACAAGATTTGGAAAATCCAAAGACAAATATCTCTGTTGGGTGCATCTTGTTTCGACAGTCACTTTCTTATATGAACTATCATATTGGAGCAGGAATTCAGTGTTATAATTACGGGTATGGCAATATGCAACAAGTATTAGACTATACTGCTAAAATGACAGGGACTAGTAAACAAGAAATTTTGGCAGATCAAACAAATCTAGATTTTATGAATTATACCAATATTGTTAAAAATCAAGGAGATTCTAATTATTTAATGCATGTATTACGTTATGTGGAAAATATAGAAGATGGGATTGATATTCAGTATATCAATCGTGAAGGAGAAATTGATAATTTACATGTTACAATTTTACCTAATAGTAAAAAAATGTAATTTATTTATAGGGGGAAAATAAAATGAAAAATTTTGCAATGAAACGTAAAGATTCTAAACTATTTATCTTAAAATATAAGGTAGAAGAAAATCAAATTCGGATTTCGCTTGCTTCTAAAGAGACTTATATCATTCCTTATACATTAGAAAATGAAAAAAACATTCTTAGTAAAATGAAACAACAAGTTTTAATTGCTGATGCATTTGAAAATAAGCAAAAGAAAAAATTTTCAGATGCGATTGTCAATTTAGTGGTTGCTTTTTTTCTCATTGGGATTGCTATATATGTATTAGTGATAGAGCAAAATAGAATTTCGATTGCATGGCCAATTGTTGTTATTTCACTAAGTGGACTTATGATTTTTTCTGCATTGATGGTAATGAGAAAAAGTAAAAAGAGAATAAAGGACATTTATAAAAATCGATTATTTATTGCGAATGAAAAGAAACTAAATGAGAATGTTAAGATGAATCAAAATGTTTTATATCATACAAGCAGTAGAACGAAAGAAGTAGTTTCTTCTATGTTATTAAAACATCAACCAGCTTTTACCTTTAATACAGTAGATAAAATGAAATATAGAGAATTAAAACAAATTTTGGAAAATATAGAACGTGCAGAATTATTTGGATTTGAATATGTAAGTGAGAAAAAGGACTCTGTCAAAGAAGTTTCTAATAAAAAAGCTTTAAAACCACGAAAAAAGAAGAAGACAATATAATTATGTGAAAAACGATAGTGTGAAAAGTTTTATGGAAAATCATCAACACTAGATGAAAAAGATATTAG
>ERZ777305.3582-NODE-3582-length-10350-cov-7.938320_pt1 | contig 10350 bp, 12 predicted proteins | sample MGYA00374965_ERZ777305 | MGnify/ENA primary metagenome ERZ777305 (study PRJEB29328, sample SAMD00013331) | mouse gut metagenome | study: EMG produced TPA metagenomics assembly of the Metagenome analysis of fecal microbiota from mouse which was promoted...
AGCATCCGACTGATGCTCATTTCTTATTCACATTTGTTTTTAAACAAGCTCTTATATATTTCTGAAAAAGTTTCCACACTGAATTCCCTATGGTGGCTTGAAATAGTGTTAAAACCCTCAGGCGTAAAGTGTTTAAACACATGAAAGATGCCCCCCTGAAATGTATTATCAGGAGTAATATTTCTGCACAAATCCAATCTCAATATTCTTTCTGACAAAGTTCCGTCATCTTCAACCTTAAACACATATGCCATAGTTTCTCCTCGAATATAATCAAAGAATTCTTGATCAGAATACTCTCTTAAAAGCTTTTCTTTGTCATATTCCTTTACGGCTTTAATAATGTCCCAATCATTTTTAGTTCCAAATAGAGTCGGGTATTTATCCACAATTTTTAGATACTCGCGATGTATAATAAGTCTGTCAAAGGCTGGGCTCGGAATAATAATAAAGTTATGTTCCCCCTTAGTATCCTTATAAGAAATGTGCCTCCAACTAAGTGGGTGTACTTTAGCTAAACAAAAATCCTTTTTCTCATGATTCATTAGAATGATAGAAATATCCTCCATTCGTTTTTGGATTTGAGATGTAAGATTGTCTTTTTGCATAGACCCTTTAATTGTAAGATTGTTTAATTGAGTCAAGTTTCTCTTTTGCGTCTCTTAAGTTTGACGCATCTGCTTTTTCAATATATTCTTCCCAGCCATTATAATCATTACGCCGAACTGCAAGAATGTAGGATAGATTCTTAAGTCTATTACCTAATGGGATATTGGAATATTTTTCTCCAAAACCATAGACATATCCAATTCGTCCATCCTTTTCTAATTCTTGATACATAATATCACTTACTTCTGCAGAATGTTCTCCAGTTGGATATTTATCAAGATATTTCATACATTCGTACCATCTATCGTAATCTTGAGCGTTTTTGACTTCCTTATACATAGATGATTCCATATTATTACAACCATCTACTCCAGCAAGACATAATCCGATAAATAATAGAAAAAAAAGAATTGCACAACCACTTTTAGGGATTATCTTGAATCTCATAGTTACTCGTATTTGGCTTGATTGTTCTTAATGCGATCAGCATCCGCTTTTCGTGCTTGATTTTCTAAATTATTAATTATACGATCACAGTATTCTTTATTAAGGTTAACAAAGCCTTCGAAATCATCGACAAAAAATACTTTCGCAAGATTAGATGTGACTGGAACATATTTGTACTCTGAATCTTTAACGGTCACGGCGTTGTATATGCCTGAATGTTTATCTACATAAGCGGCGTCATAGAAATACTCACGCAAGGAATGCCCTTGTTCTTCTTTTAGCTCCCACATTTCTTCATAGTCAAGAGGACCTCCCACAGTCAAATCTATTACCCCCGAACTATTTGTTCTCCGGTATAATACTTTTTGATGTTTTCTGCGATTTTTAGGATTCTTGAAACTATAATATTTATCAATTACCATTTCTTGCAAATCTGCATTTCTAAGTTCTTCTGTTAATGGTGTCTTAGGGTCGAAAGTTAATGGTATTATTATTTCACCCTTTTCAATGATGGACTCATCTTGAATGGGGGCAGGCAATGTATCTGATTCGACAAGGGAGTGATTGTCCCCTCCATTCCCACAACTATTGAAACAGAGTGTAAGTGATACATAAGCAAATATGATAGCACGATTTCTCATATGCATTTTTTATAGTTTACTTCTGAAATGTGTAAAACAAAAAACGTGAGCCAACTATGCCACGTCGTAAGTGATGGTCGTAGGAAACCATTAGGACAGATGTAACAATAGTGACCCACGCTATATGCGTGAGAATCACTATGCTAACCCTTGTCTTGATTGAAAATTTCCTACGTTTTCACCTACAAGATAAGCATAACGCTTCTTATTTATCCAAAATGTCGTGAACAGTCCGAGGACTATCCAACTGCAAAATTAACGAAAATATTTGGAATGGAGAGCTTTCGTCGCGGATTTTTAGTAACTTTGCGTTGAAAACCGCAATGGAAAAGACAACGAAGTCGAAATATTATCTCTTCATTGACGAGTGCGGAGACCATAACCTCGCAAAGTATGACCCCGGATTTCCGGTGTTTACTTTGTGCGGTATTCTTGTGTCCCGGCAGAATCTCAATTCGTTGAATAAGGCTTTTGAGGAATTGAAGATAGAGATATTCGGTACAAAAGATGTCGTTATCCATTCTGTTGACATCCGTAAATGGCGTGGACCATTCTCTGTTCTGGCTGATGAGGCATTAAGAGTGAGATTCTTTAAAGGCATTGAGAAAATACTGAGCCGTAATGGTGCTTATGTCATTGTAAGTTGCACGATTCTTAAAGAGCAGCTTAGCAAATTCTGCGTCCGTGGCGAGGAAGATGATGTTTATGGCTTGTCTCTGTCATATCTGATTGAGCGAAGTATCTTCTGCGTTGACAATGAAATTAAAGAGAGTATTCTCCCGGAGATTTCCATCGTTGTAGAACGTCGAGGCAAGAAGGAGGATAACAAACTCCTCAACTATTACAACGGGCTACGCAATCGTGGCACGAAATGGGTAGCATCTGACCGATTAAGGGCAAGAATCAGCGACTTCGGCTTCAATAACAAGAGAGACAACATCATCGGATTGCAGATAGCGGACTTGATAGCGTACCCTGTTACCATACATCTGCTTCACCCCGAAAGACATAATCCATCATACGAAGTTGTAAAGCACAATATTTTCCAAGACAATGGAGTGCTGTTGGGGCAGAAAGTAATACCGCATTAAATAAAAAAGAGCGGCCTTTCGACTGCTCTTTCCGACCGGGCAAAACCGATCCCTAAAATCGTTGCTCGCGCAAGCGAAGTATTTCTTTCAAGGGGAAACTACCCTTTGTGGATGCAAAGATAGTAAACATTTTTGGATTCCACAAAATTTTAACGCCTCATTTCAGCGAAAAGTTTTTATTCACTGCAATTTACCTCTTCCGGCAATACATTCAGTTGCTTATCAACCCGGTATCGTGGCTGATTGAAGGCGGCGCAGAGGAGCATGAACAAGTCGCGGATTTCAAGCATGGAATAGTGTTCAACTGCGCTGCTTCCTACTTCATGAAGTCCGGTGGCATACATGTTTACCTGCGCTTTGTTGGCGATGTCTATATGGGTCTTGCGACAGAGTTTGCTACTGCCAACAGAATGCAGTGGCACTCTGTTCATTGTTCCTGTCGCCTCATCATACTGGTTAACCAAACGGTCAATCTTACAATGCTCAAGGAGCTTCTTAATCTTGGCATTGTATCCGCTTTTGCCGGAGGCATATTTGAGGACACCAAATTTGAAACCGGAGCGTTTGACGATGTCCAACGCAAACAGCATCAATGGCGTTTTCTTTTCCCGACGGTCATTCTGCGTCTTCATGGTTTTCTTGGGCAGATATTGAACGTAAGGAATGCCGTCATCAGTAACTGCGACATTCGACATCGACAACTTCATAAAATCTCCGATACGACAGCCGAGAGCGCACTGAAGAAGAAAAGCATCTTTGGTTTCCTTCAGGCTGTCGGGCACATCTGCGGCCATTATCTGCTGAACTTCCTCATAACGAAGAAAGAATGGGTCATCATATTGTTCTCTCAGTGCCTCATTCCTTCTTTTCTTGGTGAGGCGTCGAAACGGAGATTTCAAAATCTCGTCATTCTCTTCCAGCTCATTGAAAAACGCCTGTAATGCCCGGAGTTTCGCCGATGCCGTGTTGATACTCGCCTGCTTGGTCGGTATGGATATCTTTTGCAGGCTGCCATATACCGCCTTGTGCTTATCGACATACTTGTACTCGTTGATTACAAACTCTCGGAATGCCAATATATCTTCCGGAGTGAACTGCTCCGGTGTATAGCGCGATTTCTTGAAGATGATAAGATAACGTGAGAGCTTATCCCATACAATCTTGTAAATCCTGGCTCTCCCCTCACTGACGGTGCCGTATGTTTTCAAGCCGTCAATGTATCGGTCGAAACGTGCCAACAGTGTTTCGGTTTCCTCCGTCTTGACTATATTGTATTTCTCCGGATTGAGAACCATATCAATTCTCGCCTCAAAGTCGGTGGCATCAAATTCGGGACATTCCTCTTTCAGTTGTTTATACGCTTCGTGCATCGCGTCAATCTCACGTATAATCGCAAGACGCAAGTCCTCATTGTAAAGGCTGACGCGCGGCTTCAGCGAGCCATCCATGTCAAACTTTTTCAAGTCCACCAAATCAGCCTCGATATTACTCTTGTGAAAGAGTTGGACTTCACGACCCTCTGTAAGCCGGAAGCGAAGTCTTATTTTACCGCTCGTCTTGGTCGTGCGGAGGTAGATAGTAATCCTTTCCATAGGTGGTTGTGCATTTCAAAATACCGTTGTGCAAGTATAACGTTTTTTGCACAACCAAAAGTGCGTTGAGATAAATACCTATGAATTTATTAACATTCAAAATCGTTCTAATGTATTGATACACACTGATGATTTATTTCAGCTCCATTCACCGTCATTCATAATTCCGAGTCCTTCCTGGACAACATATGCTCTCACATAATACTCGCAATACCATAAGTTTTGTTTTCATTTGAATGGATATTTTATAAGCAATTCCTTAGGGAGTCTTCATATAGTTGTAATACTTCAACGGTCCGTAGACGGGCACCCCATTCTGTATCACATAAGCCCTGACTCCGACACGACTGTCTGTAAAAGAGTCCTTAACTCCCGTTATTTCTATTGAGAATTTTCCGGGTCCTGTTCCTTCCACTACTACCCGTTCTGAATTTATAGTAGGGTCAGGCCATTGTGTATAGCTGTCCATGGCATAACAGAATCCTCTTTCTGTATATTCCGGCTTACCATCCTTGAACACCTCTCCATGAAGTGCCATCTTATAATTCAGATAATTGTACCCCCAGCATTCCACATCTGTCGGTATTCCTGTTCCGATTTCTGGAAGAATCGGAAGCGTGGTAAATTGAACGATATTGCCGAATACACTTCTTGAACCCTGAAGCATGTATGCCTTGACATAATAAATGGTGTTATATTCCAGATTGTCAATATCAACGGTATATTTGCTCGCGCCACTCAATACTGCCTGAAAGCGCTGGGTGGCCTCCCCCTCCGGGAAATTACGGTCAGTGGATACCAGAAATCCACGTTCTGTTATACGAGGTGTTCCAATCTTTACCACATACCCCTCCAGTCTGGCAGTAAAGGATGTGATCTCTGTCACCGGATTAGTTGATACTTCTCCTGGAACATATTCCTCGCCTTCAGCTTTTACGGTAATCTCAATGTTACCGGAACCATCGGACGATTTTACCACTATTGTAGTCATATTCGAGCCGGTCTTCAATTTATTTCTGTCGATGGTAACTATGACCGTGGCAGTTTTGCCATAATCTATTTCAGCAGACTCGGGATTGCATTTAACCCAGTCACAATCTCCCGTTTCCACAGTGAAATGCAAATCCTTATAGCCCGGATTCACAACGTTGAAAGATAGTGTGGAGAGATCTTTGCCGAAATCCAGCTCTGTCTTGTCGGAAGTCAGGGATGCTGTCTGACGTTCTATCAGTAGATGTGCCGAGGCAGTCTCGCCGTTTCTTACGCTGACTGTGCCGATGGCCGGGCTATAGTGCTCCTTTGAGATTTGAATTGTGTATGTGCCGCCATCGATGTTATTGAACGAGAAAGTTCCGTCGCTGCCGGTCACTGTTGAATATCCACCGGGACTGAGGGTCACGTTCGCCACAGCCACGGGCTCGCCTGTGGTACGGTCGGACACGCTACCCACAATTGCGCAATTGCTCTCCTCAAGATTCTCACCGCAACCCGCAAGCAGAAGCATCCCGGCAATGAATGCCGTAAGTTTTGATTTCATGATGATGAAGGTATTTTTAACAACCTATTATTGGGGGATAGTTGCCAAGGTTACGGTGAATAAAACTGTCTCACCGCTTATGGCATTGACCATACGGCGGTTGGACTGATAGCCATCTTTCTGAACTGTCACGTTGTAATCGCCGGGATCAAGTTCATGGAACTCCGTCCGGCCTTCGGCGTCGGTAAGAGCCTGCTGTCCTGTGGGTGTGAGAGTGACTATGGCATTTTCCACGGGGCGTCCGGTGGCGGAATCATACACAGTGCCTGCCAGTGTGGAATAAAGGACGTAGTCCTCGTTCTCCTTGCAGCCGGGCATGAGAAGTCCCGTCAACAGGAGAAAAGAGAGAGTCAATAAGTAACTCTTTGAGATGTGTCCGAAATTTGTCAGATTTCTTTGCATTCTGTAGGTCAATGCCTTATGTCTCCTTAAGGCTTTAGTTAGGACATAAAGAAAGTGTGGAGACAATTCGTTTATCTACAAAGAGGTTCTGACAAAACCTTGACCAAATAAACGCATACCCCACACTTGAATAGATATGGAGTATGCGTGCGCATTAAGTCGCACAGGCTCTTATCTATACAAGAATGAGCGTCGTCCCACGTCCTTTGGTCAAATTGAAACTGTCAGATTTCTTTGTAATGGACAGTGCGAAAACACTTTCTAATATGTAAACGCTAACGGCAAATGGCCGCCGGCATCGCAAAGTTAATAACTATTTTAAATATTTCAAAAAAAGAAGGATCTTTTCTTATTTTGTAGAGTCAATTGGCAAGCCTACATCTTTTCTTATTTCTCATTCGGATACACCGTATTACAAATAAATAATGGAGGCGTAGCCTTAATCAACGACATTTTAGACAAAAGGATATAAATGGATGCGATACCAATGTGTTATTTAATGCCAATCGGCACGTTGACATAAAAACTTGAACCGTACCGTAAAAGTCGCTGACTTTTACGGTACGGTTCAATATATTTGATCCCGTATTTATTCAGGAATCTCTATATGTTCGCCGTCCTTGGAAATATTATATGTTTTATATATACCTCCGTCCTTATGTTTTACACTTATGATGATCTGTTTGTTGGAGATGGTGAAATTATCGATGTAGCCTTTATCCTTATAGCCTGATGCTTCAAGGGCTTCCCTGCAATATGTAGGGAGATTATTGAGATATTTTCGGGCATCATCGTAAGTGAACAGCATCTCTTTATATCCGTCGTAAGAATCGACCACATCACTGTCGAGAAATGTGGAGACGGTAAGATCGAATTTCTCACATGCATTTCTGCGGTCCTTCATATCACTCCAGCTGTACTGTACCATCTTGTTTTTGTCATCAGGCGAGACGATCTGGACATACACATTGGCGGTGTTGTCACCGGGCTGGTAAAGGAATGTTGAAGAGATTTCGGCAAATTCCACTTTGGTGGAGTCCGTACCTGCCTGAGCCAGAAGTTCGTTTATTTTAGCCTGCAACTCTCCCGGCTGGTCTCCAATTATGTCCTCAGGGACAGGACCGGGATTCTGAAAGCCGCAGGATGTCATCAGCATTGTGAGTGCCGACACTGCCAATACGGATCTAAAAAACTTTTTCATATATGGATTGATTGATTGATTTTTGTGATGCAAAATTAGTGAAAGATTTCGAAAAAACAAACCGATCGGTTTGTTTTTTTGCCAAAAAGCGCCTTCTGCTTCGATATCCTGTTGTTTTCAACTATCGAAATCTCTGATAATCAATGTGATATTTGGAATACTTAACTGAAAAACATCTTATGGCTTCATAATAAAGAGTCTTTACACAATCCTATTATATGGGATGACGTAACTTTCAGGCTTTCAGCAGAAAGTAGGCGAAGCGCAGTTTTCGCGCAAGAAACTTAGTATCAAGTCCTCCCAGAAACGACTGTTCGAATGACAGACCTAAGAATATCTGACGGAACATGAGGGCCGCACTTTCAATGTCTATGTCGCCGCGTATCTCTTTGCGTTCAATTGCTGACTTTATTGCCGATCTCCATATCTCATAATCCTGCTCGAATATTTGCATAATTTTCTTGTCTGCATTCGGATAGTAGAGCCTTACTTGCATAAGGAGATGAAAATAATAGAAATTAAAGCTGCATCCTGAAGGATTATTTCCGTCATCAAGCATGTTTATAAGTCTGCTCATAGTGCGCTCCACACCGGAAATATATTGTTCAATAAATTCATACAGAGTGCAGACCTGAAAATTGAATTTGACGGAGGGAGACTGCATGCGGAACACAAATTTATCTATAACTGCGACAAATAGATCCAGCTTAAGAGGAAAATAATAGATAAGACCGGCTTTCGAAAGGCCGCAGGCCTTTGCGATCTCCACCTGACTTGCCTTCTCATAATTCATCTTGGCAAAAACGCGCAGGGCGTTTTCAAGCACTTCTTCACGGTTGGTTATCATGTAAAATCAAATAGATTGATATTTATCTTCCAAATATAGCACTTTATCTTGAGATACAGTGAAGAAAAAGCTAAATAATCATCCCGGTTCATGCTAAAACCTTTCTAAAACCTTGCAAGAGCAAATATCATCTTAAGAGTAAGTATATTTAAATCCAAAACTCTCTACGATTTACCAATAGATAGTTACAAATGCGATATTACCACATTAATCCTGAGCCGGATCTCTTGCTCACGAGAAATACAAATGACTGAATACAGGTACTGGGATTCAATAAAAAAGACTATATTTGTGGAATGGAAACCATATATATAAAAACCGAAAGACTGATGCTGCGCTCATGGAAAGAGACTGACAAAGTGCCTTTTGCTGAAATAAACGGCAATTATAATGTAATGAAATATTTTCCGGCACCACTGTCAACAGAAGAATCAAATGCCTTCGTTGAGAGGATCAATGCTGAATTTGAAGAAACCGGCATCGGATTGTATGCCGTTGAAATTAAGAAGACCGGAGAATTTATCGGCTATGTGGGATTCCATCGCATTGCTTTCGATGTGCCTTTCTCGCCGAATTGGGAAATAGGCTGGCGAATCTCAGACAAATACTGGCATAAAGGATATGCCACTGAGGCGGCGAAAGCGTGTATAAACTATGCCCGTGAGAAAAGATTCTGCGATAAGCTATATTCTTTCACTGCCGTTCCAAATATTCCTTCAGAAAACGTCATGAAACGCATCGGGATGGCTTATGAAGGGTTATTCATGCATCCGGCTTTAGCTGATGGTCATTGGCTGAAAGAGCATAAATTATATTCGATAGATTTATAGACTGTTTAATGGAAACGGCACTCACCAGTCCCTGAATGACGGGTTATTGCGTTGACGCGTAAGTTCTATCGCTTCTTTGCCGGTTATACTGTCTATGTTGATACGCACCATGCAGACTGTGTTCCGGAATCGGGCAATTTCGTCTGCAGGATCAATACCCGAACTGTATTTAGCGCACAATAACTGTATTGCCTCAAGTCTTTGCATGTCATCTTCAACTATTTCCGCTCTACCAAATACAATCACGCTACGAAAATATGATGTGAACTCCTCTGGAACCACATCAGCCTTTTCTACAATACACAGAGAACATCTGGGATTGCGGGCTATGCTGTCGATTTTGTGACCCTGCCTGGAGCAATGGATATAGATGGCGTCACCGTCATACACATAGTTGACCGGAACCGCGTATGGGTAATCGTCATCGCCGTCCACCGCCCATACCGCATACTTTCCTAAGGTAAGAATCCGCTGTGATTCCACATCAGGCAATGACTGTTTGAATCGTAACATTTTCCTTTCCATATCAGCCCATTACTTTCAGTCCGATAATCGATAGAATCAATGTTGTAATGAAAAAGATTCGCCAGAAAGTAGCAGGTTCGTTAAAAAACAGAATTCCCACCACAACGGCACCCACCGCACCGATACCGGTCCACACCGGATAGACCGTGCCGATCGGAAGCCTTTCGGCAGCTTTAGCCATTAAAAACATACTGAATGCCAATGCACATAGGAAACCAAGCCACCATAATGTCTGCTCGTATCCGGCAGCGGTTTTGGTCTTGCCGAGACAAAAAGTAAACCCCACCTCCATCAGTCCGGCAAAAATCAGAATAATCCAGGACATCGTTTTGAATCTGCCTGTTCGAGGGCTGCAGCAATACCCGGCGTCTCCTTCTAAGGCTCTGCAAATTTAATGAAAAATTTTGAGATTTCAACACCAGCAGAATGAAAAAACAAGGCTTACAAATCGATTCGCATATTCAATAACCAAGTGCAAAATCAGACATAATGCGGCCGTTGCACTTAACATTATTATGGCTAAGCCTACCATCATTCAAGATAACGATGAAAATTATGGTTTTAATGATTAAATTTGCAACACCTTAGATTTGCAGCGGCAAACCGAAACTGAAATAGAAATGATAAA
>ERZ777305.3584-NODE-3584-length-10342-cov-2.919607_pt1 | contig 10342 bp, 21 predicted proteins | sample MGYA00374965_ERZ777305 | MGnify/ENA primary metagenome ERZ777305 (study PRJEB29328, sample SAMD00013331) | mouse gut metagenome | study: EMG produced TPA metagenomics assembly of the Metagenome analysis of fecal microbiota from mouse which was promoted...
TTTTGACGTTCGAGGAGCTGGCCGAGTGGCTGGAGGAGGAGCAGGTTCGGCTCCTGAGCCAAGCGGCGCTCGACCTGACCGGGTTGGGCGTCCGGTCTGCCATGAAGGAGGCGTCGTGAGATGTTAGAGGCGCTGTATGCAGCGGCTGAGAAGAACAGCTCGGAGGCGGCGTCTGTCCTGGCCTTCGCCGCTCAGTTCGTCAAGAACGGCGAGATGGAGGAGATGTTTTACGAGGCCATCCGCGATTCCCGGCTCAGCGGGTTCCGGGACGGTGTGAAGGTTACATTGGGGCTGTGCGCCGAGGTCCAGTGAGGACACTTGACATGATGCGCTCATATCGGATATAATGTCGGTATGGGAGGTGACGGGATGGCGCAGAGTAGAGCCCAGATTGAAGCGAATATCCGGTACAACAAGAAAACATATGACCGCATCGAGCTGAAGCTCAGGAAAGAAGCGGATATTAACGGCGATGTCCTACGCGCACACGCAGCAGAGACGGGCGAGAGTATAAACAGTTTTTTGCTGCGAGCTGTGGCGGAAACAATCGAGCGCGATAAGCGCAGCATGAGCGAGAAGGAGCAGGGGTCCACCGGTTGACGGCGGGTCCCTCCTTTTTTTGCGCCAGGGCCAAACTGAAAGTGTTCGTGGTACGACTGATAAGAAAATTTCTTGAAAAATTTTCGAGAAATCTATTGACAATATCATGTCAGTATGATAGAATGAAGACAATGAAGGTAACACAAACCCACTGATAGGAGAGGGCGAGAGCTATGAAGAAGGACATCCTGCGGTACATCAAGAACGATATGTGGGAGACCCGTCACAGCAAGAAGGACGTTCAGGCGATGCTTAAAGCTGAGCTGGCTGAGCTGGAGACCCGCCGGAAAGAAGCTCTCGCTGAGAATGAAAGCCTGGATGTCAGCGACGTGTCTAAGGCGTGGTTCAACCGGCAGACCAATGAGACCTATGACCGGCGCCGTCAGGAGCTCATCAGCGGCGTGTATGACCGCTGGCACAACGACCAGATGTACCACCTGATTTACAAGGACGGCAGCGAGGTCGTTATCACGGCTGAGGAAATCCTGAGCGGTGAGCCGTTCCCCAAGATGTCCGACATCGTGTACGCCGAGATGTCCAGTGCGGATGACCACATGGACACCGAGACCGGCAACCTCTACTGGTACTCTGATGAGCGCATGGAAGCCTGCGATTGGGACTACGATGTTGAGGGCGAGCGCGTATGGCAGTATGAGACAGCTATCCAGTATAAGTTCGGGACTGAGTGGGCGAAGCGGTACAGCCGTCAGCACCCCGAGTTCATCCCGATGGCGATTTGAGCCGAAACGCCCGAGCGGGCGTCGCCGGGAGTTGACCTACCCGGCCTGATGATGGCAGGTCAGAAAGGATGAGAGCCATGAAGTATGAGATTAAGCGCGTCAAGGTTGACCCGTTCGACATCATGTGCGGTGACTGCCCCGAGCATGAAATCGAGTGGTGGGAGAACACCACGCTGGAGAACCTGCACGATGTCCACGCTGAGGAGCTGGCGATGGACGAGGCCCTGCCGGATTGGGCGCGGGATGAGATGCTGGCGGAGGGCTGGAGCCAGACACCGGCTGACTTTGACGAGTGGCTGAAGCAGAGCATGGCGAGCGGCTATGTCCGGCTCGCGGCGTGAGCGGGAGGTGTGGACGCCATGAAGTGTACGACCCCGGCCCACGTTAAGAACGCCAGCACGAAGCAGCTCCTGGAGCTGTGGGAGCTGACTGAGCAGATGGCCCTCTCCCCTGAGCTGCCCATCGTTCGCGGCTGGCTGATGGACGAGCTGGAGGCCCGCGACCCCGAGGGGTTCGACCGGTGGATGGACAGCGAGGACCCGAACGCCGCTCCGAAGGACTTCATCAAGCACTGAGCCGAAACGCCCTTCTGGGCGTCCGTCGGAGATCGCCTCCCGGCGCTGATGATGGCAGGCGAGGAAGGAGAACGGTATGAACGATGAAAAGTTCAGGGTCAGCATTAGCCTTGATGTAGACCTGTCCCAGCAGGACATCGACGACATCATGGTGGTGGCCCTGGAAGGCGGTATCAATTACTGGTGCCGCGAGGCTGAGGTCGTTGGAGAATATCTCGGTGAGTATGCGAGCGACCAGATTTCCCGTGGCGGTTCGCTCATCCTGCATGACGCCGAGAGCAGCGACAAGTGGGAGTTGACCCGCGACAAGTTCCTGAACGGGGTGAAGCTGTACTTCGAGCATGGCTGCGAAGTGCCGGTTGAGGACAACGCTATTGACACCTGCGGCATTGATGCCTGCGCCGCTGATAGCATCGTGCAGTATGCCCTGTTCGGAAAGCTGGTGTTTGGATGAAGGCACGGGTCGAATACTACGGCAATCCGAGCAAGAAGCGCGTCGCGGAAGTCACCCGTGAACCCGGCGGGCTGACGCTCGTTGTGTTTGAATCCGGGGCGGAGTGCTACTACGACGACTACGATGACGCCCTCGACGTGCTGAGCAAGGCCGGATACACGGACAAGATCGTCGAGAAGGAGGAGAAGTCATGAGCAAAGTGGAGCAGTACGCGGAGCGGATTGAGGCGATACTGGGCCGCTGCGACGGCGGCAGGGAGTACCCCTGGACCGAGGCTGTCAAGGACATGAACGCGGTGCTGCGGGATATCAAGCAGTATCGTCCGCGCTCCCAAGGCAATCGGCTGATTCAGCGGCATCTGGTGCAGGAAGCCAAGATGTGGCTCAGCAACTGGGAACCGAAGGGGTGAGAGCCATGCTGAAGGTTCCGAAGTTTGTGCAAGAGATGATGGGCCGTGCCCGGTTCGACCGCTCCTACACGAACCCCACCAGCGACCCCGGCTACACGGTTTGGATTCGGAAGGCAACGCCGTATACCCGTGCCGCCACCCTTCGCGCTGAGTGTGAGCGGCTGGTGGCCTGGGCCCGGAGGAACTATGCTGATGCTGAAATCCTGGAATGCCCGCAGGACACGCGCTACTGCAATCAGGCTGCGCTGGTGACAATCACCGACCCGGTTATGCAGAAGCTGGAGAAGTTTATGCCAGAGATGAAAGAACAGAAAGGATGAACGCCATGCGCTACTATAGCACCCAGCGCCCGGTGGCACCGGGCAGCTTCCCCAGCGGCTACGCGGTGGAGGAGATCGTCAACTTCGACCAGAAGACCTTCTGTGACGAGATAGGCCGGGAGGCGTGGGGCTACATCGACTTCGCCGCTCAGCTCCCGGACGGCACGGCGGAGCAGTGGGAGCTGACCCCCGCCGGGTTGACGCTGTTCTGGTGCGTCACGACCAGCTTCGATGACCGGGGCCGGGTTGTCTCCAACATCACGCGAACCGTGGAGGCTACAGAAAAGCCGGAGAGTAGCTCCACGTCCACCCGGCGGAAGGACATCTACAACGACTGGTTCGACAGCCGAGAAGCGGCCCAAAAGTGGATAGAAGAAGCAAAGCGGGCGTAAAAACCCGCTTTTTTCTTGAAAAAAATTCAGAAAAACACTTGACAATATCATGTCGGTATGATAGAATGAAGACAATGAAGGAAACCTAAACCACCCGGATAGGCCGAGAGGCCGGAAAGGAAGATTGACATGACTTACACTTACACTCAGACCACCGACAGCAAGGGCCACGCTCGTTTCTACCGCGTTGATGAGAACGGCAAGCGCAAGGTCATCAGCCGCAAGGAGTACGAGGCCAACACCACCGAGCAGATCAGCATGGAGGCCGTCGAGGTCGAGGTCCCCGCCGCTGAGGTCGAGACCACCGAGACCGTGTTCACCGCCGAGCCCATCGAGGCCCCCGCTGAGCCCGAGAGCTGCACCGCGCTGGTTGTCCCCTTCAACCTGGAGGCCGCGATTGCCGAGCTCCACGAGCGCAAGGCTCTGGAGAGCATCGCCCCCAGTATCGAGGAGACCGCGCTGGACACCGTGAAGGCCATCATCGCCGGTATGGACGGCAAGCACTCCAGCAAAGTCCGGCTCCAGGCCACGAAGAAGGGCATCCAGGTCCGCTACCGCAACTGCGCCGTCTGCGCTCTGGTGTTCGACGCCGAGCACGTCCTGACCGGCATCCGCTTCATGGGCACTACGATGGAGACCGTGAACGAGGCCACCGTCTGCGAGCCCGCTGGCCTCTCCACCTACGCTGACAAAATCGTCGAGCAGGTCATGTTCATCGACTGGTGGTGGGCGAACGCCTCCAAGAAGTCCGCCGCCTGAAGTCGGATTGTTCTGCGACTTTCAGCAAAATTTTTCCCGAAAATCTCTTGACAATGGCGACCATTAGTGGTAGAATAGAACCATGAGGAAAATACATATTCCAAAACGGCAGCCGACGTGAGCCTGCCGGACCGGAAAAGCCTTTAGGCAAACCCGGCAGGCTACGTCAATGATTGCCTTTCACCTCTTTTTGCTACCGCCACCCGGCGGCACATTCGTTGCCGGAAATCGTACTGGCTGAGAAAAGTCTCACCATTGAACATCGTTTCACGCGAATAGACGCCATTTTTGAGCCATTCACGTTGAATTTGCTCGCCGTCCAACAGCTCCGGCAAACTGTCCTGTGCTTGCTTCGCAAGCTCTTTCGACACGGCAATCAGGACCGCCGATGCCTCCATCATGTCTCCTGAGTTCCGCCATCGCCGCCGCAATCACCGAGGTCTTGCAACAGATCCTCGACGGTGCAGCCGTAGAGCTTGGCGATGGCGGGCAGCTTCTCAATGCGAGGCTTCGACATACCGCGCTCCCACTTGCTGACGGCGGAGGGCCTGACGCCCAGGGCCTTTGCCGCTTCGCTCTGCGAAGGGATTGCCCCGCGCAAACGCCGTCTCATCAATGCGTTCATCTTCTCACCTCCCCCTTTCCTCGAATACCGGTGGTGTTCTACTGTGTCCCCCTGGTATTATTCTACCACTATTTTTCTGTATTGTCAACCATTATTCTCATAATATTCCCGGTTTTTCTCGAAAATTTTTCCTTGACTTTGTGACTAACACGCCTTATAATGAACTAACAGGACAAAGGAGGTATCACACATGGAAGACTTTGGCGAAAGACTGCGAAAGCTGAGAACAAACCGGGATATGTCGCAGGGAGAGCTGGCGGCCCAGCTTGGCGTCGTGCCCTCCTCTGTTGGCAAGTATGAGCGTGTGGCTGGCTCGTTCCCCAGCGTGGAAATCCTCATCAAAATCTCAGACTTCTTCGGCGTCACTCTCGACTATCTGCTGAAGGGTGAAACGGCCACCCCTTCCGTGGAGAATAACATCAGCGGTCAGCTCTCGAACAGCCCATTCATCCAGGCAAATCACGGCGGCGTGGTAATCAACGGGGAAAACAAATCCCTTTCACCCGAGGCCGTGGAGCTCATCAGCATCTATGAAACGCTCGGCGGCAGAGACCGGCTGAAGCTGCTTAACTTCGCCGTCGAGCTGGAAGGAGGCTCAGCATGAAACTCACCCTCGACATCAAGCGGGAGTGCCCCTGCTTCTGGCTGTCCTGCGTCCGTGGGGCCAGGACAGACCGGCGGGGGGCCCGATGCCTTATCGGGGACCGGGGTCACGAGGTCTACGAGCAGACCCGGCACAAAAGCAACGCTCACGTTGAGCTGGACATCCCGGACAGCCCCCGCTTCAAAGCCTACTACCTCTGCGGGAAAAAGACCCGCGATGACGGAGCGCATATCGCCTTCGTCCCATGCGAAAATGACAGCATTTTGCTGGATAACAAATGGTTCCGGCTGACGATCACCAATGCCCGCCAGATTGATTTTGCTGGCTATCAGCCGAGGACTGAGGGGGAGCTCGCTGACCAGCCCTGGGTCTTTGCGAACTACCTCTTGGACGGGATGCCGCTTTGAGACGTGCCGCCCTCTATATCCGCGTCTCCACTCAGGAACAGGCGCAGGAGGGTTATTCGGTCGGCGAGCAAAAAGAACGCCTGATTGCATACTGCAAAGCACAGGACTGGATAATAGCCGACATCTATGTGGACGGGGGCTACACCGGGAGTAACCTCAAACGCCCCGGCATACAGCAGCTCATCAAAGAGACGAGCAAGTTTGACTTGGTGCTGGTCTACAAGCTGGATCGCCTCTCCCGCTCCCAACGGGACACCCTCTATCTCATCGAAGAAGTCTTCCTTCCGAACAACGTGGACTTCATCTCGATGCAGGAGAGCTTCGACACATCCTCCCCCTTTGGCAAGGCCATGATAGGGCTTCTCGCCGTGTTCGCCCAGTTGGAGCGTGAGCAGATAAAAGAGCGTACCAAAATGGGCCGCTTGGCCCGAGCGAAGGCCGGTCTCTATCACGGCGGCGGATATATCCCAATCGGCTATGACTACGAGGACGGGAAGCTCGTCATCAACCCATACGAGGCTCAGCAGGTGCAGAAGATTTTCGAGTGGTATCTCGCGGGGATGTCTCTCCGGGCCATCGTGGAGCAGCTACAAGACGAGGGGTACACAAACCGCTACAGTAGCTATAACTCTTGGTCAAGCGTCCGCTATATCCTCGAAAATGAAACGTATGTAGGCCGCATCCACTTCGGCGACGTGCTGGTAGAACACGCGCATGAGCCCATCGTCTCCGAAGAACAGTTTGACGCCGTTCAGGTCATGCGGGGGAAACGGAGGAAGAAATACGGCATGGCATCATTCCAGTCAAAGTATCTTCTCACCGGGATGCTGTTCTGCGGGCATTGCGGCGGTCGGTATTACCTCCGCAGCAGCGGAAAATACCGGTACTACTCTTGCTACTCCCGCACGAAGCAGATGAAGGAAATGGTCAAAGACCCGAACTGCAAAAATAAGCACTGGCGGGCCGATGAGCTGGAACCGCTGATTGATGCCAAAGTCCGGGAGGTGCTGCACTCGCCTGAGCTGGCCGCCGACATCGCTGCCAGCCGTGCGCAGCCCGTGCCGGTGGTTCAGAACGTGAAAATCGAAAAGCGTATTCGGGAAATCGACCGAAGCATCGCCCGGTTCATGGAGCTATACCAAAAAGACGATATCCCGGCCGAAGTGCTGGGGGACAGCATCAACAAACTCTATGCTGAAAAGACTGCCCTGCAAAACAGCATCACACCGGAGCAGGTCCCGGAAGTCCTGCCGTTCGATCTGGCTCAGGAGCTTATCGCTGATGCCGCCCAGGTCTGGGACTTCGCTGACGATGACCAGAAACGACGCATCATGCAGGGGCTTATTTCTCGCATCGTCCTCACGGATGAGGACATAAAAATAGAGTGGACCTTCTGACCGAAGGCCCACTCTAATCTTTGCTATGGGGATATGCGCTTATAAGCGCCGCGTTGCCTGCTCTCCCTCGCGCTGTGGCACGTCCGGGGCCCAGGTAGGGGAAATTATACCCCCTGACCCGAGGTGGCCTCTACGGGGCTCTCAGCGCGGTCTGAGCGGGACTTTTATTTATTTGACCTGATGCCGTTGAGCTGTTCGAGCGTCTGCTTCAATTTATCGAACCCGAACATAGCCGCGTAGGCGACAAAGATGCCCAGGACAACGGCCCCAACCACCATATACCACGCGATTGCGATGCCCGCAATCTGGCACACAGCGAAGAAGGCCAAAAGCGTCACAACCATCGCAACCAAAAAGGCCACGATGTTAGTTGGGAGCTTATCCCAGGTCAGCTTCTTCAGCACCTCAGTGATGATGTTGGTGACAATCATCAACACCAGCACCAGGGGAAGAAGGACCGCAACGACGGCGGGGATGTTCTGAATGATGATTTCCATAGCTGATTCCTCCTAAAGTTATTTGACGGCCCCGCCCAGAGCGCACAGCAGCTCGCCCAAGCTGGGGTAGCCTTTGTAGTTGGCCTTCCAGTAGTCCGGCGTGTCAATGACGCCAGCGGCCACCAGAGCGGCGATACCATCCTCCGGGGTGGCGGTGCGGGTGCCGGCCTTGCTGATCTTCGCCGCCGCCTTCGTAAACAGGATGTCCAGGTACTTGACCTTGTTACCGGAAACGGTCTTCCACCAGTAGTCCGGGGAGTTGATGACGCCCAGCTTCGCCAGCTTGTTGATGGCGGTCAGCGCGGGATGCTCGATGTCCTTCTCGTTCACCCAGCCGTAGACTGTGGAGCCGCCGCCCTTGACGTGAATCAACTGGTACGGGTGCTTCCCGTTGTAAATTTGCGTCACCTTGGCCTGTCCAGGCTTGCAGGTGGACGGCTTGGAGGTGTTGGCGCTGAAGTAGTGCTCGGTGCCCGTAAAGTTCACGATGTCGCCGACTTTCAGACAGAGAGACGGAGCGGAGCCCGTAGCGGGGGTATCACTGGAAGCGACCGGGGGCTTCACAGCGGCACCATTCCCATTGAACTTCCGGGCGTCAATCCACCAGTAGTAGGAGCACTGGCTGCGGAACGTGCGGATGTCTCCGTTCAGCCGAACCTCCCGAGTGCTGGCGGGGTCATTGATACGCATTTTGCCGTCCTGCCACCACAGCACCACGAAATGTCCGCCGGTAGTCCACAGGCCGGGGCCCATCAGAGCGATGAAGTAGTAGCCTTGTTTCAGCATCTCCTCGACCTTCTTGTGGTTGGCGTGGTCGGGTTTGCCGTAGGTCTTGGTCCAATTCAGCATATCACAGTCGATACCAAACTCGGCAAACTGCGGCTTGAAGTAGCCGTAGTAGGTGCCGTTGCCCAGGGCCTTGTAGCCGTGGGCCATGCTCCAGTTGCAAGCGTCCTCCGGGGTAAACTTTTTCCCGGTCACGGTCTCGATAATCATGGCTGCCGCCGTGGGGCCACAGCCGGAGCCGCCGATGGTAGCATTTTCGCCCTTGACTCGGTAAGGCTTATTTTTCCAACGGGAATCAGTCTGAAGATAGGACACGGGTTTCTTGTTCATGCTGCTCCTCCTTCGTCGTCTTGCGCCGGTCCCTTATCGGGCCAGTTATTGTTTTTGCTCAGATTCTCTACTGCCGACTTGATGCAGTAGGCCAGAACCACGCCGATGATTTCAGTAACAGCCACCTGAGACAACCCCTCCGCAATCTGCGTCTTCTCCTGGAAGGCCAGATAGTAGGAGGTCCACACCCAGGCGATACCGTTCACGAGGCAGACCCAAATCACCAGCTTAGTCATCTCAAACTTGGGCCACTTCCGAGGCTCACGGGGGGCCGCACGACGAACGCGGTTTTTCTTCCAGCGGATGTAGGCGTTCCGGGCAGCGAGCAGGGCCAGAGCCAGCACCGCCCCCGCCAGTAAAAGCGCGGCGATAATCAACACAGTTTTCATGTCTCCCGCTCCTGTCTGGCTGCGCTGCTCTCCTGGAGGAAGTCATGCAGCTTCAGCCGTTCCTTGTAGACCTCCCGGATATTCTCGATTGCCAAAACCGCCCGGTTGTTCGGGTACTCAGGGTGTTCCCGGCAATACTCCTCATAAGCGTCTATCTCAGCCAGCACCTCGGTAAACTCCTCTTTCGTGTGGTCGATGTCCCGGAGCAATTCATTGTTGAAGTGCAGGATGCGGGTACGGTGCCCATCCGCGCACCGGCGGTCATCCATAGTGATGTGGTCATCCAGCTTCTTGATGACCTCGGCGTTTATGGCCCGACCGATTGCTCTCGCCAACCAGGACCACGGGTTCACCTTGACGGGGGCGATTTGCATCAGGGTCATAAGGACCAGAAGCAGACCGCCCCCGCCTCTCACAATTTCTTGAATAGTCATCTTCCTACCTCCTGTTTGATACCATTGAAGGCCGCTTCCAATAACGGAAGCGGCCTCCTTAATAACAGCAGCTCAGGGTTTTACTTTCGCGCCGACCAATCCGGCGATATAGCGCAGGTCCTCCACCGGCGCGTTGTAGAAATCGAAACTCCAAATCCAGTAGTCCTCGTGCTCCGGGCGCTTATACTTCTGGCACAGCTTGTCGGACCAGACCTTATTCCAACGATGCTGATGTGCCTCGTCCTGCTTCTTCAGCGTCGTGACGATGGCCCCCACCAGTTTTCCGCGCTCCAGTCCTTTGCCGTCATCGTTCTGGCTGAAGAAGTCGTAAGCGTTCTGGCTGGTATCAACACACGCCCGGACCCCGTGCCACATCAAAAATCCGCCTTGGTTTTCCAAGACGGAGCCGAAGGGGATATTCACCTGTTGCCCATCGCAGCTCTTAAAACGAGCACGGCGGCGAGCGATATAGCTGTGGTACTCCATGCCTTACTCCTCCTCGACGACTTCAGACCAGCCGTACACACCCGGCTCCCACACGTTGCTGCCGACGTTACTGGTCCAGTGCTTGCCGCCGTGGGAAACCTTGTCCCCGGCGTTGTAGGCGTCGTGAGCGCCTACGGT
>ERZ777305.3587-NODE-3587-length-10338-cov-3.035301_pt1 | contig 10338 bp, 8 predicted proteins | sample MGYA00374965_ERZ777305 | MGnify/ENA primary metagenome ERZ777305 (study PRJEB29328, sample SAMD00013331) | mouse gut metagenome | study: EMG produced TPA metagenomics assembly of the Metagenome analysis of fecal microbiota from mouse which was promoted...
AGGAAATAAATCAGCACCGGCATCAAAAAGTTGTTTCCGGACTCCGAATCCATTCCTACAATCCAATAAAGCAAAGCTCCTATACCAACTACATCCGCCCCTAAAATCTTGAGAAAAGCCTGGCGCCGTCCGAAAGTCATCCCCTGAAGCATACCCAGACGGTAAGGCTCCGCCACGTCGTTCAAAAAGCTATAGCCAATTACAAAAATACCCAGCAGCACTTCAAACACCAGGGAATTCAAGCGCTTCGTAGCAATGCCGTACACCGCGTAGAGAATTACCACCGCCGCCATCCCCAGGGTAATCCGAATGGTCTGTTTCTGTATCTCTCTTTTCTCCTGAGCATCTATCTTCTGCTTGTCCATGTCCTGTCTCCTTTAAGTTTCTTTCTGTCCAGTTTAGCAGAAATAAAATGTACTTGCAAGTTTTCCCGTTTTATCCAATAATAGAGTAAAAAGCAAGGAGATGTGATTATGATCCCAAAAGACCCTTTCATGCTTCTAAGCTGGATCAACACGCAGCTTAGGGATTCCTACCCCACCCTGGACGAACTCTGCCAAAGCTTTGATCTGGATCGCAAAGCCCTGGAAACGGCCCTGGACGGAATCGGCTTCCAGTATGATCCCCAGGGGAACCGTTTTGTATAAAGCTATTTTTCATACCGATCCGCCAGTCTCTTCCAGGCGATTCCCATGATAACAATGCAGAGAACCAGCTCTCCTACTGCCGCATAGATGTTGATAAAGCTCAAAACCGTCATCAGAAGCGTCCCGGCTCCCAAAAACAAAATAATCTTCCCGCCGCCCCTGGCGTACGCCTTTTCATCTTTCAAAGGCTTCTTATCCCTGCCCCGTATCAGAGCGGCATCCTGGGTCACCAAAAGCCGGATTCCATAGTACATACAAACTGCAACGATCAGCAGGGGAAGTCCAGCCTGCTGTATCATTGTTTCTATTTTCATCTTGAAACTCCTTTCTGACGAAACTCAGCCCCAACAGGGGCCGGAACAAAAAGAACGGCCGGAATCCCTTCCGGCCGCTATGCTCTTTCCTATTATTTCTTTGCAATGTATTTTCTAATATCCAGAGAAATTGCAATGAAGATAACAACACCGATGGCAATCCACTGTGCATTTGCATCCATGCCCAGGTACTGCAGAGCTACCTTTAAAAGCTCAAATACGGCAACTCCGATGACGGCGGAGGAAACTCTGCCTCGTCCTCCGGTAACAGATACACCTCCGATGGTACAGGCTGCAATGGCCTCCATCTCATAGCCAAGACCCAGGGCCACGGACGCGCCGCCAGCCTTTGCTCCCAGCATAAATCCGGCCAAGCCGTACATCATGGCAGCCTTCATGTAAATCAGGATCAGGGTCATTTTAACCGGAACACCGGCCACTTCCGCCGCCTGGGGATTTCCGCCGATGGCATACATATATTTTCCGTGACGGGTCATGTTAAAAATAAACCAGGTAATGGCCGCCACAATCACAGCAATCCAAATCAAATAGCTTATCCCTAAGAAACGGCCGGTAGCAACGTTGGTATACTCGGTCACGTAGCCGCCCAGAGGGGTGGCATTGGTAAAGATCATGTTAATTCCCAGGATAATCTCCATCATAGCCAGGGTGGCAATAAAGGGAGGCACGCTTAAGTAAGCGATAAAGAATCCGGTGATGGAACCAAAGATTCCGCAGATAACCATAACAATCAGAACTACCAGGAATATATTCATGGGCTCCATATTCGGAAAAAATTTACCGGAGTAATCCATACGCTGCAGAAGCACGCCTGCGATACAGGCACCGAAACCAATCATACGTCCTGCGGACAGGTCGCAGCCTGCAGTAATTACACAGCCTGCAATGCCCAGGGCGATAACCAGACGGGCGCTCATGTTCATCAGCGTATTCAGAAGGTTGCCGGACGTAAAAAAGTTATCCGCTGTCAATCCCGTATAAAACACCAGGACAAACATAACGATAATCACGCCGTTATTAATCAAAAAGTCTGTAATTTGTTTCTTTTTTGTCTTATCCATTCTTTCCATCCTCCTTCGCCATTAGAACCGGGTTGCGTAACCCATGATGCTCTCCTGATTCATTTCATGCTCTTCCGTAATCTCGCCGGTCACTTTTCCGTTGCACATCACGTAAATCCGGTCTGACATGCCCAAAAGCTCCGCCATCTCGGAAGAAATCATAATGATGGCCTTGCCCTGCTTCGCCAGCTCGTTCATAATCTCGTAAATCTCATGCTTGGCGCCTACGTCAATACCCCGGGTGGGCTCATCCATGATCAGAACATCCGGGTCATTTGCCAGCCAGCGGGATACAATTACCTTCTGCTGATTACCGCCGGAGAGATTGGAAATATGTTCCTTCATACTGGGAGTTTTGATTCTCAGCTTCTGGATATTCTCATCCACGATGCCGTCGATCTTTTTATGATCCAGAACAAACCCCGCTTTCAAATACTTATTATAGATAGACACGCCCACGTTGTCTTTAATAGACAAGCAGCCAAAAATGCCGTTGCCCCGGCGGTCTTCGGTAATCAGCCCGATTCCCGCTTTCATAGCGTCCATGGGACGTTTGATTTTCACCTGTTTTCCGTTTATGTAAATCTCACCCGACTCCACACCCCGGATGCCGAAAATGCCTTCCATGAGCTCCGTTCTCTGGGCGCCTACCAGACCGCCGAAGCCCAGGATCTCACCCTTTCGGAGATTAAAGTTGATGTGCTGGAAGGAATTGGCGTGAATGGAACAGAGATCCTTGACCTCCATAATCACTTCCCCAGGTTCATTTCCCCTGGGAGGATACACGTTGGTCAGTTCCCGGCCCACCATCTTGGCGATAATCTCATCCGTGGTCAGATCCTCCGCCGGCCAGGTTCCCACATAGGTTCCGTCTCTCATAATGGTGATATCATCTGCGATGCGCTTAATCTCATCCATCTTATGGGAAATGTAAACCATGGCTACGCCCTTATCCCGCAGATCATTCATAATGCGGAAGAGCGCCTCCACCTCATTGTCGGAAAGAGAAGATGTCGGCTCGTCAAAGATAACCACCCGCGCCTGCTGGGAGACGGCTTTCGCAATCTCCACGGACTGCATCTGCCCCACGGACAGACTGCCTAAAAGGGCTTTGGGATCAAAATCCATTTTAACCTCTTTCAGCCATTTCTCCGTTTCCGCATACATGGTTTTGTGATCAATCACCTGCAGGGGACCGTACTTTTTCACCGGGAATCTTCCCAAATACAGATTTTCCCCCACGCTTCTCGCCGGCACCGGCTGCAGCTCCTGATGCACCATGGCGATTCCGTACTTCATGGCCTCATCCGGATTGCCCACCTCAATCTTCTCTCCGTCGAGAAAAATCTCTCCCTCATCCATGCGGTAGATGCCGAAGAGACATTTCATCAGAGTGGACTTGCCTGCACCGTTTTCCCCCATCAGTGCATGTACCGTACCGGGACGCAGCGACAACTGTACATTGTCAAGGGCCTTAACGCCCGGGAATGATTTGCAGATTCCCTTTAGCTCCAGTTTATACTCAGCCATTCTGCTCCTCCTTCTGTTTTCTTATCTATTCATACAGATCGCAATCTGTTATAGTCAAATTCACTCTGCCCGATTACATATCCATATGTATTTCATTCTTATTTTTATGATTTTCTAATCATTATGAAAAGTGCGGGTGCCGTCTTCCAACACCCGCACCGTTTCCTACCTCTACGGATTAGCCTTTATTATTTTACCATGTCAAGAACTTCCTGAGCATTGTCCTGGGTTACCTTTACGTAATCGCAGCTAATCTTATGCTCGTTGCCAGCGCCTGTCAGATAATTTACAGCTGCATCAGCCGCATTGTGGGACTGTGAGAAGTGATCGTTGAATACGGTACCGGTCATGGTTCCGTTGATAACGTTCTCCAGAGCCTCAGACAGAGCGTCAACACCTACCAGGAAGATATCCTCGCCTACCTTGCGGCCTGCTGCGTCGATTGCCTGCAGAGCGCCAAGTGCCATAGCGTCATTGTTGCAGAATACAACTTCAATGTCATTGGTGAACTGGCCGAGTGCGTTGGCTACCAGAGTCTGGGCCTCTACCTGCTGCCAGTTTCCTACCTGGTTGAACAGCTCGTTTACTTCCAGGCCTGCATCCTCCAGAGCCTTTACAGAGAACTCGGTACGATACTGTGCATCTACGTTCTCCGGGTCACCCTGAATCATGATGTAGTCAATCTTGCCGTTGCCGTTCTTATCGATGGTCTCCAGACCCAGGTCGGCGATAAGCTCGCCCTGCATGGTTCCGGACTGACGTGCATCGCATCCAACGTAGGTAACATTCCAGTCGTTGTCTGCCCATCTCTTCTGCTCAGCCTCATCCGGCTCACGGTTGATGTAAACCAGAGGAATATTCGCAGCTACTACCTTATCGGTAATGGTCTCTGCGGAAGAAGAGTTTACAGGGTTGATAATCAGAACGTCAACGCCCTGCTGAATGAAACGATCGATCTGATCGGACTGGGTCGCCTGGTCATTCTGGCCGTCTACGATAGTGATGTTCTCTTTGGCAAAGCCAAGGCTGATCAGGTAATTCTCCAGCTCCGTACGGAACAGAGTCATGAAGTTATCGGAGAACTGGTAAATACATACGCCGACTTTCTTGTCTGCGAAATCTCCGGCTGCTTCTTCCGGTGCCTCTGCGGGTTCCTCTGCCGGTGTCTCAGCAGGCGCTTCGGTCTCTGCCGGAGCAGTTGCGGGCTCCTCTGCCTTCTTGCCGCAGCCGGCCAGCATGGTTGCTGCCATCGCTGCGCTTAACAGTACAGCTAAAACTTTCTTTTTCATAATGAAAAGATCCTCCCTTAATTTATTTACAGGACTTCCTGCAGATATAAGTATAGCATAAAAAAAGGAGATTTCCATGTAAAATTTTATTCTTTTAGTACAAAATTTTACACTTCTTCTTACATTATCCGATTCTAATCAAAAGCAAACAGCACCTTCTGGCATTCTTCATCAAACATATTCTCTCTGGTAATCACCGTGGTAGCCGTGTCCACCTGCCTGTTTTCCACGGGAAGATTGTTGATCAGGTTGTAGGCACACTCCACTCCTAAGTATCCCATAGCATAGGGATTCTGCACAATCAGGGCATCCACTTCCCCTGTCTCCAGCATTCCCACGGAAACCACATTGCTGTCAAAAGCAACCACCATGGTCTCTTCCTTAAGCCCCATCTCCCGGATCGCATATCCTACGCCCAGGCTGGTCCACTCGTTAAAGGTGGCAATCACATTGATCTCCGGGTGTTCCCGAAGCATCTCACAGGTGCGCTCCTGGGAATCCTCCGTGGTGGAAAGCACATTGATGGCATCTACAATCCGTACTCTTTCGTCCTCCTCCAGGATTTCACGGAAGCCTGCCTCCCGCTGCTGGCCGTTGGCGGAATTTTTATCAAAATTTACAATTCCCACGTTCAGCTCCTCCTGAGCGCTGGCCAGGACTGCCCGCCCGGCCATGCGGCCCGCCTCATAATTGTCCGTACTGATGCGGCTGCTCACCTGGGCGCTGTCCACATCGCTGTCAATCACCACAATCTTTACTCCCTGCTCCGCCGCCGCGTCAATGGCACCGGCATTGGCCTTGTAGTCTACCGCAGAAAAGACAATGACCTCCGCCCCGTTATCTGCCGCCCGGGCAATCATCTCGTTCTGGGTCTGGTAGTCTTCTTCGTTCTCAGGACCCTCCACGGTCAAGGTCAGATTGTACTCCGTCCCTGCCGCATTGGCACCGGAAAACACGGATTTCCAGAAAGCTGAGGTTGTGGATTTGGTAATCACAGCCACATAGTGCTTGTTGGTCTCCCCGTTCTCCGCCCCATAGCTGTGCAGGTTCCGGATAATATAACGAATTCCCACCACATAAGAGAGAATCAGAAGCAGAGCCCCCAGAGGAATCAGATAAAACTGGGGACCCGGCCGGAATTTTCTATTTTTCTTCATAGCCGCTCTCCTTCACTTTGGGGATCCGTATCTCCACACAGGTTCCCTCATCCAGCTCGCTGGTAATCCTAAGACCGTACTCTTCCCCAAAATAAATCCGGATCCGGTCGTTGACATTCTTTATCCCGATTCCCGTCCGGTCTCCTGCCTCCCGGTGAAGAATCTCCGCACACTGCTCTTTGGTCATTCCCACTCCATTATCCGTTACCGTCATGCGGATGGCAGACTCCTCCTCCCGGATGCAGATGTCAATGCGCCCCTCGTCCACCATCCGGTCGATGCCGTGGTAAATGGCATTTTCTATGATGGGCTGGAGCGTGATCTTATTGCACAGGTAGGGAAGACAGCTCTCCTCAATGTCGAAACTGTAGGAAAATTGATTCTTATAGCGGTAATTCTGGATTTTCAGATAGCTCCTGGCATGCTGAAGCTCTTTCTCCAAGGTGATCAGCTCGTGGCCGCGGCTGATGCTGATCCGGAAGAGCCTGGCCAGGGCATTCACCATCTCCACGGCTTCTTCTGTGCGCGCCTCCTCGCACATCCATGCAATGGAATCCAGGGTATTGTAGAGAAAATGAGGGTTGATCTGGGCCTGAAGGGCATTCAGCTCCGTTTTGCGCAGGGTAATCTCCTCCTGGCGCACCCGCTCCATCAGCCTCTGAATCCGGAGAACCATATGCCCGAAGGAATCGGATAGCGCTGAAATCTCATTGGTTCCCCGGACGGGTACAAACTGGAAATTCTCCGCGTCCTTTTCAAATTCCCCCATGGCCCTGGTAAGACGGTTGGCCGGCTGGGCAAAAAGCCTGGAAAACAGGACTCCCAGAAGTGTGGCCGTGACCAGCACCAAAAGAAGCAGAATTCCGCAGATCCGCACCATATGCTCCACCCGGCTGGTGATCAGTTCGTCCACATAGCTGACACCCACAATCCGCCAGTTGCAGTTCTCCAGGGTATGGATGGTGTAAATCACTCTGGAACGGGGATAAGATCCGTCCGGCAGCCCCCGGAACTCCTGGGTAGTTTCCTCTTTCAGGCCGGAGTAGATCAGCTGCTGCTGAGGATGATAGACCAGATTCCCTTCCGTATCCTCAATAAAGCAGTATCCGTGCTGGCCGATTCCCACCTGGTCCACATAAGCCGCGATATTGGAAAAGCGGATATCCATAATCACATGCTGTTCCCGGCCGTCCCCAAACCGCATTTTCTGGGAAATCGTCACCACCCAGGGATAGTACTCCTCAAAAAGATTCTCCACATGGGGTTTGGAAATCCAAAATCCCCGTTCCCCCATATCTCCGGGATAGGACAGATTCCGGGATACCGTCTTTTTCACTGTCAGCCCGTCAGACCAGCACTCCAGCGGATTCCCGTCCGAATCATAGGCAGCTACCGCTACCACATCGGATCGTATTTCCAGGAAACGCGCAAAAAATTCATCCCGTTCCTCCTCCGGCTTTCCAATATTTTCCGCAATGAGCTTCATGGCATCCGCCATATCCTTTGTGTAATTTTCCACTGTATTCATCACCTGGACCACGGCCTGCTCACTGGTCGTCACGGCATTCTGCTCCATGGAACTTTGGTACAGCCGGATAAAAAACAACAAAGTAGCCAGAAGCACAGCCAGAACCAGCATGGTCACTATAAGCGCCATGACCATAGACAGGGAAATCCGGTTCCCGGTTCTATCCTTCTTCATGCTGTCTCCTGCAGGCATTGGGGGAAACGCCCTCATATTTTTTGAAGCAATAGCTGAAATAGTGCTGATCGTTATACCCGCACTTCTCCGAAATCTCCCGAACCTTCATCTGGGTCTCTAAAAGCAGGCTTTTCGCCGTCTCCATCCGCTTTTTCGTCAGCAGATCAATGAAGGTGCTTCCCGTAGAACGCTTCATAAGGGAGCTCAAGTAGTTGGGACTCACCGAAATCTCCCCGCTGATGGAATTCAAGGAAAGGCTTGGGTCGGAAAACCGGTTGTCGATGATGTCCAGAGCCATATCACAGATGACGGAGCTGCTCTTTTTCCGGTGCTCCGCCAAAAGATCCCGGGCCGCCAGACAAAAAGTCAGATACCGCTCCTGCATTTCCCTGGTATTTTCGAAAAACCACTGGTTCTGAAGGGGGGAAGCCTTCTGCAGGCTCTCCACAGCCTCCCCGCCCACCACGGCATACACCAGCCGGAACACGGCTGCAATGATCTGCACCATTACTAGCTGGATGGTCATAACAGGGGAGTCCTCCTGCTCCATCTGGTTAAACAGTCCGCAGACACAGTCCCGGACCTCTTCCTGGGTTCCGCTTCGGAGCAGTCCCTCGATCTCATTTACAACAGTCTGGATCCGCTCCTGGTCAAAGGTCCCGGAGCGTTCAATATCCGCAATAAAACAGATGCCCATATCACTCCGCCTGGAATATCCCATGGCATCCATCGCTTCTATATAGGCTTCGTGACAGCTGCTCAAACCCGGCACAATCCGGCTAACACCAATGGAAGAAGACAGATTTACAATCCGCTTCATACTCTGGGAGATATCTTCTACAATAATATGAAGATACTTGTCCAGGCTGCCCCGGGTGGCAGCCAGCAGGGAGATCACCCGTCCTCCCGTATAAAAGCTTACATGACGCATATATTTGCGCAGAATCCGGTGAACCGCATTGGCGCTCTTCTCCCCGGTACAGTTCTTCCCTTCGTCATCCCAGAAACTGGCCACAATGACTGCATAGTGCATCTGGGTGTGATCTGCCTGAAGAAACCCGCTGTTCACGGCCTCCGCCACCAGTTCCCCTTCCCGGCCGGAACCTCTCTGGAAGGAGTCCAAAAGCAGCGGCATTGCAAAACCCGTCAGGCTTTTCTGCTCCTGTTCCGCTGTCTTGCTGGTGAATTCTTCAAATTTTTCGTCAATCTTTTTCTTGATCTTCTTCAGCTCTTCCGTCAGCTCCACCGAGGAAATAGGCTTCAGCATATAGCTAATGATGTTGTACTGGATGGCCTGCTGGGCGTAAGTAAAATCGTCAAACCCGCTTAAAAAAGCAATCTGCATGGTCGGGCGTATCTCCCGCACCTCCCGGGCCAGCTCAATGCCAGACATAAAGGGCATCCGCACATCTGTCAGCAGCAGATCCGGCTCCAGCTTCTCCACCAATTCCAGGGCTTCGGCGCCGTTCTCCGCCTGTCCCACTACTTGAAATCCAACTTTTTCCCAGTCAATCCGGCGGATAAGCGCCTGGCGCAGTTCCACTTCGTCATCTGCAATTACGATTGTATACATAGACAGCTCCTAATTTTGTTAAACTAATTTTTTGCGTTTTCTATATGATACCCCAAAAAAAGACAAAAGAAAAGTCCCGGTTACACCGGAACTTATCATTTCGAGGGAGTGGGGGCCTCCTCTCGGAGACCCCCGAGTGTTATGAATGAAATACTGATATGTGTTCTTGCTACATTCTTAATATAACAGGGAAATGTGACTATTTTATGTCCATCCTCTAAAAAAATTCTAAAGTAGATTAAGAAATTCTTACGAAAGGCGAAAGAAAAAAACAAGCCCTGTTTTTACAGCACGCCGGCCCCCTGGCCGATGTCCACCACATAGAAATCCGCTTTGATTCCCGTGCGCTTTTCATAGGCTGCCCCCACTTGTTCAATAAAGGCATCCACGGAACTGTTCTCCACAATACTCACGGTACAGCCGCCGAAGCCGCCGCCCGTCATGCGGGATCCCAGCACGCCGGGAAGTTTCCAGGCCTCTTCCGCCAGGATATCCATCTCCGGACAGGATACCTCATAATCGTCCCGCAGGGACACGTGGGACTCGTTCATCAGCTTTCCGAAAGCCGCAATGTCGTTGTTCTTCAGCGCCTGGACTGCCTGCAGGGTCCTCTGGTTCTCATAAACCGCATGTTTCGCCCGGTTTCTCTCCACTGGATCGGAAATGGCGTCCTTATGCTCCTCAAACCTGGGAATATCCAGATCTCCCAGAGCCTGAATGTCCGTCACGGCCTGAAGCTGCTTTAAGGCAGACTCACACTGCTGTCGGCGCACATTGTACTCAGAGCCTACCAGGCTGTGCTTCACATTGCTGTTGGCAATAACGATTCGGGCATGATCAAGCTTCACGGACGCATATTCATAAGACAAGTCCGCCGTGTTCAGGAAAATCGCATGATCCTTCTTTCCCATGGCGCTGGCAAACTGATCCATAATGCCGCAGTTCATGCCGTTGAAATTGTTCTCGGAAAACTGACCAATCAGGGCAATCTCCACCTGGCTCACCTCAAAGCCGAACATATCCCGCAGCATCACGCCTATCAGC
>ERZ777305.3592-NODE-3592-length-10330-cov-2.371776_pt1 | contig 10330 bp, 19 predicted proteins | sample MGYA00374965_ERZ777305 | MGnify/ENA primary metagenome ERZ777305 (study PRJEB29328, sample SAMD00013331) | mouse gut metagenome | study: EMG produced TPA metagenomics assembly of the Metagenome analysis of fecal microbiota from mouse which was promoted...
GCGCCGTTGGAGCTCAATGGCCTTTAGGAGATGCGCGTCCCCGTCGGCAAACGGCGGATTCATGGCGATAAGGTCATAGTGCTTCCTGCTCTGAAATGTGTGGAAATCGTCATGGACGATATGCAAATCCAGTCGGCGCAGCTGCTCTTGTTCCCGTTTCAGTGACCTATATTCCGCAGCTTCGACAGAATTGAGCTTGCGGTAATCCCGTATCTCGCTGTCGTACTCTTTCTTTTTGTCGAGCTGGTGGATCCTCTCGTTCAACTCATGCATCCGCTGTCCGCAGAACTCATACTGAAGAATAGAGCGGAGATAAGGGTCAATCTCCACACAGTCGACGTTCAGCCGCCGATCACCGTAACCGCGCATGGCGGCATACCTCTCCATGATGGTGCGGACAATATTCCCTTTCCCTGCCTGGGGCTCCAGAACATTTTCAACTGTCTGCCAGTCGATTCCCGACAGGAGCCTTTCGGACAAGGCGGGCGGGGTGGGATAAAACCCACCCCGCGCCTCCTCCGAGGCGACAAGGCCCCGCGCGTTCACGGCTGAACCCCACCGGCAGGCTCGGTCGCTTCGCTCTGTTGTGCCAGCGCCTTATTGCGCTCCGCTTCCTGCTCCTGGGCTATATCCTTGGCGCCGTCCGAGTAGCCGCGCTGGTAGATACCGTTCAGATACCGCTCCATGGTGCTTTTGTTCATGTGCTTGATGGCTTTGTAGTCCTCACGCTTCAGCGGCAGCATTGTCGGATTCCCCCTCTCCACTCAAATCATCCGGCTCGTCATAGGGCAGGACTTCCCGGGGCTGGGAGCCGTTGAACGGCCCCACCACGCCCAGCTCCTCCAACTGATCCAGGAGCCACGCGGCCTTGGCGTAACCAATGCTCATTTGGCGTTGCAACAGGGACGCAGAGGCCGCGTTTTCCGCCCGAACAATACGAACCGCCTCCTTGATGTCGGGATCCTCCGGGGTCACAGACGCGCCCTCGTCGGCCTCGCCCTCATCACCCCCGGGCAGCTCCCCATCATTGCCGGGGCCGTCATCCTCGTTCTCGAAGCTCTCCAACGGCTCCGCGCCCTCCGGCAGACCGCCGCCGTCATCGTCATTGATGGTCGGCATATCCTGAGCAGCCAGGACGCGCTTCTCAATGATGTCCCGGAAAAAGAACTGCTGCCAGTAGTTGATCATCTTGACCAGGATGGCCTCGATTTTCGTACGCAGCGTCTTCCCGATGGTGAACGTGCCGCCCTGCACTTTGGTCGTCAGGGTGCCGTCCTCGAAGATCCACGTCATAGAGGCGTCGGGGCTGCGGTAGCCCACATCCTCCACGTTCTCCAGCATGGACATCTGAGATTCCATGTCCTGGGCGGGCTTGATGGTGAACGTGATGGGATAGCTGTCTTTCTTGAAGCGGTAGACCAGATCGTGCTCGTCGCAGAGCCCCTGCATCTTTTTGACCTGCGCTTCATAAAGGGAAATTTCGCTCATTTGCAAACTCCTTTCGTGTTAGTCCAGCAGCAGCAGAACACCGTCCCGCGTCACTGGCACCAGATAGGCCGTGATTTCCACATCGGCCTCGGTCACATACTTTCTTCCAAAGTGCTTTTTCATGTCCCGCCAGATGTTCCAGGGGAAGCGGTATACCGCCCCGGAGCTAAAGCCTACTATGACATAGCAGCGGGCTCCCAGCTCCTGGTGCCGGCCAAGATAGTCCGCCTGCCCCTGGAGCACTCGGCTTTGTTCCATCTTGCCGGTCGATGTAAACTTAGCCTCGAACATGACGGTGCGCCCGCCCTTGATCGTGCCCTTATAGTCCGGCTGGGCCTTTTTCTCGAAAAACGCCACGAATTTCCCGTTGCCCAGGTTTTGGGTGGGGCGCATCGGTTCCGGCGTCTTTTCGATGATGGCGAAGCCGTGAGCCTTGTAGTATGCAAATGCCCTGTCCAGGCGTTCCTCAAATTGCTTACCCTTGGCCTTGCTGACAGCGCCTATCATCTGGCGGCGCGGGTCTTTTTTCGGCATGATATTTACTCCCAAATGTACTTGTAGCAGAAAACATGGTCTTGAATCCTGCCCCATACCCGGTCATTCTCACCATTGCGGGAGAAGAAAACCACATCATCCGGCAGAATGGACGGGCCATACAGCGCCGCGTCGATAGCGTCATATTGCGCGGCCGCTGGATCCGCCAGGGCAAGGTTGCCAATGGTGGAGAACTGTGGCCTTGAAGTGTCCTCGCCCTGGTGGAGAACATCATGTACTGTGTCGGGGAACTCCGGGGCAATTACCCGATTCAGCACGACCTCGGCCACGGCTTGCTGTCCATCGGCACATTGGTTGCCAGCCTCCAGGTAGATAACCTCCGCCAGCTCCAGGCGCTCGTCCGCAGTCATGGCCACGCTGGAGTATCGCTGCACCAGCTCCGGGGTCGGCTGCGGTGTCGCCTCAATCGACAACACCGGGGACTGTTTCCTGGGGAGGATGGTGTCGATCAGATTGCCCGCCTCCCATAGCCCAATTACAAGCGTTTCCTCGGCGGGCGCATCCCGGGCGGTAGATACCTTGCCAACGTCCATGCACACCGCCAGGAGCGCGAGGATGGCCACGCAGAGGGCCAGTCCCGCCGTCACCAGATTTCCTTGTCGCTTTCTTCTCATGTTACCTCCCATTTTTTGCGTTGAGTGCGGGCAGCTCCCCGCCAATCATTGCGGGCCGGCCCCGGATCACCATTCGGCTGGCTTCCTCGATTTCCCGAAGATTCCACATGGAGCACTCTTTCCCGCTACCGTCTTTCCATGTACGGGTCAGCGCCCCAATACCGCCCACCATGTCGATGACCGCCCGCGTAAAGTTTCCTGGTGGCAGCTCCGCATAGAACGTAGCGAGAGAGCCATACATAACTTCCGCATTGCGAATCTCATTGTAGGTGCGGTCTGTCAGCTGCTTAATGTCCTTGTTGACGTTATCCACCTGTTCCCGGAACTCTGCGATGGTGGGCGGAAATTTACAGTGCTGGCAAAGGCGAATGACCGCCTGCTGCCCGGTCCAGAAATCCACATCGGTAGTGCAGGACACCCACAGTTTGATTGTGGGGGCGAGCTTGGCGATGCCGCCCTTGAATGTCTCAGCGTTTGGCCACGCCAGCAGCATTACCGCAAAAAGCTCGGTCATCTCCTTGCCGGTCACTCGCCCCCCTCCCCGTCAAACATTCGGTGTATCTCCTGCAGGTCACCCATAGCGCCCTCGGTGGAGCTCCTGGGGGCTTGCCGCCGTGAGAGGCCCCAGCCGTCCCGGTTGCATTTGCGGATGACCAAATTCCAGTCCTTCCACTTGTTCTTGTTCCCCGTGGCTTGAGCACTTTCGTCTATGTAGGCGATACACCGCTGCAGCTCCACATCCCCCAACTCATGCCGCAGCCGCTCAAATTCTTCGTCGGTGAGCTTCACCCAGCCATACTCACCGCGCTTGTGGCGCACTTTCTGTTCTGGCGGGGCTGCCCGCCGCCGGCGCGGTTGTGATTCTGAATCAGCGGCCGGAACCGGAGTGTCCTGGGGGGGCGGGGCCTCGTAATACTCATAAGGCACTGTCACCGTGTCCCGCTCGTTGTAGCGGCCAGCCAGATATTCCCGGAAGCCGTCATCCTTTATGCCGCGTATCTCGGTCAGGAGAGGTTTATTTAGCTTTTCCGACGTTGACCAGTTGTAGCGGAACCAATTCAGCATAAGCATCTCTTTTGTGGTGGAGCTATACCGGATGACATTGTGCTCCCTGTCCAAGCGCATCAAGAGGCGCTTTACCGTGTCCTCGTTGTAACCCGTCTCGCTGGCAATCTGCTTAACGCTGACCTCGTAACAGCCGCAGAGATTGGTGTGCGGATTTGTCATGCAGTACAGGTAGATGTACTTATCTTCCGGGGTGAAGTCGTCCACGACCTTGGAATCATCCCAAAAGCTCGTACTGATAAGCCGTCCTTTCGCCATATCTGTTCACCCCCTTGAGGACAGGCCGCCCCGCCCTGCGGTGGAGCGGCCTGTTTGAATCAGAACGGCAAATCACCGTCATCTTCCCCGGTTTCCTGGAAGCCTCCATAATCAGAGGCCGGGTAGCCGGGGGGCCCTTGCGCCGGTGCGCCGCCATAGCCCCCGCCATAGCCGGGTTGCTGATAGCTGCCCTGGGGATAACCACCCTGGGGGTAGCTGCCCCCCTGCGGGTACCCGCCTTGCTGATAACCGCCGCCGTCCCCGTCTTTCTTAGAATCTCCGAAGTAGACGTTATCGGCTACGACCTCAGCAGAGCGGCGCTTGTTGCCGTCCCGGTCAGTCCAATCCCGCATCTGCAGCCGCCCCTCCACCACAGCCACACGGTCTGACGCCACGCCACCACGTCGATCCAGTCAGTGACCCGCTCGCCGGTGCCCTTGTCTTTGAAATCGCGGTCCACCGCCAGGGAGAAACTGGCTACGGGTGTTCCAGACTGGGTGTGCCGCAGCTCCGGGTCTTTCCCCAGGCGGCCCATGATGATGATTTTATTCAGCACCGGCGGCACTCTCCTTGGGCCCGGCCTCCGCCCGGGGGGTGTCCTTGGGCTTATACTTCAGCGCGGGGTCGAAGATGTTGTCCATGATATAGTCCATGCTGGAAGAGCTGGTGGTCTGGTAGGCGTGGCGCAGAATATCCAGCTCAATCTCGGCCCGCATCAGCTCGTCATAGCGTGTCCGGGGAATGCAGACAGCTCCGTTGCAGGGCGGGGCACAGAGCAGAGCGGCCGTGCCGGCCTCCGCTTCCGGAATCACGTTGGGGGCAAAGTCCTGAATTTTGTTGGGGATTTCCATTAGTCATTCTCCTTTCGAGTAGTCCTATTGCTTATTCCAGTCTTCTTTGTACCGGGCCAGCTGCTCCGGGGTGTCGGTTTCAATGCCCAGCTCGCGGGCTTTTTCAATGGCTCCGTCAATCAACCGGGCCATTTCCTTGGTGTCCATGAGATGTGTCTGCTTATAAACCAGGTAGCAGTTGAACATCTTCCCGTTTTCCTCGCGGGTGTCGAAGCATTTGACGTAGGGGTAGATGGTGGACACGTCCACCGAAGCGGGGAGCTTGAAGCCCACCGTGAGCCCGTCCTGGTCTTTGGCCAAAGCGCCGTATTCACATACCAACCATTCCTTGGCACTTTCCTCGCTGCCGCCGCGCTCGGCGGCAATCTTGCTGACCAGGACGTGAAAGTAGGCGTTGGCCGACAGGGAGCGCCGGTTGCGATGCTTCTTGATTTCCACATCCAGCTCGGCCTCTCTGAGCCGGTCGAAGTCCTCCCGGAAATCCCTGTCGACTTCGATAGTGATGCGCTGCTTCCGATTCAGGCCAATGGACAGGTCAATCAGCCGTCCCCTCATTTGGTCTGCCACTTCTCCTTGTAGGTTTCCAGGAAACCCATGGCCTGCATCCAGTCCAGGAAGTCGGAGATGGTGGGGATGATGGCCGGTGCTTCATCGCGGCGGTACCGCTCCGTCCATACCTCGCTGCCGTTGCTCACTATGTAGGTGAAGCCCCGGGCCTCCGGCACCAACTCCAAGTATGTCGGGTGCTGGGTGCTGTCGGTGTATTTGCCCCGGTCGTAGCCCTTGGAGAACTTGATGTCGTAAATCTCGCCAGACTTCAAGCAGTCCAGCCGCCCATAGAGCAGCAGCGTCAGACCGCCGACCTCGATTGTCTTGCTGGCTCGGCACTGCAAGACACCGCCGCCAACAATCTGGGCTACCTTGGAGGCCGCATCATACCAGCGGTCTTTCGGATCCCCGCGCCCCTGGGTGATAGCTGTTACCAAATCCTCAAACGCGATACCGTTTGCCATGGCCTCATTGGGCGGTGTCGGTACCTTGTTCAGCGTGGCCACGAACTCAGCCAGAGGATCCCGCTCCGTGGTCATATCCTCAAACGGGTTTTCTTTCATGGCATAGAGCCAGGAGGACATCAGGGAGTGGGTCATCAGATAGCGGGCCATTACTCACCGCCCCTCTGCTCCTGTCTGGCCTCTCTGCCCATCGAAGCTTCGTCCGGTTTGGGCGTGTACTTCTTGATTACTTTGTCGTAGAACAGGCCGCAGGCCTTGATTTTGGCGTTGAACGCCACGCCGACCTCTTTCTCGGAAGTGAGCGCGTGCTTGATTGCCTTGATGCGCGGCATGGCGGCGTTGGCGGTGTCGGCATCGCTGATGGCGTCGATGATGGCGCGGCCCTCGGCCATAGCCGCCTCGTAGGCCTCCTGATCCGCCGCGTTCTGCTCCGCCTCTCTGGTGGAGATGGCGTTATACTCGGCAAACAGCTTCGTCAGGAAGTCGTTGGGGCTGGTGGGGGTCAGAGCGGGGATTTTGTGGACGCCGGTAATTCCCCGGGTACCCTTGGCAAAGTACCGCTCGCAGTTGGAGAAGCCGATGGTGCGGTCCTTGCCGTACATCTCCACAAAGCCGCCCAGGTCCATGGGCTCCCAGACATTGTTCTTGGTCTGGCCCTCGACTTTGATGCGGAGGCGGGTGTTGTCGCCGTCCTTTTCCTCGGTGGCGTGGAACACGATGACGATGTTCTTCTGGAGCTCATAGAAGCAGAAGTCCATCAAGCGGACAAACTCCTTGCCCACAAAGCCATAGCCTTTGAGGGACAGCGAACCGTCCCGCTGGCCGTACTTGGGATCCTTCTTGATGGCCCACAGCGACATGAGGGAGATCAACTTCCCGCCGGTGTCGAACACCAGCGTGTCGAAGTCCTGGACGTTGATGGGGGTCAGGTCCTCCAGAATCTCGTCGTAGCTCCGGGGCTGGATGTAGGCCTTGCGGTACCGCGGCTCAATGCGGTCGATGCCGAAGTCCACGTCGATGTGCAGGGGGTTGGGCGCGGACAGGGCCAAGGTGGACTTGCCGATGCCGGGATAGCCGGCAATCAACATACGGATTTTCTTCTCTCCGTCGTGGATGTCATTGGGGTTTCTAATCATCGGGATAACTCCTTTCATAATGAGGGAAGCACTCCGAGCATTCCCATGCGTCAACCGGCCGCAAGCAGAGGTCACAGCCGACAATTTCATAATCTTTGGTCTTATAGACCGTCTCGCACTCCTGGCCGCAGACAGGGCAGCGGGGGTATCTGGGCTCTTTCCCGTCCGGGTAGCCGGTACGCTCCATATTGCGGATAACAGGGTGATCCGGGAGGTCGTTGTATCCGCTCACGACAGCCCCTCCCGCAAGGCCCTCAGTACGACCTCGTAAAGCCATTCCTGGCTGGATTGACAGCCGCTTTCCCTGACGCGCTGTTCCAACAGCGTGTAGTCCTCGTCTTTCATGCGGAACGTGAGTTTCCGGGCGAGTTTACGGTTAGCCTGTTTTCGGGGCCTGTGGGCGGTTATAACCGCCTCAGCGGGGCCGTCCGGCAGGCTTACGCCGTAAGCGGCGCAGATAACAGCAAGGGCCTCCGGGTGGATAATGATGCCGTACTTCTCCCAGGCCTCACACTGGGCCAGGAGCTGGCGGTTAAACTTGGGAAACACGTCCCTCACCACCAGAGCGGCATCCTTTGCCATCGCCCCGGTGTCCACGCGGATCTCCCGGAGCCGCAGGCAGTCGTTGACATTCGGCGCCCGATGTGTTACGCTGGTGTCAGCGACAGAACCAATTTCCGCTGAGGGCGTCCCTGGGGCATCGGGGGCGTCCTTTGCCTTGTCCTGGCAGTCGCACCGCTCATCGGGGTCCAGATGCGCTCCGCAGTGGGGGCAGGTCTTGTATTGCGCCATTGCTTAAGCCTCCTCTCTGATTTTGAAATAGTCCTTGTAGAACTGGGCGCGGCGCTCCTCAATGGGGATATCCTCGGGATACCTGTGGACACGGGCCAGACGCTCCTTGCCACACTCGGGGCAAAATGCCTCGTTGAGAATGGGGAGTAGGACAATCTCGTCACAGCCGACCAAACTTTTCAGGCACTCGTCACAGATGGGTCGCTCGTTCTCCGAATACTCCGACAACTCCCGGCAGGTGATTTTCAACCAAGGAGTTCCGCCCTCTGTGCGGTGAAATTCCGCCATCTTGCCGCCCCCTATTCTGCCAGAGGCTTTTCCAGCTTGATAAGCCGGGTGCGGACCATCGTGCCGCTCTCCTTAAAGGCCCCCTCGTCCAGCTTGACCATCTCAGCGCCGTGGCTGTCGAGAAACTCCCGGAACGCGATGGCTTTCTTGTTCGACCAGAAGAACGGGGCATCCGACACCACCGACACGAGGATGCCACCGGGGGCGAGGATGTCATAGGCGGCGAGGATGTGGTCGATGTCCTGCTGCTTGGTAAAGGGCGGGTTCATCACGATCCGGCTCCACTCATGGTTGATGCCATCATCCTTGGCGAAGTCCAGAAAGTCGATGCCGACCATAGTGGTGTATGGCTTGCCCTTGAGGTAGCGTTCCATATCCCGGTTGAGCTCCAGACCGTACAGCGCCTTGACCCCGGCCTCGAACACGACGTCGGCCAGGTCGCCCTTTCCGCAGGACGGCTCCAGGACAACACAGGTGCTGTCCAGCTCGGCCATCTGGCACATCTGCTCCGCAACGGCGCGGGGCGTCGGGAAAAACTGGTACTGCTTTTTGAGGTCCACCGTCTCGCCGGTCACCAGGACGTTGTTCAGCAGCTCGGCGGGGTCGCCGTCAGCGAACACATGGCCCTGGGCCTTGCGGTTCCACTTGCCGCCGATGTTGACCAGCACCTTGTTCACGGCCTGATAGGTGGGCCGGTCAAGCTGGCGGTCGGGGAGAAAGAGGGTGTCCCCCTCCACGCGGCACTCCCCAAGGATGCTGAGGATGTTGTCAGCGATCCTACTCATGGGTAGCAGCTCCTTTCGTTTCAGTTATCAAACCAGAAGACAATGCGGATGTTGGCGTCATTGGCTCCGTCGTCTTTCTCCGGGTCAAAAATCCAGAAGACGTCGCGCTTTCGCTCCTCCAGAGCGGCCAGCAGAGCATCGAAGCTGTGAACCTCGTCCTGCCACTCCATCCACTCGTAGTTTTCCGAACCGGGCCCGCCTACGCCCTGGCACCAGGATGTGGGCGTCTCGCCGGTTTCCTTGAACCGGGCCACCTGCTCCTTGTGGACATAGCCCCGGCGGTTGACCTTAAGCACCGATCCAGCTTTCTCTTTCAACTCAGCGAGGGTGGCGTAGCCGGGGGTATGGGCGTCCTCCCCCCACCGGGTATACTCAGCGGCGGTGTGCTCACAGGCATCCTCCGGGAACCCGCGGTCAAAGCCAAAGCTGGGGTTGCCGCCATAGTTCCTGACGTCGGCCAGGAAAGAGAACAGCTCGTAGTCCCTCTGGTTGTAGATGGGCTTGACGGTCATGGCGGACTCTCCCTCGTCGCCGGAGTAGGGGTTATGCCGCCAGTTGTCCACGTTGAACCACTTTTCCCCGGCCCCAAAGGGATACCGGCGCGCTTCGACCATCACATGGATATCGCATCCCATAGACTTGCTCCTTTCACTTTGCGGCGGCTTCTGCCGCCTTTTTTGCTTTCTCGGCTTTCCAGCGTTGATACCGCTCCTCGACACCGGGCTGCTGGAAGTAGGCCGCTGTTGCGTCATAGACGACAGACAGCAGTTCAAGCCGAACGTGCTCGGGGATCTGGCTGGTGTCGATGGTTATTGCGGAATGCCCCGGTGCCGGCATTCATAGCGCCTCCTTTCGTGGTGTTTAGTCGGTTAAACACTCTCGGCAAAAAAAATCTGGTCCACACTGGTGCCGAGAGCCTTGGCGAGTTTGAACAACGTCTTTGTGGTCGTCGTCCTGACAGACCCATTTTCGAGGGCAGAAATGGTCCCTCGGCTTACGCCGCTTTTCTCCGCCAATTCTTCCTGGGTCATCTTCCGGGCCTCGCGCACCTCTTTAATCTTGTAGCCCATGAGGTTCCTCCTTTCTGTTGAACGGTGGTGTTCAGCCGATTACACAGCCATAGTACACCATGGAAAAGCGGCTGTCAAGTAAATTTAACAAAAAATGTTCAACAAATTTCACAGGCTGGATTGACAGCCGATAAAACAGCGTGTATAATAAATTGAACAATCCAAGGGGGGCGCAAGAATGAAGATAGGGGACCTTATTCAGAAGTACCGGGCAGAACATGATATGTCTCAGCGGCAGTTCGCTACCATGTGCGGACTTTCCAATGGATATATCTCTATGCTGGAAAAGGGCAAAAACCCAAAGACAGGGCAGCCGGTTACGCCTACATTGCCAAAGCTAAAGGCGCTTGCTGATTGTATGGGTATGAGCCTGATGGAAATCTTCGAGTTGGTTGATGATATGCCACTTGATATG
>ERZ777305.3595-NODE-3595-length-10317-cov-2.310368_pt1 | contig 10317 bp, 17 predicted proteins | sample MGYA00374965_ERZ777305 | MGnify/ENA primary metagenome ERZ777305 (study PRJEB29328, sample SAMD00013331) | mouse gut metagenome | study: EMG produced TPA metagenomics assembly of the Metagenome analysis of fecal microbiota from mouse which was promoted...
CTCCATCGCACCCTCCGGCTTCTTGTCGAACAGATTGTACTGGCCGTTGTCGATGGGCCGGGCAACATACTGGCAGGTCTCCCTGTCCCAAACCAGCTCGTACTCACCGGCCAGGGAGCCGGTCTTCTTCTCCTTCCGCTGAATGACGGCAGAAACGGAGTGGTCAAACCTGGGCTTGGTGATGGCCCTGGTCTGCTGGCTCCCGGCCACGCTGAAGTCCGGAGCCGAGTCCTGGGTGAGCGTGATCTTCACCTGGACATTGATAACAGCCGTGTCCTGCTCCGTTTCCTCCATTCCCTGGAGCGTACTCCTGAGAATCTGGTCGAAGTCAGTACACAGGCCGTTGAAGGTGTCGCCCTTCTTGAGCGACAGGGGCAAATCTCGTTCTTGGCACATAGACTTTTCCTCCTTGCGTTTATTAAGCCGAGGCTTCTTGGATGATGACCTCGATCCTCGGTCTTTCCGAATAGAACTTACGAACTTGGGCGTCTACCACCTGGGCATCGTCCCTGTATGCCACCTGATTCAGGCTGTCGGTTACAATCTTCCCGATATTATCCCAGTCCGGCTTCTTGGCTGGACGGATTGCCCGTTCTTCCATCAGCTTCCGCTTCTTCTTAGATGTGCTGGTTGGGATCGGGTGGTAGGCCAGTATTCTGACATCGAGCTGGGCATCGTCCGGGAAGCGGATTCCACATTGCCTCTGGTACTCCACCTTCACGAGGTTCTCATACCTGGCTGTCTTGTCCGGGGTGTAGGTGTGGCCGCTTCTGGTCGTCCTATGCCTCTGCTTCCCTGTCGGGTCGCCCAGGACTGTGAACTTTACCCTCACCTTCGCTCACCTCCTTCATGTCCTTGAAGTAGACGAAGTATTGCGGACTCCGCTTGACCACCTCCTTACCCTGCCACACCTGGTAGCCATTGGCGGAGAGGATTCCGGCGATAAGTTCCCGCTGCTCGGCCTTGTAGACCCGGATCTTGCCTGTGTAGTCCATTGCTATCCCTCCAAAAACTGTTTCATTTCATCAAACCGTCTGGCCGCCTCACCCTTCCTCCAGGACTGGCCTGTGAATCCTATGGGGTAGCAGATCTCAAAGATTCGGTCGTAGATTCTGCTGTATCGGATGTCGGTAGCCTCTTTCATCTCCGCCATGGTGAGGTTCGTAGTGAGAATCAGGGGCTTCTTGGCCCTATACCGGCTGTCAACGATGTCGTAGACCTTCTCCAGGGCAAAGTCTGTACTCCGCTCCGCCCCCAGGTCGTCTATGATGAGGAGCCTGGCTTTGTTTATCTGACGAATGTACCGTTCCTCATCCTCACCCCTGAAGCCCTGCGCCACTTTCAGGATCTTGACGAACGAGGTCATCACCACTGGAACACCCCTGTCGAGCAGGTAGTTGGCAATACAGGCCGCTGCAAAGGTCTTCCCTGTCCCAACATCCCCGTAAAGCAGGAGTCCCTGGTTCTTCTCCATCATCTCATCAAAGCTGGTCGCATACCGCTTACAGAGCTTCAGAATCCTGGCATTGTCCTTCTTGGTGTGGAAGGTCTCAAAGGTCGATTCCCTGAACTTATCGTCCATGAGGCTGTTGTGGCGGAGCCTGGAAATGACCTGCATCTCTTTCTCCCTGCGCTCTCGTTCCCTTTCCGCCTCTTCAGCCTTCTTCTGGCACTCGCACATCACCGGGACGGTAATCTGCTCACCAGCGACCACCATTCTGTGACGCTTGGGCGTTCTGCATTTCCCGCACATCAGCAGTCCACCTTCCCCTATGTAGTCCGAGGCTTCCTTCGGGTTGCTACGTTCAGCGGCGGCAATGACCGGGGACATCAGGCTCTTCTCATCCATCGTCACCACCCCAATCTTCATACGGGTTCCCTTCCGGGTTCTCCGGCTTACGCTTTATTAGGCCGGGGTGCTTTTCATTCACCCGATCCATGACCCAGTTCAGGATGGCCCGGTAGTCGCTGGCATATCGCTTGTTGTTCTGGCCCTTGTAGTTATCGAGCATCTCCACGGCCTTTTCAGCCGCCAACCGGCCAAACCGTTTTACCAGCTTCTCGTACTCATCCTCAGTCATGTGGACAAATTCAGCGTACTTTTTCTTAGGCTTTTCGTCCTTTTTCTCTTTTTTGGGCTTGTCGCCCTTTGGCTCATCGCCTTCGGGTAATGCCCCGGCAGTTTTGCCATCAGGCTCTTCCTCCGGGGTATCTTCGGCCTCTCTTTCTTGGCGTCGCTTATCCCGCTTTCTCTTGGCGTCGTAGGCTTTTCGGTCAAGGAACTTATACCACTGTTCCTGCCAATCCTCCCAGTCGTGGAGAAACAGGACGCCGCCCACATCGTCAATCCATCCAGTGGAAACCATAGCTTTGACGATTTTCAGCGTATCGAGACCCTTGCTCAGTATTCCAACGGGTATCGCACCGGCTACATCGTGGATGTCGGCATCCTTGATTTCACCGGACTTCTCTGCGTTCTTTAGACCCCAGAGCCATAGAGCGTTAAGGATTCCAAGGGCTTCTGCCTGAGAACATCCGATACCCTTCGCCAGCTTTCTGAGCTTTTGCCCGAATACGTCCTCATGGACGCTTATCCATGCCATCGTTTCACCTACCTTCCAGAGAGAAATGACGATTGCCCATTACCGAACCGCTTTATCCCTCGCCGGGGTCAGCCTGTTCGGGGGGCACATCCTCTCCGTCTCCATTCTGGCCCAGCCCTTGCAAAATCTCCATCAGGCGATCCAGAACTTTCTCGTAGATGCTGACGGGCATATCCTTGGTACTTTCCAGGCCGAACTCCTCCAGCACGGCGGAGACCACATCATTCCCCTGTTCCTTCCCCATGCGAGAGTAGACCAGGTTAAAGAGAGCTGTCCGCTGTTCCTTGGAGATGGGAGTCATATCGACCGCCTCACCATCCCCCTCCACACGGAAGTCTGCGTCGATGCAACCGTTGGGCGACATTTCCTCGGCCACATACAGGCCCTCGTAGTCCTTGGGGAAGGCGGCCCGAAGAGCCTGGGAAACAGCGACCTTCTCGATCATCGTGCAGGGCTTGGTCTTCCAGTTGGCTTGCCCTTTGTCGTACTCCTTCAAGCTGACCTCCTTGAAGACCTCCTCCTTCTCCTTGCTGGCCTCCCGCAGCCGGTTGACCCGGCACCAGCCACCCAGAAGCTCCTCGCCGGGGTACAGGCAGGTTCCCTCCTTCTGAATGACCTCATTGCCACGCAGGACAACGATGCCGGACTTATAGCCCAGGTACAGGGGGTTCTCCTCGGCCCTGCGGGTGTAGGCATCCTTTCCTACCACCATCTGAGCCGGGTCGTTCCCGAACTTGATGAGGTACACCTCCCCCTGGGCAAACGGGTTGAGCTTCTGAGCCTGGCACGTCTTCATAAAGAGGACAACCTCTTGGTCGGTAATCTTATCGGCCTGACCACGCACCAGGTATCTCTTCACGGAGGCGAAATCGAGATCCACGACCCCCAGGGCCGTCTCATAGTGGACTTTCGTCAGTTCGTTCTGTGCGCTCATTCTATTTCCTCCTTTACTTTTTGCTGAAGCTCAGCTTCTTGGTCTCCCGGTAGGTAATGCCCGGAATCTGGATGGTGCCCTTGCTGGCCCGGATAAGCCGCATAACGGCTGCCTTATCGACCGGGCGAAGTTCTGCTCCGTTGATGGAGAGCGGAACTGCCTTGGAGTCAATGCTCGTAATTTCCCAGTCGGCGGATGCCGAGACCCCCTTTGCCTTGGGGACAGAGGAAGGTACAAAGACCGCCCGACCAGCCGTTTCCATGATTTCGGCTTCGGTCAGGGCGGCTTCTGCTTCCTCGGTTTTCCCTTCCTTGTCCAGGGCGGAGGCTTCCTCCAACTTACGCCTGGTCTCCTCCTCGGCGGCTTTTCTGGCCGCTTCCTCGGCTTCCCGCCGCTTGCGCTCCTGTTCCATGGAATACTCCCCCATGGTCTGTTTCAGGGCTTGCTCTGCGGCTTTCAGGGGGGCAAGCATGGCCTTCTCTCGGTCGCAGATGGCCTTGTGAGCTTGGTAGGCCGCATCCTTCATGGGCTTAAAGAAGTTCACCACCTCTCCGGCCGCTTTCTTGATCTGGACACCGAACTCCCCGGCCGCCTGGTAGTCCTCATCCGACTGGATGACAACGGCCCTGGCCTTCAGCTCGATGTCGGAGACCTCGCTCCCCATCTCCTTCTCTCTGGTGGACACCTCCCCAGGATCTTGCTTCGGAAGAACTGCCACTACGACTTCTGCGGCCTCTTCCTGCCGAACTGCATTTCCGCTCATTTCGACACGCTCCTTTTCAAATAGTTGTTTACGGTCAACAAAGCCCCGAAGACTGTCCACGCCTCCGGGTCTTTGATGGCGAACATCTCCATCTTGTAGCTCCCGTCCTTCTTCAGGTGCAGGATGGCCTTCTGCTCAAAGGCTACACCGTGGCTGGAGTACCCCTGGACATAGGCTTCAAGCTGAACCCTCGCCAGCATTTCGATGAGAGAGGCCGTGGTCTTCACATCGACCATGGTGAGGCGACCATCTATCAAACTGGGCAGGTCTGCCGTCCCAGCATACCGTAGGGACTTGTGGTACAGCCTACACTCACTGGCAACCGGATCGACGTGGTGGTCTTTGAGCCAAGCCTTAAAAGCCTCCAGATACCCACGATTCTCCGAGGCGCAGTCCTCAATGCCATACTTGACCAGTGTTTCAATGGTCTCATGCACCTCTGTACCCCTCTGGGCCGCCCGGTTCAGCACAGCTCGTTGGAAAGAGGCTTCATCAGCGTAGTAACGCTTGGCACTTCAAAGCCGTTCAGCCTGTAAATGTGAGGGGCTTCCTCGAAGGTCAGTTCCGGGAACTCAGGGATGATGACCTTACCCGTCATAGCCATCATCCTCCTCCGCTGTGCGGGTATCGACCCCAACCAGCTCCAGCAGCTCCCTGGTACTCATGTTCTCCAGGCAGTCGAGGTGATAATAGCGGCCATCGATCTCAGCGTATTCATCTCCCGGCACGATCCCCTCTCCGCAGTCATCGCAGGCGTAGACCGCAGGCGGATCTGGTGCGTTAGGGCAACCGGCCAGACACGGAACACTACGGCAAATATCGCACATCAGGCATACCTCCCATTGATTGCTGCCCGGAAATGGGCCTCTATGATTTCATCTTCCAGCAACAGATCCCTGTACCAGTCAGGAAGGCCATTGACCTTCATCTTCTGGTCGGTGAGGGCCACAGCCTCTTCCAACAGTGATGGAATGGCCGAGCATCCCATTCGCTTTTCAGCCCTTGAGACCGCTGATTCCATCTCCGACCACCTCTTTCCAGGCTTCATAGCTTTCCGTCACTTTCCGGCTATACCGGCTGCTTCCAGGGTGCCCGGAGTTGTAAGCAGTCAGGGCATCTTCCATCGGGTACTGGGCGAGAAGCTCTGCCATAAAATCACATCCGACCCGGAAGTTGGAGAACGGCTCCATCAGATCCTCGACCCCAAGCCGTTCCATCCGGTCTTCGTGCCATCTACGCTGTACCTGCATATACCCTTCAGAATCACCGCCGTCTCCAACCATGTTCCTGAACTGGGTCTCCTGCTGGATCATAGCCAACGCCAAGGCGTAGGGTATCTGGGCTTCCTCACAGGCCGTATGCAGGTAGTCCTGCTCTTCGTATGTCAGCGGTACATCATTTCTGAAATACCCTTGGGCAACGAGGGCCTCTTCAATTCTCTGCGGCTCATCGTCCGCTTCCAAGTCCCAGCTCTCCACAAGTGGAACCATAAGTACAGCCAGGTCTTGGCTTTCTACTCTTTCCCCGGTCACGTCCTCATCTGCAACAGCCACACCGCCGAAAGCGATGCAAAGTATGGAGATGAGCGCAACCACGGCCGCCATACCAGCAGTAGCAATCAGGCCAACGCCTTCTCGCTTATCTGGGGCAAGCCGCTTTCCTCCCTTGGCGAGACGAACGGGGTAATGTCGATTCCTGGACACTTCCTATACGCCTCCTCAAACTGTTCTGCTGTCTCAATTCCGTACTCGGACTTCAGCAGCTCCCACAGGGCCTCGACCCTACTCACCAGAACCACCCCCAACGAGGTGCTTCTTGCAATAGAGCTGCAACTCGCTGATGACCTTGCCGACAGCTTCGAGCTTGGACATCGCAGCCTGGAGCCTGGGCTTTTCTTCGCCGTCGATGACGCCATCCTTGGCGATCTCAGCGATTTCGGCCTTGATTCCCTCTATGTCCCCATCAACGATGAGGCGGAGTGCTATCCCACGGATGTCCTCAACTTCTGTTGCCAGCAGGTCATCCCGGCAGATAGGGCACTCGTTACAGCAGTACCAGTTCAGGATGGATGGGTCTTTATACAGCTCGGCCATACGGATCAGGACATCGACCGGAACCCTGGTCAATCCCCGCTCATAGTCGGCCATGCTCGACCACGAGACTCCGAGGAGGTCTCCTGCCTTTTCTCGGCTTGTCAGCCTGTCGTCATACTTTGCGGCTTCAATCCTGGACTTGTAGTACCGGTTATCTGCCGCTTTTGTAGGGCAACGTCCCATTTTCTTTCCCTCCCTTCTGCTGTAAAATTTCCATATAGGAAACCAGCGTTCACTCACTTACCAATTAGGTAATTCGCCGTCAAAAAAAATCTCGTTGGACTGCTCCAGGGTGAGGCCCAACTCTCTGGCGACAATTACCTTCTCCTCGTCGCTGAACGCCACCTCACCCCTTTCTTTCTTGTTCCAGGAGTTCTCGGTCTTCCCAATAGCGTCAGCCATGTCCTTACGGGTTTTGCCCTTCGCTCTGCGTGCAAATTCCAGCTTCAAGGAGTTCATTCACTTCTCACCTCCCTTTTGGGTTCCTTGATTATCATTATACTTACCTAATCGGCAATTGTCAATAATTATTTTACCCGTCTGGTAAGTTTTATTTACATCAGGTACAAAAGCGGATATTATAAGGAAGAAGGAGGCAGATATTATGTATAACGCACAGGCTTTTGGTCGCAACCTTCAAGAGCATTTGTCATCCCACGGCATCGAGCAGAAGTGGGTGGCCGAGAAGATGGGAACCTCCCAGGCCACGCTCTCTCGCTATGTCACCGGTGCCAGGCTTCCAGGGGTCGAATCTCTCGTTGAGCTGGCGCAGGTTCTCGGTGTCAGCGTAGATTACCTTCTCGGCATTGAACAGCCGTCCCCTAAAACGAAGCTCTCTACCGAGCTTACCATCCTCACCCAATGCTACTCTCAGACCCCTCTCAGCATCCGCAAGATCATTTGGGCTTCCCTCGACTCCTACATGACACCAGAGCAGCGACTTGTCATTGAGGCGGGTATGTCCGCCGAGGGAAAAAGCAACGTCGGATGACTGTCTCCGGCAATGTGATCTACTTCGATTTTTCTGGGGGGTGATGCTATGGACACCGTTCTCACCGGCGATGAGCATATCATGTTTGACGGTATGCCCACTGGGTACTTGCTTCACGATTTCTGGGCGTGGGCTTCATCCGATCTCCTGAACAACACTCTGCGAGGCTCCTATGCAGAGTTCATAGTTGCCACCGCTCTTGACCTGACCGATATGCTGAAAACCCCCAGAAAAGACTGGACGGCCTATGACCTATACTACCCTCTCGACCGCAAGACCGGCATCCGCATCGAGGTGAAGTCTGCCGCCTACCTCCAGGCATGGGGCGAAAAGGACTCCCGTCTCTCCAAAATCCAGTTCAGCATCCGACCGACCCTTGCCTGGGATGCCGAGAGCGGCTACGACACGATCTCCCGTCACCAGTCCGACGTGTATGTCTTCTGCGTATATACCGAGAAGGAGCGGTGCGCCGCCGATCCTCTCAATCTCGACGGCTGGGACTTCTATGTCCTTCCAACATCGGTTCTTAACCAGCGATGCCCTACTCAGAAGAGCATATCACTGGCCTCTCTGGAGAAACTTGACCCCTTCAAGACCGATTATAACGGCCTGGGGGCCGCCGTCATAGAGGCTTATAAATTTCCAGTTTTTACCCCCCCCCCCCCGCAAAATGCACAAATTTAGCACTTCTTTTCATATTCTTTTTGGTCAACTCGACGCTTCGGACAGTCGTGCCGGGGCGTCGCAGTTTTATCTGCCCGTTGCGGCTCTCTGGTACGTCCCAGCCCCTCCAAGGTGTTTAGATATGGGGGTCGGCTGAAATTCGACCTTGGGCAACCCAAAATCTCTGGAGGTGCTACGCATGGCAAAATCTGTGCTAAGCAAAGCGACCAAAACTGTACTTGAGGCTATCAGCACCCTCAAGGTTGCCATCTACATCCGGGTCTCAACCCATTGGCAGGTCGATAAGGACAGCCTTCCGGTGCAACGGCGGGATCTCATCAGCTATTGTAAACTGGTGCTTGGGACAGATAGCTACGTCGTCTTTGAAGACCCCGGCTACTCCGCAAAGAACTTCGAGCGTCCAGACTTCCAGCGGATGATGGCAAGGGTTCGTGCCGGGGAGTTTTCTCACGTTCTGGTCTGGAAGCTCGACCGGATCAGCAGGAACCTTCTCGACTTCACCACCCTTTACGAGGAGCTTCAGGATCTCGGCGTCACCTTTGTCTCGAAGAATGAGCAGTTCGACACCTCCACAGCCATCGGTGAGGCCATGATGAAGATTATCTTGGTCTTTGCGGAGCTGGAGCGGAAAACTACCTCTGAGCGTGTCTCCGCCATCATGCTGTCCAGGGCCAGTGACGGAAAGTGGAACGGCGGTCGTGTTCCCTTCGGCTATGACTACGACAAGGACGAAAAGCAGTTCATCATCAACGAAGCCGAGGCCAGGGTCGTGAAGCTCATCTACGACCTCTACGATGAGAAACACTCCCTTCTGGCCGTGAGCAAGGAGCTAAACGAGCGAGGCTACCAGTCAAGACGTGGCGTTCCGTGGAGTCCTGTCACGGTCGGCAATCTGATGAGAAATCCCTTCTACATCGGCACCTTCCGCTACAACTACCGGGATGAGAGCCACAAGACCTTTGGCTTCAAGCCTGAGAACGACTGGATCATGTGCGAAGACCACCATCCTCAAATCGTCACACACGACCAATGGAACCGAGTGGTCGGCCGCATGAGGTCGCAACGGCGTGGTCAGCCCGGCTCCGGCAAGAGCTTCAACCGTGGCAATACCCACATTTTCGCCGGACTGCTCACCTGTGGGTACTGCGGCAGCATTATGAGAGCCAGTCAAGATCGCCCACGAAAGAATGGCTGGCGGCCATCCATATACTCCTGCTCACGGAAGCGCACTCACAACGACTGCCCCAACAAGTACATCTCTGACACGACCATCGGGCCGTTCGTTCTGAACTACATAGCCAACATCATCAAGGCCAGAAAGAGCTTCGGCGTCTCCACATCCATTGACACCCTCCAGAAGAAGCTCCTGCGGGGCGACACCTTCCAGGATGTCTTCTACATCGGTCGGCCCGGCCTGGAGGAGTTATACCGCCATTTCAAGGGCACCAGCGACTATACCCAGAACTTCATGGCCTCCTCCGGCGAAACCTCCCATTCTGAGGAACAGGAGCGTGACATACTCTTGGTAGAGAAGCGGCGGAAGGAGCGTGCCCTCAACCGGCTCAAGGCCCTGTACCTATACAGCGAGGATGAAGAGGCCATCAGCGAGACCGACTACATCCTGGAACGGAAGAAGCTAATTGACTCACTGGAAAGTATCGACACCCGCCTGGCTGAGATTGACGATGCCCTATCCCAGCGTCTAAAACTGACTGATGAGGAGTTCATCGAGAAAGCCAGCTACTTCATCATGGCGCAGCAGTTGACCGACAAAAGGCACATCGACTACGAGCGTTTCATCCAAACCGTAGACCCCAAAATCGTGAAGGATTTTGTCAATTCTGTCTGCTCAAACTTTTGTATAAAATCGGGCCGTGTGGTCTCCATCCGCTTCAAAAACGGCATTGAACACCAATTTTTCTACCGGGACGAAGAGTGACAAAAAGCCCAGGAACCTCTTGGCTCCTGGGCTTTACAGCTATTTCTCATCCGGTGGGCAAATCTGGTCTCCAATGAACATCGCATCCCCGAAGCTAAAGAAGCGGTACCGTTCCTTTACCGCCTGGACATAGGCATCCAGCACGTGTTCCCGTCCGGCCAATGCGGAGACCAGCATGATAAGGGTGGATTCCGGTAGATGGAAATTGGTGATAAGGGCGTCTAATGCCTTAAACCGGTATCCGGGATAAATATAGATGTCGGTCCAGCCGGCGCTCTCCCTCATGGTCCCATCCTCCGCCGCCCAACTC
>ERZ777305.3596-NODE-3596-length-10316-cov-1.959068_pt1 | contig 10316 bp, 11 predicted proteins | sample MGYA00374965_ERZ777305 | MGnify/ENA primary metagenome ERZ777305 (study PRJEB29328, sample SAMD00013331) | mouse gut metagenome | study: EMG produced TPA metagenomics assembly of the Metagenome analysis of fecal microbiota from mouse which was promoted...
AAGAAACAAATTGATGAAACTTTTAAAGGAACAATAATATCCGCATATTGGGTCGGTGAAAAAATAGTGATTGAATCTTTTCCGGAAGATAAAAACGATTCGGTGGAACTTGGCGTATTTGATCCTTACAGCAATAACTATGAAAAAATAACTGATATGCCATTTACTGCATCATATAAAAACAATGTGCAAGTAATATCAGACAGGTATTATGTAACAGTTAATACGTATATTACAGAAAATTCCTCTAAATGTAAAGTTGTAATTTATGATATTGAAAATAATACTGTTAGAATAGCGGATGAATTCAATGTTCATAATATTGTTCAATATATAACAGCTATCGGAGAAAATGGCTTTTCGTATTTTTATTATGAGGGAGATACGCAGGATTGGGTCGTTAAATATTATGATTTGATCGAGAATGAGTCGAGAGAAATATTCCGGCATTCGAATTTTAACGATATTCCAACGTCTCCTGTTACGTTGGCGTATTCAGAAAACAGTGTTGTTTTGGCTTTGCAATCAATAGAAAATTCTGTATACAATACAGAATTGATATGGATAAATTTGGATGATAGTTCATGCAGAAAAGAAAAAATCGACTTGTATAAATTCTTTGATAATAGGGAGTTTGAAATTTTTGATCTGTTGATCGAAAACGATTATTATTTCATTCAGGCGGAAATAGATAATTCATATGAATATTTTATGTTCAAGCGTAATGATAATGATTTTCATGTTGTTCTTCCCGCTATTTTTCATCTTGAAGAATTTGAAGGCTTTATTGATAGAAGCAAGGTATTATTCAACGGAACTGATTCTTCCAAAAATAAAAAAATAGTTTTTGATGTTGATTTAACTGAAAATACTTTTGAAACATATTCCTTTTACAGTACTGAAACAATAGACAATATATCTTTGATAAAACCAAATACAAAAGGCGATATGTTTATTCTATATAAAGAAGCAACGGGTTATTTTTATCAGACAATAAATAATTTTAAATTAAAGGCTGAACAAAGCAATACAGCACTGTTTTTGTACCCTTCAGAGCAGATCGAATATGCTGACGAAAATTATTCTGATAAAAAGGCGCTGGAGATTAAGCGTATGTGTGAAGAAACTGAACGAAATATATGTAATAATGATTTTAGATGGAAATTTATATATGGTTAATATAAAAATCTTAGGAGGTATATATCATGAAAAAATTAATCTCTTTTCTGACAGCAGGCATGATGTGCATGGGAATGAGTTCGTTTTCGGCTTATGCAAGAGAAACTCACGTTTTTAATTCTACTGACGAACTTTGTGATTATTTTACTTCAGATGGTAATGTGTTTTCTCCTTATGACTGCAAAATCGACATCTACGAAAGAAAAAACTATTGTGATATAATTGTATATGGTCTGAAAAGTGTAGACGATATTGTTGACATTTTCTATAAATCAGGTGAGTATGGTTATCATTTCGCTTCTTATCCTGAACTGCATAGCGGTATTTGTATGCAGTTTGGCGGTAAAGAATCATTGGAATATAATGGAAAGCCGATTCACTATGGTTACTTTTTCGTAAACAACACTCTCACTGATTTTACGGGAAAAGAAATGACTCTTCTGGATGCAGCAAAAGTGTATAGTTTTGACGTTGCCCCTTATGTGTGCAGTAATATCATTCCCGGAGATACCGATTTGGATGGAACTATAACACCTGCCGACGCCTCGATCGCGCTTTCGGCTTATGCTATGCTATCGACTGAAAAATCAGAGAAAAAGCCGGTATTTAACTCTACAATTTTCGATTATAACAATGACGGCGTTATCGCTCCTGATGATTCCTCCGCCATTCTTCAAAAGTATGCTGAACTTTCAACAACATTATAACAGGTCTAACAAAAAGCCCGCAAAGATTTAAATGTCTTTGTGGGCTTTTGCAAATCATGTAAAAAAGTATTGCATTTTCTGAATAAATATGTTATAATAAGTCACAGTGAGTTATTATTCACAAAAAATTGCCAAGATTCGCAGGTCAGTTCTGCATTGCGGAAGGATCGGCATAAATAGGTATTCGGTGCCTTTGTGTCAAAGGATAATAGGGAAACAGGTGAAAATCCTGTACGATCTCGTCACTGTGATCGGGAGTGCAGACTATTTGCCGCAAGGTGAAGTCACTCGTTATCGGGGAAGGCTTGTCTGTATGATGAACGTAAGTCAGGAGACCTGCCGGATATCGGTACAGACAGATTTCGCTGTCAGATCACGAGGCATTGATCGTACCGTTTTCGGACTCTGAGAAGGGTCTGTTTGCGTTGCTTTCTTCTCTCGAGGAAAGCTTTTTTAATGCCTTTTTTAGAAAGGATTTTTAAATATTATGAAAAAATTAAGCGCTTTATTAATCACATTATCCATGTTCGCCTGTTTTTCCGCCTGCGGAGATAACGCATCTGAATCTTTGGAAAGTTCTTCGGAAGCTCCGACATCTGAATCCTCCGCTAATGAAAGTTTGGGTACTTCGGAAGAATCTTCCGGATCGGAAAGTTCCTCTGAAGAAGATGATGAGGAAAATTATGAAACAGGAGACGCAAGCCTTGATAATCCCAGAAACCAGGACGATATCGGCGAGAATGAACTGCTTGTAATAAGCTTCGGAACGAGTTACAATGACAGCCGCCGATTAAATATCGGGGCTATCGAAAACGACATTGAAAAAGCTTTACATCGAATATAATAATTGATCACGTAAACAACCGCGACGGAATACTTATTGACGACGTTGAATCCGCTTTAAAGAGATCGGTCGATAACGGCGTAAAAAAACTTGTAATTCAGCCAACTCACCTTATGAACGGTCTTGAATACGATGATCTTGTAGAAGCTGTTGCACAGTATTCTGACGCGTTTGAGAAAGTTGCTATCGGCGAACCGCTTCTTACGAGCGATGAGGATTTCGCAAAGGTAGAAGCGGCGCTGATCGCTCAGACAAATAAATATAACGACGACGAAACAGCCATATGCTTTATGGGTCATGGTACAACTGCGGATTCCAACGAAGTATATTCGAAGCTTCAGACATTGTTTGACAATGACGGCTATGATAATTACTGCATAGGAACCGTCGAAGCTAAGCCAGACATTGACGACGTTATCGCAAGAGTAAAAGCAGGGGAGTACAAGCGCGTTGTAATTCAGCCGCTTATGGTCGTTGCGGGCGATCACGCGAATAATGACATGGCAGGCGATGAGGATTCATGGAAAACTGCTCTTGAAGCAGAGGGATACGAGGTTGAATGCGTTATTCAAGGACTTGGCGAGGACGAAGCGATTCGCAGTATCTACGTTGAACACGCTCAATCTGCCGTCGATTCAATAAAATAGTATTAGCGAGGTATAATAATGAAAAAATTAAATGTATTTTTATGTGCGCTGCTCATTGCCGCTGCCGCTGTTTCATGCGGCGACAATAATGAGACAAGCATTGAGGAATCTTCTTCATCATCCATGAGCGAAATCAGCGCCGACGAATCGTCGGAAAAAAACACTGTCGCTCCCGAATCTGTCGGATTTGAGGGAATGACTCCGATCTACGGGGATTCCGTTGCAGACGGCGAATATTCTATAAATGTTGATTCGAGTTCGTCTATGTTCAAGATAGTGGAATGCAAATTGAAAGTAAGCGGCGGAAAAATGACAGCAGATATGGTAATGAGCGGAACGGGCTATGAAAAACTTTTCATAGGAACGTCTGATGAAGCTGAAAACGCTGCTGAAAGTGATTTTATTGCGTATACCGAAAATTCCGAAGGGCAGAATGTTTTTACATTACCCGTCGAAGCTTTGGACAGCGTTATTGACTGCGCCGCATTCAGCAAGCGAAAGGAATTATGGTATGACCGTCAGCTTGTATTCCGTGCAGATTCATTGTCCGGGGACGCACTTTCCGATTCGGGAGCTGTAACGGCAGCCGATCTTGGGCTTGCGGACGGAGATTACACGGCAGATGTGGAATTGTCAGGCGGTTCGGGAAAAGCGAAGATAGATTCGCCGGCGAAGATTACGGTAAACGGAGATACTGTTACAGCGGAAATACGCTGGGGCAGCAATAATTATGATTATATGATAGTTGAAGGTGAAAAATATCTGCCTGTATCCATGGATGAAATTTCTGTTTTTGAGATTCCGATCAATGGTTTTGATCACAAAATAAATATTTCAGCTGATACAACGGCAATGAGCACTCCCCATGAGATCGAGTATTCGCTTTATTTTGATTCTTCAACGATCACTCCGGCAAATGCTGAATGATGAGATTTAGTAAGATAATTTTCACTTTTTCTGCGGCATTATTTCTGCTGACTGCATGCGGTAAAAGTGACGAACAATCGTCTCAGTTATCAGAAAATTCTGTATCAGGGCATATGGAACTTGAATATGCAGATCAATTTTCAGTTGATTATCTTGAAAACGGCTGCTCGCTGATAGAGACGGGAGGAGAGAAATTTCTTCTTATTCCTGAAAATTCAGGCGAAATTGAAATCCCAGACGGCATAGTACCGCTATATCAGCCTCTTGAAAATCTTTATGTTGCTTCATCGGCGTCAGTTGATCTGTTTGACGGCATAGATTCGCTGGATTCAGTAAAATTTGTTTCCACTGACCGCGATGACTGGAGTCTTCCTTCAGTAAAAAATGCAATGGAGAAATTATTTATGCAGGCAAATATCGCGCCCCGGATTTTGAGCTTCTTGTCGATGAAAAATGCGGAATAGCCATTGAAAATACGATGATATACCACAATCCCGATATAAAGGAGCAGCTTGAAGAATTGGGAATACCTGTTATCGTGGATCATTCAAGCTACGAAACTCACCCTCTCGGCAGAATGGAATGGATAAAACTTTATGGGCTGATTCTTGAAAAATCTGATGAAGCGGATAAGTTTTTCGATGATAAAATTGCGCTTTTCAACAGCGTTTCATCTGCCGATATTCAGGGTTCGGATAGGAAAACGGCAGCATTTTTTTATGTTAGTTCGTCGGGGTATATCAATGTACGCCGTCCCGGTGATTATATTTCAAAAATGATTGAACTTGCAGGCGGAGAATATATAATTAAGAGCGAAGAAAACAGCGAAGAAAGCGCGGTTTCAACTATGAATATGCAGCCCGAAGCCTTCTATGAAGCTGCGAAAGACGCCGATATACTTATTTACAACAGTACGGTCGACGGATCGTACGACTCCGTAGATCAGCTTATAGAAAAATGCGCGCTGCTTGAGGATTTTAAGGCTGTTCAGAACGGAAACGTTTGGTGTACGGAGCAGAATATGTTCCAGCAAACTACAGGCGCGGTTGATATGATATGCGATATAAACAGTATAATCAACGAAATCGCGGCAGATCGGACGACTTATCTATATCGTCTTGAATAGGAGAAAACTTATGAAAAGATCGCTGAGATATTTTCTTTGCTTTGCTGTATTGGCGGCAATGCTGATCATATTATTCTATTTTAGCATTTGCATGGGAAGCGCAGGAAATTATACGCTTGCCGAATTGATAAAACTTTTTTCTGAAAACGATCCCATAATCTGCAAAATAAGACTTCCCAGAGCGGTAGAAGCAGCCATACTTGGCGGAGCGCTTTCTGTATCCGGTTATCTTTTACAAAGTTTTTTTGCCAATCCAATAGCAGGACCATTTGTTCTCGGAATTTCATCAGGCGCAAAACTGACGGTAGCAATTTCTATGATATTTGCGCTTAGCCGCGGAATCCCCATGAATTCAGCATCAATGATAGCAGCTTCTTTTGCAGGCTCTCTTGCTTCTATGGGAATGATACTGCTTATTTCGCGGAAAATTCGGAATATGTCACTGCTGGTGGTAAGCGGCGTAATGATCGGCTACATATGCTCGGCAATAACGGAGCTTGCCGTTTCATTTGCCGATGAATCCAACATAATAAACCTGCATAACTGGTCAATGGGTACGTTTTCGGCGGCAAACAATCGCGAACTTGGAGTAATTTCCATAACAATAGGCGCTGCAATGATATTCACATTTCTGCTGTCCAAACCATTGGGAGCATATCGAATGGGCGAAAGCTATGCGGAAAATATGGGAGTGAATGTAAAAAGTCTACGTATTTATCTGATACTCCTTTCAAGCGTGCTTTCAGCCTGCGTTACAGCCTTTGCAGGACCTGTTTCATTTGTTGGGATTGCTGTTCCGCATCTTGTAAAAAGTTTTTTTGGAACGGCTAAGCCAATAGTTATAATTCCGGCGTCATTTCTGGGCGGATCGGTATTCTGCCTGTTCAGCGATCTTACCGCAAGAATGCTCTTTGCTCCGTCGGAGATCAGCATAAGTACAGTCACAGCAATATTAGGCGCGCCGGTCGTTATATGGGTGATGCTGCGGCAGAAGTCGAGGAGAAAAAACTGAAATGGAACTTTTGCGAACTGAAAAACTTAATGTCGGGTACGGAAAAAAAATTATTATTGAAAATGTTGAAATTTCCATATCGTCAGGAGAGATAATGACTCTTATCGGTCCGAATGGTTCGGGAAAATCAACGCTGCTGCGAAGTATTGCGGCGCAGCTGAAACCGCTTGGCGGAATTGTTTACATAGGCGGAGAGCGTCAGGATAAACTTGGCGAACGCGAACTTTCACAACATATGTCAGTGATGCTTACAGAGAGATTGCAGACAGAAATGATGAATTGCCGTGAAGTTGTGGAAAGCGGCAGGTATCCTTATACGGGAATGCTGGGGTTTTTATCGGATAAGGACAGGCAATGCGTTGAGGAATCTATGAAGCTGCTGCATACCGAAGAATTGGCGGAATGCGATTTTACGCAGATCAGCGACGGTCAGCGGCAGCGCGTAATGCTTTCACGGGCAATATGTCAGGAACCTGAAATACTGATACTGGACGAGCCAACTTCATTTCTTGACGAGCGTCATAAGCTTGAATTGCTTAGTATGCTGAAAATGCTTGCACAGAAGCGGAATATTGCAGTTATTATGTCGCTTCATGAGATCGATCTTGCACAAAAAATTTCCGATACGTCAGTATGTGTAAAAAACGGTATAATAGCGGATTTCGGAACTCCGGATAACGTTTTCACAGATGAAAACATTCGCTCTCTTTATGATATAGAAAAAGGAAGCTTCAGCGTTTTGTACGGTTCACGGGAAATGGAAGCTGTCTATGGAAAAGCCGAAGTGTTCGTAATAGGCGGCGCAGGCAGTGGAATTCCGGTATACCGCCGTTTGCAGCGTATGGGTATTCCATTTGCGACAGGCGTTATACATGAAAACGATATTGATCACCCAATAGCGAAACTGCTTGCTTCGGAACTTATAACAGAGCGCAGTTATGAGCCGATAAGCGTAGAAAAAATTGAATTGGCAAAGAAAATGATCAAAGGCTGTAAAGAGGTTATATGTTCATGCAGAAGCTTTGGAACGATGAATATTGGGAATAAACAACTTTTAGAATATTCTGAAAAGCTTGGCATTCTAAAAAACTCCCCCTGTATTTTTCCGTAATGGAAAATACAGGGGGAGTTTTCATACTTATCATTCGTCATCCGCAGACGTTATTTCGCAATTATTTATAGCAAATTCAAGCATCAGATTGATAAGTTCATTACGCGAGCGATTAGTTTCTTTTGCAATATTATCAAGATTTTCTGCAACTTTTTCACGTATTCGGATCGAAAAGACCTTGTAACCGTCGTCGCCCTTGATATTTGAGCGTTTGCTGATTTTAAGTATTCCACTCATAATTATCACCTCTAACATATATTATAACTTGACATCTCTCAATAATATATGTTATAATTTATGTTAATAATTATGATGTAAGGAAGGTTATAAAAGTGATTTGTACTTTTTTCGGTCATAAAGACGCTCCGCAATCTATTTCCGAACAGGTGGAGAACACGATCATCGATCTGATCAAAAATAGAGATGCAACTGAATTTTACGTAGGAAATCATGGGAATTTTGATAAAATGGCCTATCATGCGCTAAAGAGAGTTCATAAAATTTACCCGAATATAAGATACAGCGTTGTGATAGCGTATCTTTCCGATTCTTCCGAAAAATACGATTCTACGGTATTTCCGGAGGGGATAGAAAACGTCCCTCTTCGCTATGCGATATCATATCGCAATAAATGGATGGAAAATCATGCCGACATCATAATTGCATTTGTTACTCATTCCTATGGCGGCGCAGCAAAATTTGTTGATCATGCACAAAAACAGGGAAAAGAAATAGTTTATATATAATCGCCCTACTTGAAATTAAAACAAGTTCGCTTATAAAAATTTTCCATAGCTGCGTTGTCGTCGTCACCGGGCGTCAGCCGGTTTTCCTCCTCCGCCTCGCTATAAAGAATTTTTATTCATCTCCTTTTATTCTGATTTAAAGTTTTAACGATAAAAAGCATATCCATCTGCTGACGATGAGTTTACAAGTTCAACCTGTTTTTTTATAATGTCCGGATCATCTATCCATTCGTTTTCGCCAATTTCGCCTGCCCACTGATCAGTTTTTCCAAGTTTATATTCTGCAAGCCCGATTATAAGTGAAACGCCGCTGTCTTTAGTCAGATTTTCCCATTGCTGTAAAGCTGATTCAAAAGGCAGCGCGGCATTTTTAAATCCATAATATATCTGCGGAACGATATAATCCGCATAACCCTCTTCGCTGCTCCATAGTTTGACGTCAGCATATTGCTTATTATAATCCGTATCAATGTTTCCTTGAGGACTGATGCCGAATTTCAGTCGTTTTCCATGACTTTTTACGGTATCGTAAAGCCCCTTTACCATTGAATTGATATTATCGCGCCGCCATTGAGCAAGATCGCTGCTTCCGCTTTTTTCAAATTCTTCACGGTCGAAGTCCTCTTCGGAGGACGGGTAAAAATAATCGTCAATGTGTATTCCGTCCACATTATATTTTTCAAGAATTTCATTGGCAGCATTATTAATAAGTTCGTTTACTTCGTGATATGAAGGGTCAAGATAATATCTGCCGCTGACCTCTTTGACGATCGGACTGCCCTCGTTCAGCCATTTTTTTACTATAAAATCATCTGGAAGATCATATGCCTGTTCAATAGTTTGTAAACGGTACGGATTGAGCCACGCATGAACGGAAATTCCCATAGAATGCGCGATATCCAGCATGATTTCCAGCGGATCGTAATCTCCGTCGTAAAAAGTTCCCTTAGGAAAAATTTGAGAATTATAATAAGCGTCCCCATTTGGATGAACATGAAAATATATTGTATTTATGTCGTCCTCTTTGGCTTCGGTCAGGATTTTTTTTACAGATTCCCTATATTCTTTTTCAGATCTGCCATACATATAATTTTCAAAATCCATGTATGGCAGCCATAATCCGTGCTGATTTGTAAAATTCAGTGGTATATAGTCGTCTTCATCTGCCGAAAAAAAATATTCTTTCTCTTGGGAAAATGATTCGGAATTGTTGATATCGGGTAAAATACTCTCCTCATTATTGACTGCGCACGACGAAAGGATAAACATGGCAGCAGCCGCACAAATAATTTTCTTCATAAAATCTCTCCTCTTAAGTCACTTGGTTTCGTATAAAATAATATGCAAAATAAATGTAAAATATTTCTGAAACGGTATAGATGACATTGGAAAATTCAGCTATTTTACGCGAAAAATGATATTATGAGTTAAAATACAAATAATGTTGACATATCTGCGAATATGTTGTATAATATATGTATATACAGGCAATTTATAAAACTTATTTTATTTGTCTGAACATCAGAGAGGGGCATAATTATCATGATAAATACAAGACAGAAAATTGCTGCTGCGATGGCTGCCGCCGTTACGATTTTTTCACTGCCGTCGTGCGGAGGAGTTCCAAAACAGCTTGATCCTTCACCGTCTCAGCATACTATCAATCGGGACGATTCTTCAAATTCAGAGGAAAACAAGCAGCAGAGCACCAAGACGACTACAACTATGACTACGGCGACAACTACAGAGGCGACCACGACTACGACAGAACCGGTAAAACGCGGAAATCTGTATGACGCTGACGGAGATCTTCTCATGTTCAGCGGAACTGACGCTAACGGCAAGGAAGACCGCATGACAAACGATTCAAATAAAGTTGCATTTGCAAATGTTCTGAATGAAATGTCAGAGGGGCTTGATCTTGCTTTTGAGGAGAAACTTCGTGTTCCCAATCCATCTTCCGTAGACGGAGACAGTAATGTCGGACAATCCATACAGCTTACTTTTGACGCTGACA
>ERZ777305.3597-NODE-3597-length-10313-cov-3.358257_pt1 | contig 10313 bp, 8 predicted proteins | sample MGYA00374965_ERZ777305 | MGnify/ENA primary metagenome ERZ777305 (study PRJEB29328, sample SAMD00013331) | mouse gut metagenome | study: EMG produced TPA metagenomics assembly of the Metagenome analysis of fecal microbiota from mouse which was promoted...
TGGTCCTGGATGAGGAGGGCAACCCTGTTATCAAAGAGTATGCCGACCCCACCACCCTGGGCGTTGAGGCTCCCGACGACAGCACCTTCGTGGTCACCCTGACCTACGACTGCCCCTACTTCCTGGAAGTCTGCGCCTTCCCCGCCACCTTCCCTGTGCGGGAGGACGTCGTCTCCGCCGATCCCGACGGCTGGACCCACAATGTGGAGACCTACATCTCCAACGGCGCTTACAAGCTGGCCCAGTGGGACCACAACAGCCAGATCATTATGGCCAAGAACGAGAACTACTATGATTTCGACAAGCTGGGCCCCGACACCATCACCTTCAAGCTGATGGACGACAACAACGCCATGCTGACCGGCTTCAACTCCGGCGAGCTGGACTTCATCGAGGATATGCCCGTGGACGAGATCCCCTCTCTGCTCAGCAGCGGCGATCTGCGGATCGTGCCCTACATCGGCACCTACTACGTCTGCTACAACGTGGAGAAGGCTCCCTTTGACGATCCTAAGGTCCGTCAGGCCTTCACCCTGGCCATCGACGCCCAGTATATCGTGGAGAACGTGACTCAGACCGGTCAGGTCCCCGCCTCCGGCTTTGTGCCCTCCGGCGTGGCCGGCGCGGACGGCGACTTCCGCACCGAGGGCGGCAACTACTGGACTCCTGCCACCGACGACGCCCAGTATGAGAAGAACTGCGAGCAGGCCCGTCAGCTTCTGGCTGAGGCCGGCTATCCCAACGGCGAGGGCTTCCCCACCGTCACCTACCTCTACAACACCTCCGACAACCACAAGAAGATCGGTGAGGCTCTGCAGCAGCAGTGGCAGACCGCTCTGGGCGTTGAGGTGAAGCTGGAGAACCAGGAGTGGGCTGCCTTCCTGGAGACCCGGAAAGAGGGCAACTACCAGATCGCCCGGAACGGCTGGATCGCTGACTACAACGACCCCATTTCCTTCCTGGATATGTGGCTCACCGGCGGCGGCAACAACGACGCTCAGTACAGCAATCCTGACTACGACGCCGCCATCAACGAGGCCAAGTCCACCGCTGATCCCGCTGCCCGTATGGCCGCCATGCACAAGGCTGAGGACATTATCATGGGTCAGGATTGGGCTCTGGGCCCCATCTACTTCTACACCCAGAAGTATATGCTCAACACCGACGTGAAGGGTATGTACTACACCCCCCTGGGCTACTTCTTCTTTGACCGCTGCACGAAGTAATCAAAGAAACATGCTGAGGAGCGGCTGCCGTAAGGCAGCCGCTCCTTTTTGTTGTTTGTGGAGGAAATGAAAACTTCGCGGGGCGCGCCGTTCCCAGGTGGGCCGGTTTGGAACCGGTCCCTACAAAATGATCCCACCTTTCGTAGGGCGCGGCATCCTTGACGCGCCGGAACCATGGGGGTGACCATCGGCGGTGCGTCCGGGAGGCCGCGCCCTACGGTCCTGCCAGGGGCATTCCATTCCTGCCCGGGCGCACATTGTGTGCCCGCCAAGGCATGGCGCCACCCCGATAATTTTTAATTTCTTTTTTTAAAATGGTGTGTTATAATAAAGCCACCAAAGGAGGGTGATGGCAATGGCGGAACTCTATATTACCATTGGTCGACAGTTTGGCAGCGGAGGCCGGGAGATCGGGAAAAAGGTGGCCCAGGCCCTGAACATTCCCTACTACGATAAAGAAATTCTGGCAGTGGCCGCTCAGGAGAGCGGCCTGAGTCATGAGTTTTTGAAGAGTTATGATGAAAAGCCCACCAACAGCTTCCTTTACTCTCTGGTCATGGGCCAGCAGCGCCTTTCCCCCGGCATGGCGGGGAATACGGTGGAGCAGCTGGCCGCTAACGCTCAACGGGAGGCGGTACTGTCGGTGGCGGCCAAGGGAAGCTGCGTGATCGTAGGCCGCTGCGCCGACTATATTCTCCGGGATAAGCCCGGACTGGTGCGGGTATTTGTCTGCGCCGGCCATGACGCCCGTCTACAGCGGGTGGTTCGCCGGGACGGCGTCAGTGAGAAGGAGGCGGAGGAGAAGCTGCGGAAGATGGACAAGACCCGCGCTTCCTATTATAGCTTCCACACCGACCGGAAATGGGGCGCCGCCGAGAGTTACGACCTGTGCGTTAGTTCCTCCCTTCATGGGGTGGACGCGGCGGTCCGGGTGATCCTGGAGTATTGCAAAGGCGAATAAGAAAACCGGAGAAGCTCCCGCCTGTGGGCGGGAGCTTCCTTTTGCATGTCAATATGAATATTATTCATATTGACATGCAAAAGGGTATACAAAAGAAACAAGAAAAACAATTGAAGGCAAAAGATGGAAAGGATTTTTGTGGATAATGACGATGAAATTAGGGTTGTATTTTATAAACTAAATATGTATAATTATGCATATCCCCAAGAGGAAAAGGAGTGCATGAACATGAAACACCTGACTACGAAAAAGATTCTGGCTCTGGGCCTTGGCGCCGCTATGAGCCTTTCCCTTTTTACCGGCTGCGGCGGACGAAGCGGGGAGACCAAGGCGCCCTCCTCCCAAAGTTCCGCGCCGGGGGAAAAGGAGGCCGCAGACTACGGCGGGATGACCATTGATGAGTTAAAGCCTCTTCTTCAGACGGTAAACGAGGGGAAGCTGACCATGGTCACCAGTCCTGACTTTGCCCCCGCTGAGTTTTATGTGATCGGAGATGACGGGACCCCTACCCTGGCGGGAATGGATATTGCTTTGGCCGGATACATTGCCGGCTACCTGGGCCTGGAACTGGAGATCGTGCCCATTGATTTTGACGGCGTGTTGATGGAGATCCAGAACAAGGCCGCCGACATCGCCCTGGCGGGTCTTGCCGCCGATCCCAAGCGGACGGGTATCATGGACTTTACCGTTCCCTACGAGGTAGACCCGGAGAGCAACCAGTGCTTTATCTGTCTGGAGGAGGACAAGGACAACTTCCCCAGCCTGGAGGCCACCAGCGACCCTCAGTACCAGATCGGCGCTCAGATCGGTTCCATCCAGTCGGACTTTGCCGATCAGTTCAGCCCCAACGCGGAAATTATCCGGTTGGGAAAGGTCACCGACATTATCAATGAACTTCTTGCCGGTAAGCTGGACGGGGCCTACATGTCCATGGATACCGCCGAGGCTTACCACTCCACCTATCCCCAGATCGCTATCGTGCTGGACGTTCCCAACGACTTTGCCGGCACTTGTGCCGGGGTAGTCAAGGACAATCCGGCCCTTCTGGCGGCGGTAAACCTGGCTATTGAGTCTGCGGTGGACCAGGGTCTGGTAGCTCAGTATAAGGAAAAGGCCATGGAGCAGGCCACCGGAAACATTTATGAGGGGCTGTTGGATGCCCAGGGAAATACCCAGGAATAAAAAATATAGAATATGCAAGCAAGTATTCATGTCTGATATATAAAGTTGATCGTTTATCACAGAAAAGATAGACAGTAGCCCTGCATTTTGTATAGTATAACTGAGAAAAAAGGGTTGCATCCCCACTCTCTCATGCGTATAATTATACATACATCCAAGAGGAAAGGAAGCATTGGAAATGAAAAATTGGAAGAAGATCGGGGCCCTGGCCCTGGCCACCGTTATGAGTCTGTCCCTGCTCACCGCCTGCGGCGGTGGAGCCGACACCACCCCTGCTCCTGAGAGCGCCGCTCCCGTGGAGAGCGGTCCGGTGGAAAAGGACTACAATGAGATGACCATCGAGGAGTTGAAGCCCCTTCTCAAGACCGTCACCGACGGCAAGCTCACCGTGGCTACCAGCCCCGACTTTGCCCCTTACGAGTTCTACGCCATTGATGAGGCCGGGGATCCCCACATTGCCGGCTTTGACATGGGCCTTGCCCAGTATGTGGCCGATTATCTGGGCCTGGAACTGGAGATCGTGCCCATCGACTTTGACGGCGTACTGATGGAACTTCAGAACAAGTCCTCCGACCTGGGCATGGCGGGCCTCTCCCCCGACCCCAAGCGGGATGGCATCATGGACTTTTCCGAGATCTATTATCTGGGCGGCCAGTCCTTCTGCTGCTTGGAGTCCAACAAGGACCTGTTCCCGGATCTGGCCTCCACCAACAAGCCTGAGTATGAGATCGGCGCCCAGACCGGCTCCATCCAGGTGGACCTGATGCAGACCAACAGCCCCGACTCCACCCAGGTCCAGCTGGCCAAGGTCACCGACATCATTGCCGAGCTTCTGGCGGGCAAGCTGGACGGCGCTTACATCGAGACCGCCGTAGCCGAGAGCTACAAGACCAACTACCCCGACCTCTGCGTGGCGCTGGATGTGCCCTATGAGGCGGCCGCCGGCTCCGCCATCGGCGTACAGAAGGACAATCCCGCCCTTCTGGCGGCGGTGAACCTGGCGGTGAAGGCCGCCATGGAAGACGGCAGCATGGACAAGTTCGTGGCCGAGGCCAACGAGCTGGCCTCCGGCAATGTGTACGAGGGCCTGCTGGACGCCGACGGCAAGACCCAGGACTAAAGCCTGAAGGATGCTTGTTTCCGATCCCTCCCCTGCCCATCCGGGGAGGGATCGGCTTATTCCGGCTTGGAAGCGAAAGGAGAAAGCCGCCCATGATCAAACTCGATAATTTTCCCAGGATCCTACCCTTTTTACAGATGTTTAAGGAGGGCGTCGGCGTTACCGTTCTGCTCTCTCTGTGTACTGTACTCATCGGCTTTGCCCTGGCCCTGGTGCTGGCGGTGATGCGCATGAGCAATTTCCGCCCCTTCCTCATGCTCTCCCACGCCTTTCCCAAGGTCTTTGGCTTTTTTGAGCGGGACAGGGAGGGGATGAAGCTGGATTCCGGTCTTCTTTACCATGTGGGCCGCTTCAATCCCTTCAGCTTTTTAGCCACCGCCTATGTGGAGATCATCCGCTCCACCCCCGTTCTGGTCCAGATCTGGATCATCTACTACGGCGTCTTCAACGCCATTAAGCTGCCCACCTTCAAGCTCTTTGGCTTTATCGCCTTCAACCGGTTTTTCCCCGGCGCCATGACCCTGGGCATCAACTCAGCGGCCTATCTGTGCGAGATCATCCGCTCCGGAATGCAGTCGGTGGACGGGGGCCAGACCGAGGCGGCCCGGTCCTTGGGCCTCAAGCAGCTTCAGAACCTGCGTTACATCATCATGCCCCAGGCTCTGAAGAACATCCTGCCCGCCATTGCCAACGAGTTCGTCACCATTATCAAGGAGTCCGCCATCGTCTGGACCATCGGCGTAGCCGACATTATGGCCGCTGTCAACGCGGTAAAGGGAGCCACCTACATTATCATGGAGCCGCTGATCGTGGCCGCGGGGATCTACTTCTGCTTGTGCTTCCCCACCAGCAAGCTCATCGCCTATGTAGAGAGGAGGATGCGCCGTGGCGACGTCCGGTAAGATCATCGAGGTCAAGGACCTGAAGAAGTATTATAACCGGGGGGCCATCAAGGCCCTGGATGGAGTCACTGTGGACATCAACCGGGGGGATGTGGTGGTGGTCATCGGCCCCTCCGGCTCGGGAAAGTCCACCTTTCTCCGCTCCCTCAACCTGCTGGAGGACCCCACCGCCGGCTCTATCCTCTTTGAGGGGATCGACATTACGAAAAAGAAGTATGCCAAAATGGAGGATTCCACCGGACGCACCGTCACGGTGAAGGTGGATATCGACCAGCACCGCCAGAAGATGGGCATGGTCTTCCAGCACTTTAATCTCTTCCCCCACATGACCATTCTGGACAACATGACCCTGGCCCCCATCAAGGTCAAGGGCATGAGCAAAAAGGAGGCCGAGGAAAAGGCCCTCAGTCTTCTGGACCGGGTGGGGCTGAAGGACCGGGCGGGGGCCTACCCCATCCAGCTTTCCGGCGGGCAGAAGCAGCGGGTAGCCATTGTCCGGGCTCTCTGTATGGAGCCTGACGTCATGCTCTTCGACGAGCCCACCTCCGCGCTGGATCCCGAGATGGTGGGAGAGGTGCTGGACGTCATGAAGGGTCTTGCCAAGGAGGGTATGACCATGGTGGTGGTGACCCATGAGATGGGCTTTGCCCGTGAGGTGGGCAACCGTGTCCTCTTTATGGACGGGGGCCAGCTTTTGGAGGAGGGCACTCCCACCGACATCTTTGAACATCCCAAGCACCCCAGGCTTCAGGATTTCCTCAGCAAGGTGCTGTAAAGGGCGTGCCGAGGGCGTCACGCCCTACAGGAAAAGGGACACCAAAATATATTTTGTAGGGCGCGACGCCTCGGCGCGCCCTGGGTGCGGGATCACCCACCCAACAGAGGCGTATTCTTTGCAGAGACGGTTCATGAACCGTCCAATTTCCAAAGGAGTGTTTCCCTATGGATAAAAACAAGCAGCTTGCCCTTGACGCCATCGACGCCAAGGCTGCTCTGGTGGCAGAGGTCTCCGACGCCGTCTGGGGATATGCCGAGCTTTCCCTGATGGAATTCAAGTCGGCGGAAAAGTTTTGCGCTGTCCTGGAGAAGGAGGGCTTCGCGGTGGAAAAGGGGATCTGCAATATCCCCACCGCCTTTGCCGCCTCCTTTGGAAGCGGCAAGCCCCACATCGGCATCCTGGCCGAGTACGACGCCCTCTCGGGCCTGTCCCAAAAGGCGGGAGGCCTTCAGAAGGAGGAGGTGGAGGCGGGAGGCTGCGGCCACAACATGCTGGGTGCCGGAGCCCTGGCTGCCATTCTGGGGCTGAAGGCCTATCTGGAAGAGACCCACACCCCCGGCACCGTTACCCTCTACGGCTGTCCCGGCGAAGAGGGGGGCGCCGCCAAGGCCTTTATGGCGAGGGACGGCCTGTGGAAGAGCCTGGACGCCGCCATCACCTGGCACCCCTCCGATGGAAACGAGGTAGAGACCGGCTCCTCCAACTCCTGCATTCAGACCCAGTATGTCTTCCACGGCATCGCCTCCCACGCCGCCGGAGACCCGGAGATGGGCCGCAGCGCCCTGGACGCGGTGGAGCTGATGAACGTGGGCGTCCAGTTCCTCCGGGAGCATATGTCCTCTAAGGCCCGGATCCACTACGCCATCACCGACGCCGGCGGACGGAGCCCCAACGTGGTCCAGCCCAAGGCCAGCGTTCTCTATATGGTCCGCTCCAACCATGTCTCTGAAGCGGTGGAACTTCAGAAGCGGGTGGACGACATTGCCAAGGGCGCCGCCCTTATGACGGGGACCACCTTTGAAAAGAAGTTTATTGACGGCCTGGCCGACACGGTCCCCAATCACACCCTGGAAAGCGTCCTTTACGAAAACTTTCAGGCCATTGGCGTTCCCACCTATACCGACGAGGAGTATGCCTACATCGACGCCCTGGGCAAGACCTATCCCGGCGGTGATACCTTTCTCCCCGGTACGGGAGCCAAGAACGACCCCGCCATTGCCGAAGAGGTAAAGGCCCTTCGGAAAAAGAGCGGCCACGCCATCAACGACTTTCTTCTGCCTCTCTACCAGGGGGAGGCATTTGAGCCCGGCTCCACCGACGTGGGGGATGTAAGCTGGCTCACCCCCACCGCCCAGGTCCATGTGGCAGTGTTTGCCAACGGCGCCCCCGGCCACAGCTGGCAGAACGTATCGGTAGGCGGCACCTCCATCGGTCACAAGGCCGCGGTCCATGCCGGAAAGGTCATGGCTTTGGGGGCTATCGATCTTCTGGAGAAGCCGGAGCTTCTTCAAAAGGCCCGGGCGGAGTTTGAAAAAGCCACCGCCGAAGGCTACACCTGCCCCACCCCCGCCGACGCGGTCCCGGTGGTGCCCGACTGATTTTTCAAAGTGGTGCCCGGAGTTTTTGACCAGCTACTTTATATAAGTGCCGGTCCAAGGACTCCGGGCCTTTTCGTCTTACCGCGGGGATCCTGAAATGGTATAATTTTTTGGCAAAAACAGAAAGGGGAACCCCTATGATCCATCTTCTTTTGGTCATGATCTATTTGTCCTTTATCAGTCTGGGCCTGCCCGACGCCCTTTTGGGCGCGGCCTGGCCCACCATGTATCCCCAGTTTGGGGTGCCGGTGTCCTACGCCGGGGCCATTTCCATGATCATCTCCCTGGGGACCATTGTGTCCAGTCTCCAAAGCGACCGGCTGACCCACCGCTTTGGGCCGGGAAAGGTCACCGCTGTCAGCGTGGGACTTACCGCGGCGGCTCTTTGGGGCTTTTCCGTCAGCGGCTCCTTCTGGATGCTCTGCCTGTGGGCCATCCCCTACGGGCTGGGGGCCGGAAGCGTGGACGCCGCCCTTAATAACTATGTGGCCCTCCATTACGCCAGCCGCCATATGAGTTGGCTTCACTGTATGTGGGGGATCGGAGCCACCACAGGGCCTTATATCATGGGCTGGGCCCTCACCGGAGGCCTGGGGTGGAATATGGGCTACCGGATCATCGCCCTTGTTCAGATCTTTCTTACCGCACTGCTGGTGTTTACCCTTCCCCTGTGGAAAGGAAAAGGAGAGGAGAGGGCCGAGGGAAAGGAAAACGGGGCGGACCGGCCCATTTCTCTGAAAGAGATCTTTGCCATCCCCGGAGTTCGGGCGATCATCGCCATATTTTTTTGCTATTGCGCTTTGGAGTCGGGAGCGGGCCTTTGGGCGGGAAGCTACCTGACCCTGGAGTGGGGCGTGGAGGCGGAGCGGGCGGCGGGCTACGCGGGAATGTTTTATCTGGGCATTACCCTGGGCCGGGCGGTGGCCGGCTTCATCACCTTTAAGCTGGGGGACCACCAGATGATCCGGCTGGGCCAGGTTATCATCCTGGTGGGAGCCGCCGCCTTGCTGATCCCGGTGGGGCCGGGGATGGCGGTGGTGGGTCTTGTTTTGGTAGGGCTGGGCTGTGCCCCCATTTATCCCAGCATTATTCACTCCACCCCCGCCTTCTTCGGCGCGGAGCGGAGCCAGGCCATCATCGGGGTCCAGATGGCAAGCGCCTATGTGGGCTCCTGCCTGATGCCTCCCCTATTTGGGGTGCTGGCGAACCATGTGGGGGCGGGGCTGCTGCCCTTTTTCCTGCTGGCGCTGCTGGCCCTGATGGCCTTTGGACATGAGAGGCTTTTAAAGAGAACTGTATGATCGCTGCCGGTATCGGCGCTATAATGAGGCACCAGACAGGGCGGCGGGCCAGGGCGTCCCGCCCTACGGTCTTAATAAACGCAGGCGTCGGATATCATCCGCCCGGTCTTTGGCCCTGTACTGCCCTAAAAATAAAATAGACGCTGAAAAAGCTCCCCGCCAACGGCGGGGAGCTTTTTCATGATCTGATCTTATTTTACCGCAATGCACTCGATCTCCACCAAAGCCCCCAGGGGAAGGGCGGCTACCTGAAAGCAGGACCGGGCGGGGACCTCTCCCTGGAAAAATTGGGCGTAGACGCCGTTGAAGGCGGCAAAATCTCCAATGTCCGCCAGGAAGCAGGTGGTCTTGGCTACGTCGCCGTAGTCCATGCCCGCCTCACGCAAAACGGCTCCGATGTTTTCCAGGGCCTGTCGGGCCTGGGCCTCAACGCCTCCCTCGGCCAGCTTGCCGGTGGTGGGGACAAGCCCCAGTTGGCCGGAGGTGTAGAGAGTATTGCCGCACAGCTTGGCCTGGCAATAGGGGCCTACCGCTGCGGGGGCTACGGAAGTGGCAATGGTCTTATTCATCCCAGAGTCCTCCCTTATTTCTTCTTGCTGGCTTCCCGCATCCGGGCGCTATGGTCCAGGATGCGCTTGCGGAGGCGGAGGTTTTCCGGGGTACACTCCAAAAGCTCGTCGTCGGCCAGGAACTCCAGGTCCTGTTCCAGACTCATCTGGCGGGGGGGTACCAGCCGGAGAGCGTCGTCGGAGCCGGAAGCCCGCATGTTGGTCAGCTGCTTTTTCTTACAGACGTTTACCGAAATGTCCTCCTGCTTGGGGCACTCGCCCACGATCATGCCCGCGTAGACGGGGGTGCCCGCCCCGATAAAGAGGGCGCCCCGCTCCTGGGCGTTGAAGAGGCCGTAGGTCACCGCCTCGCCCGTTTCAAAGGCCACCAGGCTCCCGGTATTCCGCCGGGCGATCTCCCCCTTCATGGGAGCGTACTCTTCAAAGACAGAGGCCATGATGCCCTCTCCCTTGGTGGCGGTCAAAAACTCATTGCGGTAGCCGAAAAGGCCCCGGGAGGGAACCAGGAACTGGACCTTCATCCGGTCGCCCACGGGGGTCATGTCCAGCATGTCCCCCTTCCGCTTACCGATGGCCTCAATGACGCTGCCTACGCAGTCGGCGGGCACGTCTACCACCAGGCGCTCGATGGGCTCGCACTTCTTGCCGTCGATCTCCTGGAAAAGGACCCGGGGGG
>ERZ777305.3598-NODE-3598-length-10312-cov-2.426635_pt1 | contig 10312 bp, 5 predicted proteins | sample MGYA00374965_ERZ777305 | MGnify/ENA primary metagenome ERZ777305 (study PRJEB29328, sample SAMD00013331) | mouse gut metagenome | study: EMG produced TPA metagenomics assembly of the Metagenome analysis of fecal microbiota from mouse which was promoted...
ACACATATGACGGAAGCCGCGATACTGCGACATATATCACTCAGGAATATAAGGATATGCTGCGCGATTATATTTTAAGCGTTCCCGTCAACCCGTATACGCCCCGTTCGCTGGAATATATCATCGAGGAAGAGTGCGATCCCGTTATCATCGACAACCGCTCCGCCGAGGAAGCCGCTTCCATCATGCAGAACCGCATTGAAACTTATCTCAGCGAAAAAGATTAAAGAATTGAAATATTAACGCAGATTTTAAATTTTATGCATAACTTCCAAAATTCCGCACAATATTTCTACAGTTTGACAGTTGTCAGATTTCACAAATTATATTGACGTTTTTTAGAAATCGTGTTAAAATAGTAATAGCTATAAAATGATGCACTGAACTTATAGCGAAATATTTTGGGAAGGACTATTAAAATGAAAAAATCAAGAATTACACGCATTTTCAGCGTGGCAGCAGCTGCTGTCTGCATGGTTTCCGGTCTGAAATTCATGCCCCTTTTCGACAGCGCTGACGCAGCCGACGCTATGAATGCATTCGAGATCACACAGGACATGAAGATCGGCTGGAATCTCGGAAACTCATTCGACTCTACAGGAGTGGCGGGTCTTGCCGGAGAAACTGCCTGGGGAAATCCCAAGACCACTCAGGAAATGATCAAGGCTGTCAAGGCTAAGGGCTTCAATACCATCAGAATCCCTACTTCCTGGTATATGCACCTCGACGCCGATAATAAGATCGAACCTGAATGGCTCGACCGCGTTCAGGAAGTTATCGACTGGTGTATCGCTGAGGATATGTATGTCATCCTTAATATGCATCACGAAAACTTCATTAACGTAGACGTTTTCACGGACGATACTCTTAATACCGCGCTCACAAAAGCTACAGCCATCTGGACTCAGCTTTCCGAGAGATTCGCTTCTTATGATCAGCACCTCGTTTTCGAGTGCATGAACGAAGCGCGTCAACTGAATAATCCGAATGTAGAGCAGTGGGGCAACGGCAGCGAGGATAACGGCTACACATGGAATTATGTAAATACTCTTAATGAGAATTTCGTAAATATCGTAAGAAATCAGGGTTCAGAGGAAAACAAGAACCGTCTGATCATGCTCCCCGGCTACTGCGCTTCTTCAAACGTTGCGGCGATACGAGCTGTAGATATCCCGGAGGATTCTGGAAATGTCGCGCTTTCCGTTCACGCTTACCTCCCCTACTTCTTCACCATGGCTACCGACGATAAGGCTAACCATGAATTCCCCGGAAAGAGCGGTTGGGGTGAAGATTACGAAGGCGCACTCAAGCAGTTCTTCGACAGCATGGACACAATTATAGATGAAAAGAATACGCCCATCGTTATCGGCGAATTCAGCGCGTCCAACTTCCATAATGTTGAATCGCGCTCGAATTGGGCAACTTACTACATCACGCAGGCTAAGAAAGTCGGAATTCCCTGCGTACTCTGGGATAATAACGCTTATGATAACGTAAGCGATCCGGGCGAGGCTCACGGTTATCTCGATAGAAGCGACTGTTCATGGTATGAGGAATCCGAACCCGTTGTTGACGCAATGATGAAGGTTCTCGCCGACGATTCGATCGTTTGGGGCGACAGCAGCGCGCCTACGGTAAAACACGATGATATGTCTACGGGCAAGTACATCATAGAGGGATCGCACGATATCGACGCTTCCGTAAAGGACGGAAACTGCACTACGCCTATCGACCTTACATGGAAAGATATCGAAGGCAAGGATATCGCTATCAAATACACGGGAGATACTCCCGTTATCGCTTTCACGGACGCTGCATGGGACGGCTGGAAAGAAATAGTCGCCTATGACGTTGACAAAAACAAGGGCATCGCTTACTTCTCGGCAGATCAGATCAAGGCGACTTGGGGCGAAGACAGTATTGATACTCTTGCGAAATTCTTCGTAAAAACAATGGGCAAGACTACGGTTGAGGGCGTTGCGCTTATCAACGCTTCGGGCGCGGTCGTTACTCCTCCCGAAGACGAAACTAAAAAATATTCTCTTGATCTCACCAAAAAGCCCGCAGATCAGCCCCTTATCCTCAAATTCAAGGGTGAAGCAGGCGCGTCGCTCAACGGCTGCGTAGGCTATATGGGCGAAGACTGGATGCAGATAGAATGGGAAACAACTATCGGCGCAGACGGCACTTCAACTGTTGAGATCAAAGATCTTCCTGCCGACGTTAAAAACGCCGAGGCGCAGATCTGGTGGAGCAGCGATAAAAACGCAGAAATGACCGAATACACATTCGGAAAAGTCGTTGAACCTGATACCAATCCTTCCGAAACTGCCTATGGCGACGCTAACTGCGACGGCAAAGTTGAGATCGCTGACGCTACTCTCATTCTCCAGTTCCTCACTAACAAGGACGAATACTCTCTTACTGAACAGGGCATGAAAAATGCCGATGTTATAGGCGATAACGACGGTGTTACCGCTCAGGACGCTCTCGTTATCCAGCAGATTGACGCAGGAATTTACAAGGTTACCGATCTTCCTTTAAAATCCGCATAAAATACTAAATACGTTTTTAAACGTCTCCCGAAATTTTTCGGGAGATGTTTTTTCATTTTATCAATTTTTTCGGCATACAATAGAATAATAAAACAGATGATACTCAGGAGAAAATTATGAATGAACACTTCACAATAGCTCTGGCAGGCTGCCCGAACGTTGGAAAATCGACGGTATTCAACGCGCTGACGGGCATGAAGCAGCATACGGGCAACTGGGCAGGAAAGACAGTCTCGTGCGCGGAGGGCTGCTTTAAATACGACGATAAGCAATTCACGCTTGCCGATATTCCCGGAATGTACTCCCTTTATGCCAATTCCGCCGAAGAAGCCGCCGCACGGGATTTCATCTGCTCCGAAAATGCGGACGCCGCCATTGTCGTATGCGACGCTTCCTGTTTGGAACGGAATCTTTATCTTGCTCTTCAGATCATGGAGATAATTCCCCGCACGCTTGTATGCGTGAATCTTATTGACGAAGCCGAAAAAAAGGGTATTCATATAAACGGCGAAAAACTTCGGGAATTGCTGGGCGTGCCTGTCGTGCTTACGTCGGCGCGAAGCAAAGCAGGACTTGACGAGCTTTGCCGTGAACTTAATATCATGGTATCGTCAGAATCCCCTCCTGAACCGCTGAAAGTTGAACTTCCCAAAGACATATGCGATGAGGATGAACGCCGCGAAACGCTTATTGACGCTTTATCACGAAAAGCCGCTGAAATTGCCGATGAAACCGTCGTCTGCGATTCAAATGAACCCCATAAACGCGACAGAATTCTCGACCGATTATTCGTCAGCCCGAAGTCGGGAATTCCTATAATGCTGCTGCTGTTTGGTCTGGTCATGTGGATAACTATCGTAGGCGCAAATTATCCATCCGAACTGCTCAGCCGCGGACTTTTCTCACTGGGCGATTTTTTGTCCGAATCGCTGCTTGATATCGGCGCGCCGCAATGGGTGGAAGGAATTCTGATCCAAGGCGTTTACAAAGTTTCGGCTTGGGTCATCTCGGTAATGCTGCCGCCGATGGCGATATTCTTTCCGCTGTTCACGCTTCTGGAAGATTTCGGCTATCTGCCGCGGCTTGCGTTCAATCTGGACAGATGCTTCAAATGCGCCGGAGCCTGCGGAAAACAAGCGATAACCATGGCTATGGGACTTGGCTGCAACGCCTGCGGAGTTACGGGCTGCCGAATTATAGATTCGCCGCGTGAAAGACTGATAGCCATAATCACCAATAATTTTATTCCGTGCAACGGCAGATTTCCCACAATAATTGCCATTATAGCCATGTTTTTCATTACCGTGGGCGGCGCGGCGGGAGGCATGATTTCCGCGGCAATACTTCTTGCTGTCATTCTCGTCGGCGTACTGATAACGCTGCTGACGTCTTTTCTGCTGTCGAAAACCCTGCTTAAAGGTCACGCGGCATCATATACGCTGGAGCTTCCGCCGTATCGCGCGCCGCAGGTTGGAAAAGTACTTATCCGCTCGCTGCTGGACAGAACAATATTCGTACTGGCGCGAGCCTGTACAGCCGCAGTACCATGCGGAATGCTTATCTGGCTGCTCGCAAATATCCACATAAACGGCGTAAGTATCTTATCAATGACGGCTGATTTTCTTGAACCCTTGGGCAATCTCATGGGACTGGACGGCGTTATAATCATGGCTTTTTTACTGGGATTTCCTGCAAACGAAATTGTAATACCGATAATACTTATGACGTATCTTTCCCAGGGCAGTCTCATAGAAATAAGCGACAGAGCTGCGCTGTCGGAGATTCTCACGGCTCACGGCTGGACTCTGAAAACTGCCGTATGCATGGTGATCTTCACGCTTTTTCACTTTCCGTGCGCAACCACCTGCATGACAATACGCAAGGAAACGGGCAGTCTGAAATGGACGGCGGTAAGCTTTCTGCTGCCTACCCTGATCGGCGTTATCCTTTGCATTTCCACAAACCTTATATTCAACATTTTTACTTAATATACAAAAATCTATTTTACTATGCTGCATTATGCAAGAGGACTTTGACTCTCTGTATCTTTTGTATAGGGAATTGTCTTTATCGTCCCTGTTCAAATTACTTATGTACCCTTCGGGTGCATAAGTAATTTAATATTGGGATTCATAAGGGACAATGTCCCTTATGCAGAGGGGGTTCGGGGGAGACAGAGTCTCCCCTGACATAATGCTGCACGAGTAAAAACAGATTTCTGTACATATCAAGGAGTGATAATATGATTGGCATTACCGAAAAGGAAGCCGCCGAAAAACTGAAATCCGACGGCGCAAACGTTCTGGAAGACAAGAAAAAAATGAATCCTGCAAAAATTTTTATAGGGCAGTTCCGTGACGTCATGGTCATGATTCTTTTAGCTGCCACGGTAATATCCGTTCTCCTCGGCGAAGTAAGCGACGCCGTTTCGATAATTCTCATAGTCCTTCTTAACGCTGTTCTGGGCTTTATTCAGGAATACCGCACGGAACACACTCTCGAAGCCCTGCGTTCAATGGCTGCGCCGACGGCAAAATGCTACCGCGACGGCAAATTAAAAGAGATCGAAGCCGCCGGTCTTGTTGTTGACGATATAGTCGAAATAGAAGCGGGCGATCGAGTTCCTGCGGACTGCGTTCTTCTTAACGCTTACGGATTTTTCGCCGACGAATCCATACTTACCGGCGAATCCGAAGCCGCCGCAAAAAAGGTCGGACTTACAAACGATTCCGACAACAGCATAAACAAGCCCAATATTATTTACTGCGGAACTTCAGCTACAAAAGGAAGCTGCCGCGCCAAAGTCATCGCAACGGGAAAGCGTACTCAAATGGGACGTATCTCCGAACTGCTTGCCGATATCGACAAGGAAATGACTCCCCTCCAGAAGCGTTTGGCGGAACTGGGCAAAATAGTCGCGATAATCTGCCTTATCGTATGCGTTGCAGTCTTTGTGGCAGGCGTTTTAAGAGGCGAAGAAGTTTTCTCCATGCTCATGACGGGAATTACCATTGCCATAGCGGCAATTCCGGAAGGACTTCCCGCTACAGTTACGATAGCTCTTGCATTGGCAGTAAATCGAATGCTGAAACAAAAAGCGCTGGTCAATAAGCTGCACAGCGTGGAAACTCTCGGCTGCACGTCAGTCATCTGCTCCGACAAAACAGGCACGATAACCGAAAATAAAATGACGGTTACGGAACTTTCAACTACGGACAACAGCTTTTATTTCAGCGGAATGGGCTATAAAATAAGCGGCGGAATCACGATGGGAAGCGAAAATATTGCCGTGAATCCCAAAAATGAAACTGCGCTTACCGAAACGCTGAAATGCGGAGTTATATGCTCGACTGCAACCATTACCAGCGACGGCTTGACAAGCAGCAGAAGGCGCGGCTCGCTTTCGGGAAAGGGCGAATGGAACGTTACTGGCGGCAAAGGCTGGAATCACTTCCGAAAAGCTGAATATCAATAAACTGCGCGAATATCCATTCGACAGTGAAACGCGCTTCATGGCAGTTTTCTGTTCTGAACGCTCCGAAAAGCGTATGTATTTCAAGGGCGCTGGAGAGGTTATCCTCCCCCGCTGTTCGCAATATATTGATGAAAAGGGTAGTCTTCGTCCCATAACTCCGACTATACGCAAGCAAATTTCCGAACGCGTTATCGAAATGTCCGACAAGGCTCTGCGAGTTCTTGCGCTTGCATACTGCGTTACCGAAAATTTCGACCCCGATCGCGGCGGTCTGATTTTTCTCGGAATAGCAGGTATGCTCGATCCTCCGCGCGATGAAGCTCGCACCGCCATAAGGAAATGTTCCGCCGCTTCCGTAAAAACCGTAATGATCACGGGAGATCACAAAAATACGGCGGTCGCAATTGCCAAAAAAGCGAGCTTGCTGAAAAACGGAAAAGCAATGACGGGCGCGGAACTGGATAAACTTACAGATCAGCAGCTTGACCGCTGTATCAATAATTACACGGTTTTCGCGCGCGTCGAGCCTGTTCATAAGCTGCGTATCGTCAGGAGTTTCAAACGCCGCGGCGAAATAGTTACCATGACTGGCGACGGCGTAAACGACGCTCCTGCTATAAAAGAAGCCGACGTCGGCGTGGCTATGGGCATCAGCGGCACGGACGTTACCAAGCAAGCAGCCGACGTCGTTCTGCTGGACGACAACCTCGCAACTCTCGTTGGCGCTGTCGAACAGGGACGCTGCGTTTACGCCAATATACGGAAATTCGTGCGCTATCTTCTTTCCTGCAACATCGGAGAAGTTCTCACCATGTTTCTGGGAATCCTCATGGGAATGCCGATAGTGCTGCTTCCTGTGCAGATTTTGCTGGTTAATCTCGTTACGGACGGACTTCCTGCGATCGCTCTCGGACTTGAACCTCCCGAGGACGATATCATGTCGCGGCCTCCGCGCAAATCAACGGAAGGATTTTTCGCAGGCGGATTAATGAGCAAGATCGTAATTCGTGGAATTTTCATCGGACTTTCAACTCTCGCTTCATTCACGGTCATAACTCACATGGGCGGAAGCGTTGCCGCCGCACGGACAGCCGCCTTGATAACTCTCGTAGTTTCGCAGCTTATCCATGTTTTCGAATGCAAATCCGAAAGTCGTTCAATTTTCAGAATAAAGCTTTTCAGCAATGTCAAGCTTATCCTTGCTACAGCGGTTTCGGCAGCAGCCCTTGCTGCGGCTATAAGGATTCCGCAGCTTCGCGAAGTATTTAAAACTGTTCCGCTTACTTCCCAGCAGTTTCTCGCCGCATTCGGTCTAAGCGCAGCCGTTCCGCTTATAAGCGGTATCTTCGGGAATAAGAAATGAATTTTTACTTGTGCGGGATTATGCAGGGGGACTCTGTCCCCCTGCATAATGGCACAGTCCCTTATGAATCCCAATATTAAACTCATACCATACCCATAAATGGGTATGGTATGAGTTTGAGAGGGATGATAGGGATCGATTCTTAGACAGGGAATACAGGAAGATAGTCTTCTTGATAATAAAGCATAATAAAATTCAATTTTATTTCAAAACAATCCCCTTACGTCGTCGAATGTCAGCGTAGGCTGCAAAGCAAGATTGATTCCGAACGCTATCAGTTGGGCGGCGCGCTCGGTAAGGCGGTCGATGTCGCGCGGCGTTACCATCATATTGGGCGTATCGTCATCCACGTCGATATCGGCAAGACTGCGCACTATAGTATGCATATCGACTACGGTCGGAACTCCTACGGCTATGACGGGGATGCCCAAAGTTGCCGCAGAAAGTTCCTTACGCGCGTTTGCAACTCCGCTGCCGGGAGAAATTCCACTGTCGCTTATCTGTATCGTCGTACCAAGACGGCTGATATCGGAACAGGCAAGCGCGTCCACGGCAATTACTGCGGCAGGCTTTATCTCGCGGCATAATGCGCCTATCAGCTCGGCGGTCTCGATCCCCGTCTGCCCGAGAACTCCCCCGGCAAGACTGCTGACAGGACGAAGAGAGGTCAGAAACGCCTCATCATCATCTTCGATCTCGCTTCTTAAATGACGAGTCGCAAGAATTTTTTCCGCAGCCTGCGGACCTATCGCGTCTGGTGTTATATCGCGGTTTCCCAGTCCTGCAACAAAAATTTCACCATCAGGGATAAGCCTCCGTATCTCATCTGACAATTCCAAAGCCATATCTTCGTAAATATCGGAAAATCGGCTTAAACTGCCGCCCTCCAGCGTGATATACTTCCCCTTTCCCTTTCCCATCGATCTTTTGTGATCGTCGCTGTCAATTATGATCTCCGTTATTTCAAAAGCCTTTCCGCGTTTGCTCATATGAACTCCCAAAGGCAGTTTTTCAGCGGTTATATGCTCTACCGCAAGGTCTGATCTGAATTGCATATTCTCCTCCTTTGTATATATTGCTGTATTTCAGCACTAAAAATTTGTTGCATTTTTTTAATTTGCCTATTGCATTTTATGAAAAAAAATGGTATAATTATTATTGTCTCAGTAGGGCGGCTGTGCGTTGCAGTCGTCGGGTACGTTTCGATGTACCTTATTATCTGTAAAATTTCAGGGATTATCCCTGTTTGCACAATCGGGAGGTGTAAAAAATGCCAAATATTAAATCTGCAAAGAAGAGAGTTAAGGTTAACGCAACCAAGGCTGCTGCAAATAAGTCCAGAAGAACAAACCTCAAGACTGTTCTCAAGAAGGCTGACGTTGCCTGCACAACAGGCGCTGCCGATAAGGTTGAAGCAGTAAGACTTGCTATCAAGAAAGTTGATCAGGCTTGCGCAAAGGGTCTTATGCACAAGAATAAGGCTGCAAGAAAGAAGGCTCAGCTTTCTAAGAAGCTCAATGCTGCTCAGTAATTAAAGTTTAAATAGAAATCCCCGAAAGCTTGCGTGTTTCGGGGATTTTTTGTTATGATATCCAAAATAAAAAAGCCAAATGCCTCCCGATTTTACGAGAGGCATTTTTAATCAGACCTGTTCTATTATTCCTTTATAGGCAGATCAGAAGCTTTATAAATTCCCGCATCAACCTGCTGAATAGTAAGCGCGTCAGTACCCGTAACGCCGTCGTTGTTTCCGATTACATCGGCGTTGATAAGTCCCTGTGCAGACAGCGAATACTCGTCCTTGTTTGTGAGAAACTGGAGAATAAGCGTAGCGTCGGCAATCTCAACCTTGCCATCGCAGTTAGCGTCTCCGTAAAGCGTATCGGAAGCCGCAGTTGTTGAACTTTCCGTAGTCTGTTTTTCAGGAGCGGTGGTATTAGACGGCGCTTTAGTAGTTACGGGAGGTTTCGGGTCTGAGCCTTTCGTTCCGCCGTCGATATTGCTGCCCTCGCTTGCAGCGTACTTGTCGTAAAATTCATTAAGAGAAATTCCCGTATTATTTACGCCAAGCGGCTTCTGATGATCGAGACCGATAAACTTGCCGCTCTCCTGAGTCTGCCACAACGATTCCTCGAACATACCGTATTTTACTTCGTCCCATTCATAGAAATCATAGCCGAGAAGACCAGCCGTATCTCCCGAATTCGGATTTAAGCACCAGAAAGTATGATTGATGTGATTTTTGATCATATAATCGCGGAGAAGTTCCATCCACTTCTGATTCTTCGTACCGTCCATGTGACCGCCCCATTCGCCGATAAGCAGCGGCGCGATCTCCTGATCGCCTATAAACGCCCACGTGTCGTACCAGTAATCGTCAAGCAAAGTCTGCTCCGTAAAATCCTTATCGAACCATGTCTGGGCATAAACCGACGGACCGTAGTCATGCGGCGAATAAACTATCTGACTTGTACCGCTTTTGGGCGTGATCGGAAAATCCTTTACGCCGCGGAGATTTCCGCCCCACCATGCTCCGTACCATGGCGATTTATCCGCAGGGGCCTGCCATATATCGGGCGTATCGTACGTATAGCCCTGATCGGTCTTGGGATACTGCTCAACGCCCTCGATGAAGATAAGCGCATGAGGGTTGACCTCAAGAATAGCGTCGGCGCAATTCGTAGCGGCGCGCGCCCAGTTATTCTCGGCGTCGGAATCGTCCCAGCGCGCCATATTTTCAGGACATGTCGTGCCTGAATATTCGCGCTTTCCATGAGGCTCGTTTTTCAGATCGAAACCGAGCATGGTGTCGTCGTTTTTATATTTATCCGCAAGCCAAACAAGGCTGTCCTGCCAGACCTGAGTAGTAACGCCTGCCTTGCCGTACCAAAGCGGATAGTCGTGTCCCGAATTATTAGC
>ERZ777305.3599-NODE-3599-length-10307-cov-4.389095_pt1 | contig 10307 bp, 10 predicted proteins | sample MGYA00374965_ERZ777305 | MGnify/ENA primary metagenome ERZ777305 (study PRJEB29328, sample SAMD00013331) | mouse gut metagenome | study: EMG produced TPA metagenomics assembly of the Metagenome analysis of fecal microbiota from mouse which was promoted...
AAAGCCGCTTTATGACCGATAGGACTTCGCCCACCATAGTGGGGTCGAGAGCGCTTGTCGGCTCGTCAAAAAGAAGTATCTCGGGCTCCATCGCAAGCGCTCTCGCGATAGCAACGCGCTGCTTTTGCCCGCCCGACAGCTCGTCGGGATAATTATCCGCTTTTGACGCAAGACCTACGGTTTGCAGCAGTTCCATGCCGCGTTCGTATCCCTGTTTCTTTGATTTGCCGTGCAAGTCCATGGGAGCGCACATCAGATTTTCAATAATGCTCATATGCCCGAATAAATTAAAGCTCTGAAACACCATTCCCATTTTGCGGCGCAGCCTTGAAAGGTCGGCTTTTTTGTCGCATATATCAACACCGTCCACCAATATCTCTCCCGAGGTCGGCGTTTCCAAACGGTTGATACAGCGCAGTAGCGTACTCTTTCCCGTTCCGGACGGACCGATAACGGAAATTACATCGCCCTTGTTTATCTCGACATTAACGTTACGAAGTGGCGTGATATTCGGATATTCTTTTTTGAGTTTGCGTATCGTTATCATAAATTAGCCTCCTTTGCCCGACTTTTACGCTTCTTACTGCGCTTTTTTGGGTCAAGACGTATTTCAATTCTGCCGAGCACAATGGTCAGCAGCCACGAGATCACAAAATAAATTATCGCGGTAACAATAAGCGGAAAAAACGCCTCATATGTACGGCTGCGGATAATATCGGACGCTTTTGTCAGGTCCTGTATCGTGATATATCCGACAATGGAGGTCATCTTTACCAACGAAACAAATTCGCCCTTGATAACGGGGAGAAAATGCTTTGCCGCCTGCGGGAACACTACCTTAAAGAAACTCTGTCGTTTGGTGTAGCCAAGTGCCAGAGCCGCCTCATTTTGTCCCTTGTCGACCGACTCAATACCCGTGCGCATCATTTCGGAAACATAAGCGGAAAAATTGACGGCAAAACCGATTATCGCTACAATAATCGGAGATATATCGCTCTTTCCGAATATCACATAATATAATATCATCAAAAAAACAAGGATCGGCGTACCCTGCATAATTCTGATATACACGGCGGCAATAGCGCGCGGTATTTTGTTTTGACAACGCCGCTGCATACAAACGCCAAATCCCAGCGCCGCGCCGAGAAGTCCGGAGCAAACCGATATCAGAACCGTTATTCCGAGACCCGACAGCAGCATTTTCCAGCGGTTTTCCTTGACGAAGTTTTTGTAAAAGCTATCCATTAGGCTCTCGAAAAATCCTATATTTTCTGCCGCCGCGCTTGCGTCCGCCACCATCACGACCACACCGCCCTCATAATTGGCGTTCGAAAAATATACGCTGTCTGCACGCTCCTCGGTCACGGTGATGCAGCAAGCCACCAAGTCCGCCTTTCCGGTCACAAGCGCGGGTATGATCGCCGCAAAATCCGTGTCCGAAATTTCAAGACCGTAGCCGTACTTTTCGCAAAATCTGCACAGTATATCAATATCGTATCCCACTACCTGCCCGTCTTTTACATAAGAAAACGGCGCGGTGCGGCTGTCAGTGGCAAAACGCAGTGTTCCCGCAGAGCCGTTTTCGGGCGGATAATTTACGGCTTTTGCGTTCTCGTCATCGCTCAGCCATTTCGCTTTAAACTCATCTAAAGTTCCATCAGCGGTTATTTGGGAAAGGAATTCGTTAAAACGGTCGCGAAGCGCACCGCCCTCGTCGGTTTTGGGAAACGCAAACGCATAGCTTTCGCGGCTGATATATTCATCTAAAAAGCGTAATCCTTTTTGCTCGTTGCAAAGCATACGTCCGACGGGTTCGTCCACAAGAAATCCAGATATTTTTCCTTTGGATAGGGCGACAGCAAGATCCGCATAGCTTTCGTAATACTGTTTGTCAGCATTTTCTATGTACTCATCGGTCATAGTATCAAATGCTGAGCCTGTTACAACGCCTATGCCGCATCCCGCAAGCTGCGATATATCCGTTATGACCTGCGGCTCGTCATTTTTGTTCCCAGCGCAGCCAACGAGCGTGAGCACAGCAGCAAAAAGCAGCACGAAGCACATAGCTTTCCTAAATGTTTTCATTTCATTTCCGCTCCTTTATATATTTTTCTTTATCCTCAGAATATTTTTCCCGTCCTTGTATTCATACGAAACGTCGTCCATGGATTTTTTTACCATATAGATACCCAAGCCGCCAATTTGCCGTTCCTCGACGGATAGGGTAATATCGGGATCGCCTTTGGCGAGCGGATCGTAGGGTATGCCATTGTCTATAAAGGTTATCACGACGGCGAGGGGATTTTCCGTGACCTCGACGCGCACGGTAACAGTGCCGATGTCGGGATTGTAAGCGTAGTTCGCGATGTTTCCGAACAGTTCGTCTATCGCCACGTCTACCTGACATTGCGTTTTCATCGGGCAGCCGAGCTGCTCAAGCTGCTCGTCCACAAAAGCGGTCACGGCGGCGACGTTTTCAATTGTCGCGTCAATTGTAAGCTCCTTCATTTCAGCCCTCCATTCTCGCCTTGTATTCAAGGCACAGCATAGTTATGTCGTCAAATTGCGGGGCTTCTCCCACAAATCTGTCGATATCCTCTTTGATTTTAGGGAGCAGCTCGGCGGGAGGCAACGCGGAATTTTCGCCGAGGATATCCTTCAGTCTGTCCATTCCGTAAAGCTCGTTATTCGCGTTGGTAGCCTCGGTTACGCCGTCGGTATACTGGAATATTTTATCGCCTACATCGAGTCGCGTTTCGCCGCACTTGTAGCGCATACCCTCCATACCCGCGAGAACGAACCCCGCGCGTATCTTATACGGCTCGAATTTTCCGTCCTTTTTGCAGATGTACGGTATCTCGTGACCTGCGTTTACAAAACGGAATTCGCCGCTCACCAGATCAAGAACGCCCTCGAACGCGGTAATGAACAAGCCCTCGCTGTTGCTTTCGCAAAGCAACTCGTTGACCTCGGTGAACACCTCTCCCAGATCCTTGCCGGAGATCGGAAGAGCACACGTCTGAACCATAAACAGCGCCGCGGGAACCCCCTTTCCCGACACGTCCGCCATAACTATCGCGAGATGGCGTTCGTCCACCATAAAGAAATCGTAGAAATCGCCGCCCACCTCCTTCGCGGGGTTCATGGTCGCGTAAATATCTATTTCCTTTCTCTCGGGGAACGCGGGGAAAATACTCGGCAGCATATTCGCCTGAATGCGCGTTGCGACGGAAAGCTCGGTATTTACGCGCTCCTTTTCGGCGGTTATCGCGGTGAGATTTTGGGTGTACTCGACAATGTCCGTTTCCATTTTTTCAACAGCACGCGCGAGTATTCCGACCTCGTCCCTCTGCGTGATATTAAGCGGATTTTCTGACGGCAGATTTGTTTCCGCGAAGCGCTCAGCCTCTTTCGTGAGCGTTTCTATCGGCTTTATAACGCCGCGCCGCAGTATTATGGAATACACGAAAATAAACAGGAGTATCGCACCAAGCGTCCAAAAAATAACGTGCAGAACGTAGGCGTTACGGGCGTTTTCAAGGCGCGTCATCGGCTTTTCAACGCACAGCATTGCGATTATTTTACCGTCGGAATTTTTCACGTCAATGGCGGCTGTTGTGTGCGCGCCGGATTCCTTTGAGTAGGAGTACAAGTATTTTTCTGCGCGCCCGCCCTCCGTCATGATTTTTATAACGTTCTCAGTATGCTTTTCATCAAGATCGGAGGCGGTGTAGCCAAGCGGATAGCGGTCAAATCCCGTGCTTGAATTGACCGTATCATAAATGTATGTAAGCGTTTTATAATCCCCGCTCACCCTCGCGACGTATATAAACGTTACGTTTGTAGAGTCGGTAAGCGTGTCCAATCTCGCCAGAATATTATCGTACTCCGCGTCGGTCTGTCCCGTTTCGAGATATTGCTCGAATTTGTCGGGGTTTAAGATAGCCCTCGCCGTTTCCGCGATCTCGTATGCCGAATCGTTATACTGCTGTTCAAGCACTGCGGTAAATTCCATATAGCCTACCGTGCTGCACACCGCGCCTAATAATATCCCGAAAAGAATTACGCCTATCGTGAGCTTTCCCGCTATTCCGGTGAGCTTTTTCATGGTTTTTCCTCCTTGTATATGATCTGTGACGCAAAAAAGCTTTTCTTTTCCTCCGTGTTCAGAAAATGCGGCATTTTACTCTGCGCCATAGGCTTGCCCCTTCCGGCAAGCGTTTTTTCATAACGTTTAAAGCTGCCATCCCGTAAAAGCTCGATATGCAGTGGTCTGATCTCGCGCATATTCAGGCACGATTTGTATTCGGGATTTGCGGCGCACATACATTCCTCAAAGAGCGCGTCCGCATTCCGGGGAGCGTTTTCGCACTCCATATAAAATAAATACCTTGGCGATATCCCCGAAAAATCCTCTTGAACGCAATACCCCCGCACCTCTGTTCGCGCCAATTCCGCAAATCGCTTTATAGCCGTATCGAACTGTTGCTGATTGCTCTTTTCACCGGCAATGTTTATCACCTGATTTCGACGGTAGCAGAACTTTACAACAGGTGCTTTTTCGTGCAGTCCAACGATCTTGACGATGTCGCCGAGCCTGTAACGGTACAGCCCCGAGCGATTCGTGACGACAAGCTCGTACTTTTTACCGACCTCCACGCCGTCCAAAAGCAGCGGCGTATTATCCCCGACGACGGGGATAAATTCGAAGAAAACCGATTCCGGCAGCAGCATATATTTATCCGAAACGTCCATGCTCTCCGCTAGCCCGAAAACGCCCTCCGAGGCGGCATAGACAAAGTAATGCACAGGGATACCGCCTGAGTGTTCGCGCATCTTTTCGGTATAATAGAAAAAGCTGTCGCCGCCTATCGCGAGAATGTATTTCATGTTTTTCCAGATTTTTTTGATTATTCCTTTATACATATCTTCTTGCGGAATACCACGCAGTTCTTTCGCGCGCTCGGGATCGGGCTGCAGCTTTTCGGTAATATATTTTCTTTGCTTTTCGGGAATATCAACGCTGACCGTGCCGTACTCCATATCGTTCAGCAGCAGCTCCCAGTTGCTCAAAATATATTCGATCACTCCCGCAACGCGGTTTATAAACACACCGTGTATCGCGGTGATTTTCCGCTCGGCAAGCGCGAATCTGACCTTGACATACAATTGATCCTCCAGCGTTTCGGGGAACAAAATTTCCTTCGGAACACAATAATCGGAAGAGTCAAATTCCCCGTTTCTGTCCAGCCATTGATATACGCAGCTTGAGCGTATTCCGTTCATTCTGCCGTCCGGCATATATGTTTTCGCGAACTCGCCTATCTGAAATATCTTTCCGAAAATCTCCGTTTCGTCCATGCCGCAGTAATATTCCCGTATCTGCCCGAAAACCGCGCCGTACATAAAAGTATAATGCGCCTCGAGATCGTATTCGGTAAGCGGGATATATTTTTCATCACCGACAGTCCCCGAGCTTATACAAAAATATACGGTATCGCGCGCGGTAAGAATATTTTTTTCTCCGTCAATAATTCGCTCAATGTCACGGGCGTAATCATCGTAGACAGAGAGAGGAACTTTTTTCTGATATTCCCGAACTGATTTTATTTGTGCAAAGCCGTATCGCTTGCCAAATTCGGTATTTTTGTTTTCGTTCAACCAGTCGAGGAGAAATTTTGTCTGCGCAGTATCCGCATTTTTTGTTGACATTTCGAGCCGCTTCAACGCTTCGCCGCCAAGCCGTTCGTAATCCGTTTTCATTATGCGGACACTCCCCCCTCTACAAAAATCTGCACGGTATTCGTGCCGAACGTGCGCTGATACATGGCCTGTTCGCATATGCTCTCGATAAGGCGTATCCCAATATATTCCTCATCGTTATCCGCGTAGGCAAGCGGATTGAAGTCGTTTCCTCCGTAGCGTATGCGTATCCCTATAACGCCCTGCAAGGAATATATGCGAAGATCAAATTCGACCGCCCTCTCATTTTTATCCGTGATCAGCATCATAATTTCCTCAAGCGCAAGGCTTATGCGCATGGTCTGCTTCGGAGACATTCCGTTATCCGCGCAGAAATCCGTTATCTTTCCGGAAGCGTCGCAAATGCTCTCCGCGTCGCCGTTTACGGAGAAATTGATCACGTTTCCCGACAGCTCGAGCGAGTTGTCCAGAAGAAGAAACCGCGATCTGTTTTTATGAGAAATTCCTGTCGAGATAAACCAGAAAATCAGCGTTAGTATCTCCCCGAAAAATAAAAACAGCCACGGGCTCCGACCGAAATAAAGCAGCGCGAAAAGGCTTGCGCAGGACATTAAAAACACGCGCAGAAATATGATCGAATTCGCCCGAAGGTTTTGTCCCGAAACGTTGTAGAACCCTGACAGAACGCAGTTTATAAGCGCGGGGATTATTCCGAGCGACAGACATACAAACGCAAACCGCAGTGAAATATTCAGTCCGTAAGCGAGTGATATCAAGTCCGCACCGAGGATAATTACCGCTGAAAAAATCAGCGCGCACGGTATCCCGCTTTTGAGCTGCCGCTTCATTAAAAGCCGCGTGCTTTCGTTGTCGTGCTCGCCGCTGTAAATTCCTAGCATTGCTGAAGCCGCTTGCGGAACGCCGCTCGTCGCGCTTTCCGCGAACGCGCAGATACAGTTGACCGCCGTGAACGCCGCCACCGTTTCGCTGCCGCAATAGCGCAGCAGAAGTGCGTTTATGACCGATACGCGCAGTGTCTGGAACAGATTGTTCGCCGCCGACGGGCTCCCCGCTTTGGCTATTTCGGATAATTTCACGCCCTCGGCTTTCACACGGAAACCGAATTTAAATCCGCTTTTTTTATCACATAATTTTACAAATCCGAGAACACACGCCGCCGCTGTCGACAGCACGCTCGCCAATGCCGCGCCGAATACTCCCATATCGAACGCGTATAAAAACAGCACATCAAGTACAACGTTGCCAACTCCCATGACCGTCATCATCAGCGTCACCTGAACGTTGCGTCCGTCAAGCCGCAGAAACCAGAACGGTATGTAGATAAGAATTTTCGGCAGCGCTCCCGCAAGCGTTACACCCGAATATTCCATAACAAGCGGCATTACATCAGCGTCCGAACACAGCAAATTCGACAGCGGTTTCAGAAACAACAAACCGAAAATCGTTATAAAAACCGAAACCGCCGCACACCAAAAAATAGACATACGGTAGAGATTTTGCGCTTGATCTGCGCGGTTTTTTCCGATTGCGTCCGACGCGCGGATAGCTGTTCCGGACACGACAAACGAGCCCGCGATACACAGAACAAGGTATACGGGCAGACTGAAATTTATCGCCGCCAAAGCGCTCGTGCCGAGCTTCTGTCCTACCAGTATCCCGTCCGCGAGTATGTTGATGTTGCCGCTCAGCACCGACAGTACGCACGGCAGAAGCGCTTTGTTGTACGCCTTTTTCAGAAATTGTTCGTTTTGTCTGAGTTCCATTTTCACACCGTTTCCCGTTTCGATTTTGCACACTTCACGGTATGATTCAATGTTTTTTCCATCATTCTCTCCCAATAGCCCCGATAGGCGCAAGGTTTTTCCAGCCGTCAAACAACTCTGTAATTCGCTCGTAACAGTTCCTTTTGAAGAACACGCACTTTGCAATATCGCTGCCCAGCTTCTCGCCCGTAAACGCCATAGCAAGAGCGCGGCAGCCTCCAACGCAGTATTTGAAGTATTCGCAGGCTCCGCATTTGGGGTTGTTATCGCCGAGGGTCTTGACCGTGGTGCAAACCTCGTCCAGATATTTTCCACCTTGCAGCAACATTTGCAACCCCGAGACGAGGATGCGATCATCTGTCTTTATATTGCCGAGAAGCTCTCCGCGTGCGTCGTATGTTCCCGAGAGCTGCAAGCATGGGTACACGTTTCCGTTCGCTGCAACAGCAATCTTTCCTCGGTTTCCGCGGCACACGGGCAGACTGTCGCGGTATTCGCCCTCGGCACACTCCACGGGACGAACGCGAAACGCTTTTCTAACGGGGAATATCGTCAGAAACTGCCATATATCAATATCCATTTTGTGAGGCTTTTTGATATATTCGGCGGCAAATCTGAACATCTCATCGTAGTATTCATCAACGTTAAGACAAGCACCACCCGGGTTCTGGGCATCTCCGGAGTTCTCTTTCCAACGAGGAGATTCCGAGGTGCGGATTATCCGCATTTCGTCAACGCTCATTTCATCGAGCATCTCTGCCGTCGGAAGAATTGTCTTGATATTAAGACAGTGAACATTGGTCTGCGCCCAAACCTCAAAGCCGCTTTCTTTGCACAGCCTAAGTGCCGCGAGTGCCCTTCCCTCCGCGCCCTCTTGATTCCGAAGCCAATCGTGATGTCCGATCCCGTCAAAGGATATCTTAATAATGGGAGTGCAGCCGAGAGCCTTCATTCTGTCGAGCGCCGCTTGGTTGATAAAATGCCCGTTTGTGTTTATCTCTGCAACGTACATTCCGCGCTTGTAAATTTCTTCAATTATCTCAAAGAAGTTTTTATGAAGCATAGGCTCTCCGCCCGTAAGGGTAATTGCGTTCAAGCCGCACTTTTGCGCCTGCTCCAGCATTGTTTTTGCCTCGTCGAGCGTCCATTCGCTCATAAGCGGCGCATTGTCGGCAGCATTAAAGCAATGCAGACAATTATAGTTGCATTTTCCCGTGATCGCGTATTCCATAGCGGGGAAGTAACGGTTATCGCAGTTAAGGTGCTTTTGCCATTCGGATAGCGTTTCACCATCCTTTGCTGGAACGATAAAGCCCATATCCAAAAATTTTTCCGCAAGCAGAGAATTTTCCGTGATCTCCGTTTTTCCGTCGCACTTCAAAAGGAATTCAAACTCGTCCTTTTTAAGACCTTTTGCGTCGCGGACGCCTTTTATATAGTACGCGTAAGGAACCAGCCGCCACGAACGCAGCGCGATATCCGAATTTAATATGTAACAGCTCATAACAGCTCTGCTCCTTGAAAAAGTTATCCGAACCTTACACTTCTGCTGTCAATATTGAACACGTCGAAATCGCCCTCACAGTCGGGATGAGCGGTGCAGTGATCCATCACAATCACCGCGAGATCGTTCTCTCCGCGATTGTCAAAGGGACATGACTGCCAACCGCATCTATTGCACCTAGCGATATAAAACAAGGAATCAAGAACCGCACCGCCCGCTACTCCGTCAAGCGCGTCATCAGGCAGCGCACCGCTAAATGCCTTTTCCTCCATGGGATTGCTCAACGCTTTTTTCAAACCGCTTAACTGCAGTTCATTTTTCTTATTGTTTTCCATAATTTACCTCCTAATGAAATTCATTTTTCCTTTTAAACTACTGTAATACGCCCTTTAGGGTCTCCGTATTCTGACGGAATAACCCCGGACAAATGCTCGCTGATAAAGGTAATAAGCACCCGATTGTCGATCGTTCCCTCGTCAATAACAAGCTCATTGTCCGCAAACATATTCAGACCGTTGCCGCCTTTCCTTGATAAGGCAGTTGTGCGACGCGACCTTATATGTTTTATCGGGATAGATCGGCATATTTATTTTTTGTTTGCGGGATGATTGCATAGCCATAATCCTTTTTCGTAGCTCATATAATTACAGTTACTGCATATCCCGGGAGCTTGAAGGTGCATAAATTCATACGCATGTTTTGAACACCGATGAGAACTCGGGTCAACCTTCTGCCCGCAGTATTTGCACGCCCAATATCCGCAGCTATGACCTATCGTTACCACCAATCTTCCATCGCCCCTATGACATCCGCCGCCCGAAACATTGTCCAGTTCGTTGTCGGACAGTTCTCCTGTGGCAGGGTGCAACTGCGCAAAATATTGTTTTGCCTCTTCTTCGGTCGCTTCAATACCGTTTTCCTTGGCGATTGCTAACAGCTCTTCCGCTGATTTTGCCTGTTTTGCTTTCTCGATCAATTCATTGTTCATGATAAATGCCTCCTATACCTTGTTATTTTCGTTGTTGCAAAGCCGCAAGACCTTTTATAGGATATACCTGCGCAGCCGTTCACACCGTTTGGTTTCTCATCGGACATATCGCTGTTCATGTGAAACCCTTCATTAAAATTTTTCATAGCATTTTCCTCCAAAATGATTTGTTTTGGCTTTCATTTTTTTATTCGAACAAAACCCGAAAAGGGCTAATAAATTTCCAAAAATTTTTCACGCCCCGGTTTTCGCGGTGTTGTCAAGCCTTTGTCTCGCGACAAGCTCCGCGAAAAAGCCGCCGTTTTCTATAAGCTCGTTATAGGTGCCG
>ERZ777305.3600-NODE-3600-length-10306-cov-3.972393_pt1 | contig 10306 bp, 14 predicted proteins | sample MGYA00374965_ERZ777305 | MGnify/ENA primary metagenome ERZ777305 (study PRJEB29328, sample SAMD00013331) | mouse gut metagenome | study: EMG produced TPA metagenomics assembly of the Metagenome analysis of fecal microbiota from mouse which was promoted...
GTATATGGGTGTGCCCGTGGAGCAGCACGTCGCCCTCGAAGAGGGCGGGCGGGTTGTCCGTATTATACACATGGCCGTGGGTGGCAAATACCAGCCTGTCCGCCGTTTCTATCAGGCAGTATTCCGCCATCACCGGGAAGGGCAGCACCATCTGGTCCACCTGGGCCTCGCAGTTGCCACGCACGCAGAATATCTTATCTTTAAGGCCGCTGAGCTGGGCGATGACCTCCTTTGGGGCATAGCCCTTGGGCAGGTCGTTTCGGGGCCCGTGGTACAGCAGGTCCCCAAGGAGCAGCAGGCGGTCCGCTCCCTCACGGCCAAAGGCCTTTATAAGCTCCCCGCAGTACAGCGCGGAGCCGTGTATGTCGGACGCTATGAGCCATTTCATATCCATCAGCCTTTCGTAATATTATATACTTAAATAAAGTATATCTGAAAAGCTCACCGGGCGCAAGCCCGTTTAGGGGAGAAAAGGATAAAAATGGGAAAAATATTTAAGGTCATGTCCTCGCCCATAGGGCCGCTGACCCTTGCAGAGCATGACGGCGCGCTGACCCATCTGCTGTTTAACGGCGAAGTGCCGAAGGAATGTATAAAGGGAGAGTCGGAGCTGCTCCAAAAGGCCGAAGCAGAGCTTTCGGAATATTTTGAGGGCGCAAGGCGAGAGTTTGACCTGCCCCTTGAGCCCTCGGGTACAGAGTTCCAGCAGAGGGTCTGGGCCGCGCTTCTGGATATACCCTACGGCGAGACGCGCAGCTATAAGGATATCGCCATCGCCGCCGGCTGTCCAAGGGGCTTTAGGGCCGTGGGCATGGCAAACCACAACAACCCCATCTCCATCATCGTGCCTTGCCACCGAGTAATCGGCAGCGGCGGGGGGCTCACCGGCTATGGCGGGGGGCTGCCCATAAAGGAGTACCTGCTGGGTCTGGAGAGGAAATATTCATAATGGGAGGAGCCTATGACTGAGATAATCCGCCGCACCTGGGCAGAGATAGACCTGGACGCCCTTGCGCACAATTACCGCCGGGTTCGGGAGGCCACGGACCAGAGGGCCAAAGTCTGCTGTGTTGTAAAGGCCGACGGCTATGGCCATGGGGCCCTGCGCATAGCCGCCGAGCTCCAGAGCCTTGGCGCGGACTGGTTCGCGGTCTCCAATCTGGAGGAGGCCCTTCAGCTGCGCCGGGGGGGAATAGAAAGGCCGATACTTGTGCTGGGCTTCACCCCGCCGGAGGAGGCTGCCGCCCTCAGCGAGGGGGACGTCTCCCAGTGCGTGTACTCCGCGGAGTATGCAGAGAAGCTGTCCATGTGCGCCAAAGCCGCTGGGGTCAAAGTGAAGATACACGCGAAGATCGACACAGGCATGAGCCGTCTTGGCTTCTACTTCCAGGACATCTTTAGGGACGAGGGGGCCATAGACGAGGTTATAAAGGCCTGCTCCCTGCCCGGGCTCATACCAGAGGGGGTATTCTCCCACTTCGCCGTGTCCGACGAGGGGAAAGCCGGGGACGCTTTCACCATGCGGCAGTTCGGCTGCTTTAAGGAGATGTCCGAGGCGCTGGTGCGCGCCGGGGTGGGCGGAGATAAGCCTCCTCTTCGGCACTGCGCCAACTCCGCGGCGGTGTTCGACTATCCCCTCTCCCACCTGGACATGGTCCGGGCGGGGGTGGTGCTGTACGGTCTGTACCCCTCCGGGCAGCTTCGGGCCCGGCCTGACCTTCGGCCGGTGCTCTCCCTGCGGTCGGTGGTGTCCCATGTGAAGACCCTGTTGCCCGGGGCCACCGTCAGCTATGGCAGGAGGTTTACGGCACAGCAGGAGACGCGCGTAGCGACGGTGCCGGTGGGCTATGCCGACGGCTATCCCAGGGCTCTTGGCCCCGGCGGGGCCGTGGTGCTCATAAGGGGGCAGAGGTGCCCGGTGCTGGGGCGCATATGTATGGACCAGCTTATGGCAGACGTCAGCGGCGTGGAGGGCGCGGCCATGGGCGACCGTGTGACCCTTATCGGCCGGGACGGCACAGAGGAGATAACCGCCGGGGAGGTGGCCGGCTGGGAGGGCACCATAAATTACGAGGTGGTCTGCGCCCTGTCAAAGCGTGTGCCGAGAGTCTACCTAAAGGGCGGGAGGGTAGAGAGCATTTATAACCAGCTGCTTACCGAATAAATAACATGAGCCTCCCCGGGCATAATAGCACCAGGGAGGTGCTGTTTATGAAAAAGCCGAAACAGAAGATAGACTATAGGGAGCACGAGGAGCCGCCGGCGGAGCAGTTTCCGGACATATCCGACGTGGCCTCGGCCAGCGAGTGCACCGGGCTGATGTACAAGGCCCCCAGGGACCAGGAGGAGTGGGATAACTATCAGGAGCTTTCCTCAATGGCGATACCGAGAAGGAAACCTCCTGAAAAATAGAGAGGAGCGGGGGTACCCGCTCCTTTCTATGTACATGGCGTGCCGGCAAAACGCGGCTGCCCTGCCTGACTTATTTTAACGACTCGTATTTTTTCTTTGTGGCAAGGCCGCCGCGGATATGCCGCTGGGCCTTGTTGACGGCAAGCACATTCTTCACGTCCCGGTACAGGCCCCGGTCTATATACTTTAGACGCTGGGAGACGTCCTTATGTATGGTTGTCTGTAATCACTACGGTTTCCTCCAGGCCCAAATCCCCTAGAAGCCGTAGGTAGATGTCCACGTTGCCGTCCTTATCCACCTCGATCTTCTGGATCACACGCTTGAGCTGGGCGTTGGTCATGGAGCGCACGTCCGTGATATCCTCGATGGTCTTGAAGGTGTTTTGCAGAATGCTTTCCAACTGGTCGCCTTTGGTGATATTGTAGCCGACGATTTTCAACTCGTTTTCGATGCGCTCGATTTCCTTCTTTGAGCCGCCTATCTTCTCGTTCAGCTCCTCCCGGCTGATAAGGTCGTCCGTGTACATATCCATATACTTCTGGCGGGTCTTTTGTAACTTGGCGAGTTGGGCTGTCAACTCCTTTTCGTACTCCTGATTGTCGTCCTTGGCGCGGTACACCCGCTGGAACTCCTTGACCACATAGGGGATGATGTTTTTCTTAGCTTTCAGCACTCCGGCAAAATATTCCTGCAAGGTGTTGATCAGTTCGTCCTCGTCAACGGTAATGGCATTGGGGCAGCTATCTGCGCCCCGCCCGGTGTGGCCGGAGCAGACCCAGCGCACATAGGTGTTTTTATAGGTGCGCACGGTCCGGTAGAAGGACCAGCCGCACTCCTTGCACTTGATGAGGGTGGAGAACAGGTGCTTGTTGCTCTGGCGCTGGTGGTCGGTGCGGAAAGTCTTGTGGCGGGAATCCAAAATCTCCTGGGCCTGCTGGAAAGTCTTGGGAGAGATGATTTGCAGCTCTGGACGATCCACCACGATCCAGTCATCCTCAGGCTTGTCCGCTCGCTGGCCGGTGAGGAAGTCGGAAACCTCCTGCTTGCCGTTGATGATTTTGCCGGTATACAGTTCGTTGGTGATGATGCGGCAGATGGCGTTCTGGCTCCAGGAGCAGTTGCGCTTGGTACGCAGGCCGCGCTCGTTGAGGGTGTTGGCTATCTTAGCTGCGCCCGCCCCTTCCTCGGTGTACATATGGAAGATTTGGCGGAGGACTTCGGCTTCCTCCGGGTTGATGGCTAGGTTGAAGTAGTCGCCAATAGTCTTGTCGTAGCCGTAGACAATGTTGGGAACCCGGCCTTTTTCGGCATTCATCTTCTTGCCGAACTTTACCCGCTTGGAGGTGTTGGCGCTCTCCTCCTGGGCGATAGCCCCGAACATCGTCAACACTAATTCGCTGTTTCCCATGTTTGTCATGTTAGCGGTAAGGAATTGGGTTTCAATACCCAGTGACCTTAGCTTGCGTACATTTTGCAGCAGATCCACGGTGTTCCGGGCAAAGCGGCTGATGTCTTTGACGACCACGATGTCGAACAGATGATGCTCAGCGTCAGCCATCATGCGCAGGAACTCCTTGCGATTTTTTGTCTTCGTGCCAGAAATGCCCTCGTCAGCGTACAAGCGCACAAGCACGTCACCGGTACGCTTGGTGTATTCTGAGAAGAATTCTTTCTGGGCTTCCAGGCTGTTAAGCTGGTCCTCCTTGTCGGTGGAGACGCGGCAGTAGGCAGCGATGTTCATGGGGCACCTCACTAATTGATTTTAAACGTTTTGTTACTACTGAGTTTACCACACTTCTTTCAGGAAAGCAATAAAAATATTGGCGGAGCCGTTTTTTCGGCCCCGCCATATTTAAGAATTTGTTTTGATAATCGATTCTAATTCTTTATGAAGCATGGGAATGTCTACAGATACGGTGTCCCACACGATCTGCATATTGACCCCGGAATAGCCATGCACAATCCGGTTGCGCATGCCGTAAATCTGCTGCCAGGGGAGGGTTTTAATCTGCGCCTTTGCCTCGTCGCTCAGAGACTCCTTTGCAAGCTCGCCAATTTGCATCAGGTTGAAGACGGTAGCCTCCAAGCGCATGGTGTCGGAGGAAAAATCTTCCAGCGTACGGCAATCGGCACAGTAGCGCATAATGCTTTCGATATGCTGAAGGATTTTTCTCAGCACCGAAAGATCCTTACTGCCCATAAATCGGCACCCCTGTCTGCCGTATCTCTGCATCGATTTGAGAGCCCTCCTCGATTTGTGAAACATCGATAAGGTCAACCGGTACGCTCAGTGTGGAGGAAACACCTTCCAACAGGCCAAAGAACGCCAGCCCGCGCAGGCCGCTGTCAACCAGAATGTCCACGTCACTGCGGGGAGTGGCCTGTCCCTTTGCGTAGGAGCCGAACAGCACCGCTCGCCGCACGCCATAGCCAGCGAAAACCGGGTGGAGGATATTTTCGATTTCGTGGATGGAATAAACCTTTTGCATAAGGCCGCCCCCTTTCAAGACTATTGTACCGCATTGGCGGAAAAATAGCAAGAGGAAATCACATTGCCCTGATAATGGTTTCATGTTCCGTTCCTTCCTCTGCCTGAACTTCTTGCGCCGCCTGTTGGACAGCGTTTTCAACCTTTGGGCGGTTCGATTCGAGGAAAACCTTTAGTATGTAGTTGGCCGTTTGGCTGTCTGGGTTGGGATTATGGAAACGGTAATTCAGCTTTTTTTTACTCAAATTGTTTGCCAGGCCTCCTTTGGATTCAGTTTCTCGATGTGAATATATATGAAAAACGGCCCGGTGATAGCACCGAACCGCTTGGGTAAATTAATTGGAGTTGGGTATTATTCGGGCTGTCAGGCCAATGATTGCTTCCAATAGGCGGTCTTGGTAGTCAAAAATTCAGAAAATGCGTTCTCTCCATCGCAGGAAATGCCACTGACCATGCGCTGGCCAGTGGCATCATCCGCAACCTTTTTCTCCTGCAAGCAGTGGGAAATCACGCCTTTCATGGCACTAATTGATTGGCGGCTCTCATGGATAAATTTTATGGTTGCCATTATCGATCTGTCGGACGTGATCTGCTACGTGAATTTTAGCAACATCTTATACCGCAACGCCGCCCAGAACTGCCATGCTGCTCGCCAGAAGAAAGCTGAGAATATGTTCCAGCCCGAGGGCATCGTGCTGGACATGAAAATCGGGCCGTGCCAGTTGAGCAAGCTGTATACCTACAATGGACTCATGCCCTCTGGCGGAACCCGAATCGATGGTATTGAAAGCGATAACCCCCACCGGATGATTGTGATCGATAACCCCGAGGTGACTGTCCATGATGTGCCGGTCATCACCGTCGTTGATAAGTTCATGCCCCTGTTTCCAGCTTTGTCGGCAGGGACCGAGTCAAGAAAAAACGAGAACCTTTGATGAATTCAAAACGCTTTTAAAAAAGCATTTTCGCTGGGAATCACAGACTTTTGAGAGGTATGCATAAATAAAATGAACTGGCATTATATATCAATACGCCAGTTCATTTCTAATTTACACGTACCGGATAGTAATTGGAGGTATTGTGCTTACAAAGCATTTGCCGCTTGTGAAAATAATATATCTCATTATTTAGTGATTCCTGCCACGCTATATAGGAAGGCCATTTCACTTCATAACCCACAATGGAAGTTCTGTTTTGCTATCAGATAGCCTCGGCTTTATCCAAAAAGAAGAACGCAGAACGGACGTCTGCCGCGATCCGTCCAGGCACACGGTAGGAACAGCTCAGGTCCCAGCCGTGAAGCTCCGCCAGGATTGTACACAGTTTATAGCTGGATATTTCCAGCGGCCGCTTGCCATCATATACTTCCCGTGGGATCATATGCGAGGTAAAACCCCTTTTTCCATAAGGCTGGATCAGCAGGATCCGCCCATCCTTGGAGATAAGAAAGCGGATCCGTTCAGGACTGCCCATGGAGCGAAGGGGTTCCACAAAAATATGGACCCGGTTCGCTTTCAAATAAAAAGAGATGTATACGCCCTTCATTTTGCCGTCTTTTTCTCTTTGGCCTTCCACTGCTCAGGGGCGCTGAAATCAAAGAGGAGCATGATCTTGTTCTCCACCGTCACAACGTGTCCCACGGCCCTGTAGACCCAGCTGGTATCCCAGCCCCATATCTCATAGATTTGTGAGGAGAACCTGACGGATTCCATGCGTCTTGGTGCGTACTCCTTAATGTTTTTGCGCCATATTATGCTGTCCTTGTCTTTGACGGTCACCGGGACGGCCAAAAGGCTTTTCTTCTGTGGATGTACCTCCAGGCGGATGCGCTCACAGCAGTTCAACGCGGTCAGCGCCAGCCTGTTGAAGGTTATCCCCGAACTCCAAATGGTGCAGGACGGCGAAGCACAACTGCTGACACGGGAGAAAAGCTCCCCGCTGACTACTTGAAACCCCTCGATTGAAATCGGCTCTACTTCGGACTGGAATTGATTCATATTCATTTGCTCCCCTCCTAAACGCGGTCCGTGGTAATATATCCATCCGCAAGGTTGATTTTATAGCTGTCTTCATGCCGTTCTGCCGGGATGCCGAAATACTCCCGCCACTCGCCGGGAAGATAGGACTTTCCACCTTTTCCTCCCACAAACAGTTCAAAGTCGGTCAGCTTGAATAGAAACAGCACTTCCTTTTGATAGACGGCGGGATTCCCCATGATCTTATACCTGTACTCACTGTCCCAGCCCATCAGGTCGAATATTTTGGCGGCGAATATCCTGCAAAGCATATCCCGGTTCACAAGCTCCTTATCCCCGCCGCCTTTCGCCCAACGCAGGGCGTCCGGCGTTTCGGGCGGGCAGGGCCGGATGATCAGCCGCTTTTGCTCCGGATGTATCAGCAGCTGTATGTGCGTTACCCCCGGAAACCGTCTGAGACAGGACATATTGAAACGGATGCGCGCCGGCCAGATGGTGAGCGCTGGTTCGCGGGTATGGGAGAACAGTTCCGCTTTTGTGACCTGGAACCCCGCCAGGTCCGGTACGATCTCTTCTTCCCCGTCAGGCATTGTTTTGCAGAATATCTGGTCCAGCTTATCCTGTGCCGGCATTTCCAACACCATCCTTCTTTTTGAGTTTGTCCGCCAACGCTTGAAGCTCGCAGCCGGTGGGCGTTCTATATTGCTCGACCCCCGGGGCAGGCACGCTGGGCCTGTCCGCTTGCCACGCTGCGCTTTGACCCATATAAAAGATGCCGTTTTCGCGGATGTGGTCATAGAACTCATCACCAAAGCTGTATTCCCAGGCTTCCGGGTATAGCTCAGCGCGCCGCAAGCGGGCTCCGCTGGTTGGAGACAGCGGCACGGCAGACACCGCGTCTTCCAAATTATAAACAATAATCTGCTTGTGCTCCCGCTGTACCCATGTCCCCCGGACCTTATATAAGTAATTCGGGTCCCACTCCATCATGCAAAAGAGAGCCGTGCCAAAATGCTGGCAGCGCAAAACTTTTGCATACAAGGGCATATCCCCATCGGGGCGCCATTTGATGCAGTGTACGGCCCCTTTGTCACAGGGCCGTATGGCGATCTTCCGCTGGGAAGGATGCAGGAGCAGCTGGATATGGCCCACGTCGGAAAACCTCCTCACACAGAACAGGTTGAATATGATCTTGTCTATCCCGATCGTTACCGCCGGCCCCTCATATCGTGCCTGCGTAAACTGGCTCCTGACCACCTGATAGCCTTTGAGGTCGAACAGGGAAAAAGAACTTTTGAGCAGGCGGGTCTCCCTGCGCGGTACGCTTACGCTGTTTGACAAATCATAATACAGCCCGGGGTCATCATTGATCCAATGGTGGTTAATGGGAACGAAACCGCGAAAGATGCCGCCGTCTATAACATGGAGGGGAGGCATTCCGCCGCGCATACTGTGTTTCCTGTTTTCAAGGAGGGCCTGCGCCATCTCGAATTTTTCCCTTGTAATGATTGCTTCGTGTTGATCCCTGTAGTGATACTGATCCACGTCCTGGCGGTTCTTTTTGCGCTTGTGGTTAAACAGGTCGGAGGTAAAGGTCTTCCAGGTCAGGATATCGCCACAGTAGCGTTCGTTGGAAAGGATGTAGCCCACCGAACTGCTGCTCCAGCCGGTGTTTCCGGTTTTTGTCCTGCATCCAATATCCGTGAGAAAAGCGGCGATATCTGCCTGGGACCAGCCATACAGGTAAGCGTCGAAAATAAAGCGGACCACATTTGCCTCGGCCTCGTTGATGACCAGCGGGGCATGCTTGACGTAGCGGCCAGCGGTGTCCCGCTGCCTGTCATAACCAAGCAGAGGAGGGGCCAGCAGTTGGCAGTCCTTGAACCGTTGGGACAGGGACCAAATCATGGCTTCCCGCTTTTTGACGGATTCCTCCTGGGCGAAGGAGGCAAGAAAGGTGAGCATAAATTCGGAACTTTCTTCGATGGTATTCAGATTATCCGTTTCAAAAAATACCCCCACCGGTGGGTCAAGGTTCTTGAGCCTGCGGACCAGAGAGATACAGTCCACCAGGTTCCTGGCAAAGCGGGAGACGCTTTTTGTTACGATCAGGTCATATTCTCCCCTTTCACAGGCGGCGATCATGTCGTTAAACGCCGTGCGGTTTTTCAGCGAGACCCCGGAGATCCCCTCATCGGCGTAAATATGCCGCAAACTCCAGTTGGGCCGCTGGTCTGCCATCTGGCGGTAGTGGGCCTGCTGAAGCTCAAAGGAAGACATCTGCGCGTCGTTGTCGGTAGAAACGCGGCAATACGCGCATACACGGAAAAGCCGGTTCCTGAGAGTGGCTTTGGGCTTGGCGGGAATAAAGCGTTTCTCCCAGGTATCGTGCTCCGGGGAACAGATGGGTTCAGGCATCGGGTATCCCCTCCTGTAGCTGTCGAAGCTGTAGGTTCTTTTCCGACAGTGCGAAAGCGAGCTTATAGACCAGGGCTTTTTCCTCTCCGTTCAACGCAAGGAAATCAAACCCGAGGGAATCCGTACGTCCCAAAAGATAGTCTGTGCTTACGCCAAACACATCTGCAATCCGCGAAAGCGTGTCCAACGAGGGCTGCCGGATGTTACTTTCGTAGGACGAGATGGTACTCCTGTCTACACCGATTAGGCTAGCCAGCTGGTTTTGGGCTAAATTTTTGGACTGCCACAGGTATCTGAATCGTTCTGGAAAATCAAAGATCATTGCCTACACCACCTTGCTGATTATAAAGAATTATACCAGTAAACCTGTTACAGTGGGTAGCATCTGTGCGACAGTTTGTAACGTTTGGGCTTTTGGGGCTGCTTTTTTGCTGCTATTTGGTTTTGCGGCAAACCAGTCAAGAAATCAGAAAAGTAAAATCCCTGAATAGAAAAAAGCCAGTGTACACTCTTGCATCTGTGTACACTGACCCTTCCACTATTTCACTAGCCATAGCAACCGTTCTGTTTTGTTTCCTCCATATGTACCGTACTCTTGCTGACCCCAAACTGCTTTGCGGCACAGCGGACGGTGGCCTTGTTTTCCACGATGTACTCCCCGAGCTTGGTGGCGCGGTCGTCGATAACATTGTTTGACATATAGGGCACCTTCTTTCGGTGCTATATATCTATGCGCTCTGGGGCGGGGATATGCGGGGGCGGGACCGCCGGGCGGTTTGGGGCGGCCGGAATAAAAAAGCCGGCCCTCTGAAAATTTTTTGATTTACCCCCTAAACTTTTCCTGGAAAGTGCCGATATAATAGATGTAAAACGAAACACAGATTGAAAAATGAGCAATTTTCAGCCTGAGTTCGGTTTTCGGCTTCGATTTCAGCCGGTCCGCGGCCGGATGAAATATATAGCGCCGTATAGCTAGGCTAAGTTGGTCTGGTACACTGGCGCGAGCCCAAC